>Ga0268262_10006184_pt1 | contig 11572 bp, 12 predicted proteins | sample TergutNc150P3_FD_190354 | JGI IMG/M metagenome (GOLD analysis project Ga0268262, IMG submission 190354) | Nasutitermes corniger P3 segment gut microbial community from laboratory colony in Florida, USA - Nc150 P3 (SPAdes) (version 2) | ecosystem: Host-associated > Arthropoda: Insects >... | reverse complement strand
AGTTTTATGATTGTCTAATAACTTTTGATTTAAACAAGGAGCAATGCGATAAAATTATATTCGCTTACAACAATAGTACTCAAATCAGCGGAAATTATAAGTTTAATGGCACCTCTGGCTCTGGAATCATCCCTTATTTAGATAAATGGTCTGGCAAACAATATAAGCTGGATGAGGCTAATAAAATAGTGGAACTAACTGATTAACCCAATAAACTCCGCCAACTCCTTCCCATTCTTCTCCGCCTGCCTTTTGCTCGGATGCCAATCCGCTCCATAACCAAGCGAGCCGTCTTGCGGCGAAAACGAAAATCTGTGAACTAAAATGCCTTGTTTTGCAAGTTCGCTCTTTGCCGCATCCAAAAATTTTCTGCAAAGGGTTAAACTGGGAACTCCTTCGGGCCAAAAGTCGTTTAGCATTGGACCGTCTGTTATAATTATTTTTGCTTTGGGATATTTTTCCCTAATCTGCTTTGCAAACTTTACCGCTGAATTGACAAATCCTGCGGAATCTGGCGCGTTCAAGGAAAAATCATTTGCTCCAAGCTCAACAACGGCAATGTCGGGTTGCCAAGAAAAATCCCAGGGAATTTTTGCATTCACGGTTATATACGGGAAAAATTCCGGCAAGGTGCGTGGGTCACCTGAATCTGAATTGTTGCGGAAAATTCCCCTGCCCGAAAAAGCCACTGTTCGCATTTCCGCTTTGAGTTCTCTCGCAACAACTCCCGCATAAGACGAAAATACATCTTGCGTTATGGGAGAATAGGTATGCTCCTTCACCGAATCCAAAACCCCGTAGCCTGCTGTTATGGAATTCCCTAAAAATTCAATCTTGAGTTTGGGCTTTTGTAGCAATGCTTCTTTTTTGGAAACGCCTTTTATCTCAAAACCTTTGAAAAGAGCATCGCCTTGTATGGATTCCGTACGTTTAGCAATGCTGATTACATGAGTCCCTTTTGCGATATTTTTCGCGATGAGATGTTTTTCGTTGGCATTTGCCGATAAATCAAGAGGCGGTAATTGCTTGCCGTCTAAAGCAACGCTAAACACATTGCCGGGGCTTTTTAGCAAAACGCTTGCTTCTGTGCCTTCAAAGGCAATGATAAATTCAACACCAGAAAACGAGGCTCTGGCAACGCCTGCTTCTTTTGCAAAGCGACCATTTATGCGCACCGCTGGGTCAAATGGCGAGATTATTGTTTGGGCTATAACGCTATTCACGAGTATTCCAAAAAGCAGGTAAATGGGCATTGGGTGTAAGGTAGAAAAATTAATTATGGGTTCACAAGAAGAATTTCTATATTTGCTTTAATGCACAACCAACATCTCATAGATGAAATGACCGAAAGGCTCAAGGAATTAAAGCCTCGCAAGGTTATTTTGTTTGGTTCTTACGCTAGGGGCAATCCTACGGAAGATAGTGATTTGGATGTTGTGGTTGTATTGGATTCGGAGGAAAGGTCTAAAACTTTTGACGAATTTATAGAAAGAGGCAATCCTGTGTCGTTGGCTCTTCGCGAAATTCATAAAAAAATTGCTATGGATATAATAGTTTATACTCTTGCTGAATTTGAATATTTGCGAAAGCAAAAAGATTTTTTTATTGAAAAGATTGTAGAAACAGGGAAAGTTCTCTATGAAAGATAGCACAAAGGCGTGGGTATTTTTCGCAGAAAATGATATGAAAATGGCAGATTCGGCTATTGGCGAACCGAGATTAACAGGTCAAGTTATTTTTCATTCTCAACAAGCTATAGAAAAATATTTTAAATCATATTTGGTAGAAAACAATATTACTTTCCCCAAAATTCACGATTTGCCGAAATTATATGAATTAGTGCGGAGCGTAAAAGATTGGGATATAGACGAAATTTTGTTGGATGAAATAAATAGAGTGTATTCTGCTTCACGCTATCCTAGCAATATAGGGCTTTTGCCAGATGGGTTGGTTCCAAGTTTAGAAAAGTCCAAAGAGATTTATGATTTTGCAAAGAAAATTGAGAGTATTTTTAAGGAAGAGCTTTTAAAATATGGAGAGAGAAAATGAGAAAAGAATATGACTTTTCAAATGCTATGCCAAATCCGTATATAAAAAAATTACAGAAACGGGTCTCTGTTAAAATAGATGCGCCTAAAAAAATCAGTAGTGTTCTATCGGTTCGTTGCTTGAAGGAGTCGCTATGAAAGAATTAGTGTCTATGCGTAGAACAACGCTATGTTTTGTAATTGTAATTGCTGGACTTTATGGCCTTCTTTATTTTGATATAGCTAGTCCTCTTTTTGTAATTATTGCAGGTTGCATTGTACTTTGCATTGCAAGTATGTATTTTTTATTCAATGCCTATGTTATTTATATTAGCGAAAAAATATTACGTTTATATAACAAACCTAATGGTGAATATGTGATTATTCCAAACAATAGCAAGTGGCTATTTTGGTTGTATTTATTCTATAATCCTTATATATGGGAAATCGGAATAAAAGCAAAGAAGAATGGAAATTTTCTTGAATTAAGTGGAATTAAAGAAGAGCGGTTTCATTGGTCTACTAGTCCTAGTATCTTTCGTTTTATATTTTTCGATAATTATAATTCTTGTAATTCTTCCCATTTTGATTTTAATAGATTTGGATTCATAAATTATGAACCGACAGGTGTCATACTTTTTACATACGATAAAGGCGTATGGCTATTTAAGTTAATACACAAAGATGAAGATTCTCATTATGAATGCGATGATTTCAACGATGCATATGAAAACGCATCTAAACATTCACATAATCACTTAATGAAAATTTATTTCAGTGGTATGAATTTGGACTACAATGAGTCCGAAGAGGAAAAAATTTTTTATAACATAATAACTCAAACCAATGAAAATAAAATCATAAATAAAAAGATAGAGGAAGATCGTATAATAGAATATTATTATGATGATTATAAAAAAGATGGTCACTGGTGGGATCCTTGGTTAGTAATTGAAAAAGTAACAAATATAAAAGAAGGATTTTATTTTTATAATATGAGGGGCAACACTTATTTTTTGTTTGACCTTAATATTAAAGAATTTATGCAAAAGAATAGTATATATCCAAGAGGTTTGTTTGAATTTGGTAATGATAAAAAACTTAATTATGGCAGTAAATGTGATGGTGCTATGGTATATTGTTTAGACGGAAATTATTTTATGTTGCAATGGGATAAGGATTATGCTTCATCATCTTCAAATTCAATGCCGCACGAATATTCATCAATATATATAAAACCAATCACATTGGAAAAATATACAAAGATTTTAGAGGATGATTGCAAGTACCAGAGAGAGAAAAAAAATTTAGAAGAAAAATGGCGAAAAATCATTTATAATATAATAACTCAAACTGGCGAAAATGAAATTATATTTGATGAAAAACTTTATTCTCATTCTGATACAAAAAAATTTTACTACTATAGAGAAAAATGTCCAGGATATGATGATAAATATAGTTCTATTTCAAAACGCTATGGGGAATATTTGATTGAAGGCTGGGAATTTGAAAATTTTCGTATTGAAGAATTTATGCAGTCAAATGATATACATTATGAAAAAATTTACGATTCTTCTGAAAAATATGATTATATTGATTCTTATCGCTTAAATGAGAATTGTTTTTTTCATTTTAGATATGAGTCTAGAGATAAACATGGACCTTATAGCATTAACTATTCTTTTCAACAAACATTGAACAATCGTGGGACTTCGGATGCTGCCAATGGCAATTTTGACAGTGCAATTGAATACTATAACAAAGCACTCAGGATAAAACCTTATTATTACGATGCTCTAAACAATCGTGGTGTTGCGTATGCAGCCAAGGGCGATTTTGACCGTGCCATTGCAGATTATACTGAAGCACTAAGGATAAAACCTGATTATTATGATGCCCTGTACAACCGTAGTGAGGCATATCATAACAAGGGTGATTTTGACCGTGCCCTTGAGGATTACAACGCAATTCTCAAGATAAAGCCTGATTATTATATTAATCTATACAATTATGGTCGTGGTACTATGTATCATTATAATAATGGTTTTGACCGTGCCATTGCATACTATAACAAAGCACTCAAGATAAAACCTGATTATTACGAAGCCTTGTACAATCGCGGTGCTGCGTATGTTGCCAAGGGTGATTTTGACAATGCCATTGCAGACTATACCGAAGCACTCAAGATAAAACCCGATGATTATGATGCTCTGAACAATCGTTGTGTTGCATATTACAGCAAGGGTGATTTTGACAATGCCATTGCAGATTATACCGAAGCATTCAAGATAAAACCTAATTATTACATTGCTCTTAACTATTGTGATGCTTCGTATTTTGACAGGAGAGATTTTGACAATGCCATTGAGGACTACAACGAAGCACTTAAGGTAAAGCCTGATGATTACGATGCTTTGAACAATCGTGGTACTGCGTACGATGATATTGGTGATTTTGACAGGGCTATTGCAGATTATACCGAAGCACTCAGGATAAAGCCTGATTATTATAATGCTTTGAACAACCGTGGTGCTGTGTATTATCGCAAAGGCGACTATGACAAGGCTATTGCAGATTATACCGAAGCACTCAAGATAAAGCCCGATTATCACATTGCCCTGTATAATCGTAGTGATGTGTATCATGCCAAAGGTGATTTTAACCGTGCAATTGCAGATTATGCCGAAGCACTCAGGATAAAGCCTGATTATTACAATACCTTGAATAATCGTGGCACTAAGTATCGTTTTGATCTAGCCATTGCATATTATAACAAAGCTCTCAGAATAAAACCTGATTGTGATTATGTTCTGCACAATCGCGGTGCTACGTATGCTGGTAATGGTGATTTTGACCTAGCCATTGCAGATTATACCGAAGCTCTCAGGATAAAGCCTGATTATTACAATGCTATATACGGTCGAGGTCTTGTATATACTGCCAAGGGTGATTTTGATCGTGCCATTGCTGACTATACCGAAGCTATAAAAATAAATCCTGATGATTACGGTGCCCTGAACGATCGTGGCATTGCGTATTCTAACAAAGGTGACCTTGACAATGCCATTGCAGATTATACCGAAGCTCTCAGGATAAAACCTAATGATCACATTATCCTGTACAATCGCGGTGTTGCGTATGCTGATAAGGATGATTTTGACCATGCCATTGCGGACTATACCGAAGCACTCAAAATAAAACCCGATGATTACGATGCTCTGAGCAATCGCGGTGTTGCGTATTATCGCAAAGGCGACTATGACAGAGCTATTGAAGATTTGGAAATCGTATTGAAAATTGATCCAGATAATGTCAAGGCTAAAGAGATTTTTGAAAAAATTCGCCAAGAGAAAGGTAGGAAAGAGGAGAATTGATATGAAAATAAAATCGGAAGAAAAAACGCCTAACCTAAAAAGTGCGGTTGAATATAAATTACCGAAAGAATATAAATTACCAAAAATTACAATTGTAGTATTGGTTGTTATAATTCTCATAACATTCGGTTTATTTTTATATGGGGTGATTAACAATTATATCTTGAACGAGTATGAGCGTAACATTGCGGAGTACACAAAGGCTATCAAAATAAAGCCAGATGATTACGATATGCTGAAACTTCGCGGCGATGCGTATGCTGACAAAGGTGATCTTGACCGTGCCATTGCTGATTATACCGAAGCCTCTAAGATTAGACCCGATTATAACAAGGCTATATACAAACGAGGCCTTGCGTATTTCAAAAAAGGCTATAATGACCGAGATCTTGTGGATATGTTACTCCGTTTCTTTAATAAAGGTTACTATGACTATAACTATGACCAGGCAATTAAGGACTTTACTGCTACTATAAAGATGAAGCCTGACGATTACGATGCCTTGTATCATCGTGGTGGTGCATATTACAACAAAGGCAATTATGATCAGGCAATTGAGGACTTTACTGCTGCCATAAAGATTAAGCCTGACGACTACAATACATTGTATTGGCGTGGTGTTGCATATTACAACAAAGACAAGTACGACCAAGCGATTGAAGACTGGGAAAATGTATTGAAAATTGACCCAAATAACGTTGATGCCAAAGAGAAACTTAGAATAGTTCGTCAAAAAATACCATCGTCGCCGATAAATTTGGATGAGGATGGATTATAAAAAGAAGTATCCAAAAAAGGAACTAACAATTGGAGTGAAACCTTGCCAATCTATGTGTTCCCAAGTTTGGTGGTGATAAAAGAAAACTGGAAACAAAATGGGTTTTACCCAGGGAGAAGAGAAGATGAATAATGAAAATTGGATCGATAAGGGAAATAAGGCTTATGAAGCCAAAAGTTATGAAGAAGCAATTAAATGCTATGAGAAAGCAGAACTCTTAGAACCCAGCATAGCTTCTACATTAGACCGAAACAAGGCTATGGCTTTTCATGATTGGGGCAATGCACTTTACAATTTAGCACAAGAGAAAAAAGATAGTGAAAGGGAAGATTTGCTTAATAGTGCATTTGAAAAATATGAAGAAGCTGCACGATTATATAAAACAGACACTGACAAAGCATTTGTCTTCTATGATTGGGGCAATGCACTTTACATATCAGCAAAAATCAATGATGATGAGTCTTTATTCAAAGAGGCATTTGATAAATATGACAAAATTACACATGGTTCAGAATCGAATTCGGACATTGTTTCAGATGCTTTGGCTAACTGGGGAGATGCATTATACCATTTAGCAAAAACTAAAAAAGATAATGTCTTATTCAGAGAAGCCATTAATAAATATAAAGAAGCTGTAAAACAAGAAGAACTCGCTTCGCTCGTTGTTAGCTGGGGAGATGCGTTATACGATTTAGCAAAAATTGAACAAGATAAAAATTTATTCGAAGAGGCACTTGATAAATATGATAAAATTACACAGCTAATCGATGACTATCCTTATGCTTTTATCAAACAAGGAATTGTACTTACCAATTTAGCAGAAATTAAACAAGATAAAGATTTATATGAAAAAGCAACGAAAAGTTTTATAGATGCAAGAAAAAGTATTTTAAATATATTTGTTCATTTGGATGAAAAAGACGAAGAACTAATAATAAAAACGAAAGTTCTTTACCCATTGTTGAATTCGGATACTGATACTGAGGATGGATTTTTTTTTAATGAAACTATAAAAAATATATCACAAGAATTAGATAAATATAAAGAAATTTATATTCGGTCTATTTTTATTATTAGTCGATTGCGTATAAATAGGGAATATGAAAAATCTGTAGCACATTATACCAAAAAAGCAATTGCAAAAAAACTATTGTTCGAAAAAACTAAATTTAGATTAAATGCTATTGGTAATTCCAACGACCCAACTGAAGGAAGAATTTTACTTGATTACTTATTCAAAAATAAACCTTTAGAGGAAGAAAAATCTGATACAGAATACAGAGCTTTCGCAGGTTGTTTTACTTTTCAATATGATAGCTTGAATCAATTTAGACTTTATGGCAAAGACCAAAATCAAGAAGGTACAGGGTTATCGCTTATTTTTCACGAAAATTTTTTCAGCAAAGAATCAAAAATGGCTACAGAAAAAAGAGAGATAAAGCCAGAAGAATCGTCAATAGAACATATATTAGATGATGAAGATGAAAATAAAAAATATACACTTTTACGTTGCATTTATATTGACCCAAAAGAACAACAAGTAGAGACAGTTGGGCAGAAAGAAACCACAAAGAAAAAAACGAATAAAGAATGTAAAAAATATCAAAAATACATAAATGATACTTTTGATATTGTAAATGAAAGAATGGAAAAATTAAGAGATTTAATAGATCAAAATCCGAATTTAGACCGAAGTGTAATTGAGCAGTTACTTATCAATTTACGTTATCTTACTAAACATATTGCTTTCAAAGAAGAGCAGGAATGTAGAATTGTTAGGATATGTAATATTAATGAAACAGACAAAATTGATTTTGATGATGAAAAAATGTATATTAAATATGAACCTGACATTTTATATGAGCCTGGTATTTCATACAAGCCTAAAGTTATTTCTCGCATAGAAAAAATCTATTTTGGACCTAAAGCTACAAATATGGAATCGTTCCAAGATCGTTTGAAGATTAAGTTAAATTGTAAAATTAAATGCGAAAAATCCACCAACCCTTTGGCGTAAGCCAAACCCGCTTTATTCTAGAAAACTTCCCCAAATGTCCAAAACCCGTCTAAACACTGTTTAAACACTTTTTGGACACATTAAAACCGCAAATATAAATCAAATTCGCAGTTTTGTGAGTGGCATAGTTATTGCGTTTATTATATCAAATTTGTATATTGTCTATAGGAGATTTAAAAATGTTAACAAATGCACAAGAAAAAACAGTAATTTCTGGTGGTAGTGCTACTCAGAGAGCTTATACCGTAGAAGAAGTTTTTGAGCATATTGACCAAAGATTAATCAACGCTTTTGGAGAAGATTTTAAAGATAGACTAAATCAAGAAAAAGCGAAACGAAATTTGTTATAACAAAATTTTATGCAACAATTTGAAATCCTCATTTTAGAAGAAGCCTTAGCCGATATAGAAGAAGTTTTTGATTATATTGCCTACGAATTAAAATCACCCGATACCGCTATTGATTATCGTTTTGGGTTATTGGAAAAAATAAATTCCTTAAAAAATAATGCAAATATATTCGCTCCAAGTTCAAGAGAATTTTTGAAACTTCGTTATGGACCAGATGTTTATACCATAAATTATAAGAAAATGGTTATTGTTTATAACATAGATGGAAATACAGCAGTTATTCGCAGGGTTATGGCAGGTGGGTTAGTTTTGTAAATATTCCCCAAACCCTCTCCACAACGCTATCCACAACATCCTCAACACTCTTTGGATGCTTATAAAAATGCGGACAAGCAGGCATTATAATTGCTCCCGCTCTTTTCAACTTCAACATATTTTCTAAATGAATTTCGTTAAAAGGCATTTCTCTTGGGACAATCACAAGGGGGCGGTTTTCTTTTAAGCATACATCGGCGGCTCTTATCAATAAGTTGTTGCTTGTGCCGGCGGCTATTTTTCCGAGAGTTCCCATTGAACACGGCAAAATTGCCATCCCTGAATATTTTGAACTGCCTGTTGCTGGCGGGGCAAAAAAATCGTCTATTCTGTGGATTTTTTTGTGTTGCAAAATAGAATGGCAACCCTCATATTTCAGCACCGCCTCTCCCATTTTTGTGATAATAAGCTCAACTGCAACATTTTGTTTTTTTGCTAATTGCAAAAAACGCTTTGCGTATATGGCGCCAGATGCGCCTGTTATGCCGAGGATTATCGGGGAGTTTTTCATTTTTTCTCGCAGATCACAATATGGGCAAGCCCACCGTCCAATGAGTTTATGCAGCGCAGAGCAAAGCCCGCTTTTCTCGCTTTTGTTGCGTACTCCACTGGGTTTAAAAAATTCAAGATGGATATTACCAAATAGCGATACGCATTGTGTTTGCTGAATATCATTCCTACAAAGGGAATCGCTAGGGGCGCAAATCTTTGGTAGAAGAGTTTTGCAACTTTTTTCTCCGGTCTAAAAAAGTCAAGCGTGGCGAAATAACCGCCTTGTTTTAGTACCCTGAAAGCCTCATTTAAAGCCAAGTCCAAATGTTGAATGTTTCTCATTCCAAAGCCATTCAAAATAATATCCACGGAATTGTTTGCAAGCGGTATTTGGGTTGCGTCCATTTGAACTGGAATCAAGTCTGGGCTTTTCTGTGCCGCCACTCCAAGCATTTTATCGGCAAAATCGCCAATTATTGGAAGTTTGCAATTTTTTGATTTTTTTATGTAAGAGAGCAGAAAATCCCCTGTTCCTCCACACAAATCCAGCACCACAGCCTCTTTTTTGGGTGGCAACTTCTTGCAGCAAGTATGTCTCCAAGCAATATCCCGCCCCGCAGACATCAAATGATTGAGCAAGTCGTATCTTTTGTGGATTTGGTTGAACATTTCGCGAATTTTAAGCATTACGGATGCAAGGTAGTAAATTTTACTGCCCCTTTGTCTGGAACCCCGATGCCTCCGATTTTACTATATTACCTCCCACATAGGGGGTAAAAATGATAAATTTAAAGGGTAAAAATGCAATAGTCACAGGGGCAACTCGTGGTATTGGTTTGGAAATTTCAAAGGTTTTGGCAGAAAACGGAGCAAATGTGGCAATACTGGATATTCAGATTGGCGATGGTTCTTCCGTAAAAGAGGTTGAGGCACTTGGAGTCAAGTGTATGGGCTATGCCTGCGATGTATCCAGCCCCGAAGCAGTAGATGAAATATTCAAGCAAATTCTTTTGGATTTTGGCAAAGTGGATATTCTGGTAAATAATGCTGGCATAACTCGCGATAACCTTATAATTCGCATGAAGCAAGAAGATTTTGATTCTGTGCTGAATGTAAATTTGCGTTCCGCATTTATTTGCACCAAGGCCATAAGTTCGCATTTAATGCGCAACCGTTCTGGGCGCATAATAAACATGGCTTCCATAAATGGCATTCGCTGCCAAGCTGGGCAAGCCAACTATGCAGCCTCCAAAGCTGGCATTATAGGCCTCACAAAATCAAATGCTATGGAGTTTGCCGCACGTGGCGTAACCGTTAATGCCATAGCCCCAGGCTTTATAAAAACCGCTATGACAGAGAAGCTTGCACCAGAGGTAATAGCCAAATACAAAGAGGCAATACCTCTAAAAGATTTGGGCAGCCCTAGAGACGTGGCTAACGCCGTGGCTTTTTTGGCTTCGGACGAAGCGGCTTACATAACTGGGCAGGTGCTGGGCGTTGATGGCGGGTTAGGTGCGTAATATTTGGGAGTGGCTAGTGGTAAGTAGCTAGTAGTCGTCCCATAAATACTGGTTTTTGAGGTTCTACCACTCCCCACTAGCCACTAGCTACTAGCCTAGCGACTTAATCAGCATTTACTATATTATAGGAAACATATTTTCATATTTAGGAGAAAACAATGGCAGACGAAGAAATTGTCAGCAGAGTGAAAAAAGTTATTCTTGACAAATTGGAAGTCAAGGAAGAGCAAATTGTGGAAGGAGCTTCCTTTACAGGCGACTTGGGAGCCGACTCCCTAGACCGTACCGAACTTATAATGGGTTTGGAAGACGAGTTCAAGGTTGAAATACCAGATACCGTTTCTGAAAAATTCCAGACAGTTGGCGATGTTATTAAGTTCCTGTCTGAGAAATAATAGCGAACGAGCATTCCAATGCAAAAATTGGAGCAAATTTTAAATTGCTCCTTTAAAAACGAAGGCTTGCTAAAGCAAGCCTTTACCCATAGCTCTTGCAAACAAGGGCTTGCTGTTTTGGATTTTGAAACTTATGAGCGTTTGGAATTTTTAGGGGATTCCGTTGTTAATTTTTTGACTGCGGAATTTTTGTTCTTGAAATACGGAAGGGAAAATGAGGGAATGCTAACAAAAAAGAAATCTGCTATTGTTAGCGGCAATTCCCTTGCGCGTGTGGCAAAACGCTTAAAGCTCCATTCTTATT
>Ga0268262_10006183_pt1 | contig 11575 bp, 10 predicted proteins | sample TergutNc150P3_FD_190354 | JGI IMG/M metagenome (GOLD analysis project Ga0268262, IMG submission 190354) | Nasutitermes corniger P3 segment gut microbial community from laboratory colony in Florida, USA - Nc150 P3 (SPAdes) (version 2) | ecosystem: Host-associated > Arthropoda: Insects >... | reverse complement strand
TATTCTTAACAGTTTTATAGGGGAAATCACCTAGTTTTCGTTGTAAATTGTGTGATATTAAGGGAATATGGCTGTTATTAGCGTAAAAATCGAAATTTGGTTATACTTTTTTCATACCAAATTCGTCGTTTTTTATACTTTTGTTATACTTTTTTCCTTATGTGCAGGGGTTTTTGGTAGAATTCTTCTAAATTTTTGTTTATAGTAAGAAAAATCATATCTTTACACCTTAGTTTAAACAAATTTTAACAATTCACTCACTAACTGTTAACACATTAAAATTACTTTTTTATTAGTCTTTTTATTAAGGAGTAAAATATGAAAACAAAAGTAATTTCGGTTTTAATGACATTGCTGGCTTTAACAAGCGTGTTCGCGCAGGGAAACAACAGGACAGCAAAACCTGCCACCGGTTACACTATCGAAGTCGGCGGATCAACTTCCGTAACTCCGTTGATGGAATTGTTGGCTGCGGAATATTCCAAGGTTAAACCAAACGTCAAAGTAAACATTAACGGAACCGGTTCCGGAGACGGTATCAATAACGCCGGAGTTCTTTACCAGATTGGTATGTCAAGCCGCGAGCTTACACCTGCGGAACAGGGTAAGGGATTAAAAGAGACGATCATCGCCATTGACGGTATCGCGGTTATCGTGAACAAAAATAACACCGTGAATAATCTTACTGTTGAACAGATAAGGAATATTTACACAGGCGCGATTACCAACTGGAGACAACTAGGCGGCAAAAATCTGCCTATAGCGGTTGTCAGCCGCGAGGAAGGTTCGGGAACAAGGGGCGCTTTTGAGGAGCTTGCCGGTTTTCAAGGCAAACTTCTTGCTAAGGCAAATCAGCTAACAAGCACCGGAGCGATTCTTGCCAATGTCGCGCAGAATCCCAACGCTATCGGTTATATCTCGCTTGGTTCACTTAACGATACAATAAAAGCCGTTTCTATCGGCGGAGCGGCCGCGACTAACGCGAATGTCTTGAACGGTACGTACAAAATTGCGCGTCCGTTTATCGTCCTTACGGGAAAAAATGTCCATGCCGAAAGCGCCGATTTTATTAAATGGATACTTGAAGCTGATGGACAAAAAGTAGTTAGTAAGAGTTGGATTCCCGTAACTCCGTAACATAGGCGGGTTTATGCATGAATCGAAAATTTACAGACGTTTTTTTTAAACATCTGTTCAGCATTGTGGCTCTCTTTTCCGTAATGGCATTGGGAGCCATATTGCTGTTTGTCTTTATTCAGGGCGGTATGCCCTTCTTTTCATCAACCGCAAAAGGTATAAGACTTGTAGTACAGCGGATTGATGAATTTTCAGTTAACGGCGTTTCGTATAAAGATCATAATACTTTTATTGATATTCCAAAAGATACGGAAAATATTTCTATTCGTTTCCTTAACGGAGACGAGGAAAAAATTCTTAACATACTGGTAAATAACGAAGAAAAAGATCCTGAAAAAAAACTTTCATTTACATATAACAGCGATGTTAAAATCACATATCCTGAAAGTTATGTGTATACGGTAAGCTGGCGCGCGGCTATTGCGGCTCTTGAAAAAAAAGTACATGTCATTTTACCGGAGCCCCCGTATAACATCTTCAGTTTCCTCGGCGGGCTTGAATGGCATCCTACCAGAGATAAAATTTTCGGCATCTTCCCGATGATTGCCGGAACACTGCTGGCAAGTTTCGGCGCGATTCTGCTGGGAGTGCCAATCGCTCTGTTATGCGCTCTTTTTATGGCGGAATTTTTAAAACCAAAACCCGCTTCCGTTGTGCGCGCCGGCGTTGAATTGCTTGCGGGAATCCCTTCCGTAGTGTACGGATTTTTCGGTCTTATGGTAATAGTTCCCTTTGTTAGGGAGACTTTTAATGTGCCGTCGGGCAACACTCTCCTTTCCGCCATAATAGTGCTTGCGTTAATGATACTGCCAACCGTTATTACAATAGCGGAAACTTCCCTCCGCGCGGTTCCGCTCTCCGTAAAGGAAGCGAGTCTTTCGCTGGGAGCCAGTAAAATGCAGACGGCGTGGAAAGTGGTTCTGCCCCACGCGAATTCGGGAGTAATTGCCGGAGTTATCCTGGGCATCTCGCGGGCAGTGGGCGAGACTATGGCGGTTATACTTGTTGCGGGAAATTCGCCGCAGCTTACGATTAACCCCTTGGCGAGCGTAAGAACGTTAACCTCTACAATCGCCATGGAAATGGGTTACGCGTCGGGCAGGCACAGCGAAATGCTTTTTTCAATCGGCGTTACATTGTTTTCTATTATATTAATTCTTAACAGCCTGATTTTGTGGTATCGCAGAAAAATGGAGCAGGATTTATGAAAATTACCAAACGAAAAATCATGGACGGTATTTTATACGGAGTTATGGCAGCGGCTATGGCTGGCGTTATTATCGCCTTGTTGTTTATCATCGTTTATATTTTTAAATCGCAAGCCGGTTTCCTTAACTTGTCTTTCATTGTCGGTATTGAACATGGAATTCTACCGATGATTGTAACCACCCTCTATGTTGTTCTTGTTTCCATTCTGGTCGCCCTGCCCGTAGGAATAGCGACCGCTATTTTCTTAAACGAATACTCGGGGAATTCTTCGCTAATAAGAATTCTTCGCCTTGCGATAGAAACGCTTGCCGGAATCCCTTCGATTATCTACGGACTTTTCGGGCTTCTTATGTTCTGCCGTTTACTAGGATTCGGGCAGTCAATAATCGCGGGATCATTTACATTGAGCATAATGATACTTCCGGTTATTATCCGTACAACGGAAGAATCTTTAAAGTCGATTCCCGTCTCTTTCCGGGAAGGCTCTCTTGCGTTAGGCGCAACAAAATTACAGACAATTTTCCATGTGGTGCTTCCGTCCGCGCTTCCCGGAATTGTAACATCGGTAATTCTCGCAATTGGACGCGTAATAGGCGAATCCGCTCCCGTGTTGCTCACTGTCGGTCTTACCAAAAATATGCCGCGTACCGTCTTTGAATCCGGCAGAACGCTTACAATTCATCTGTACTATCTGACAAACGAAGCGGTACGCCCGGAGGACTTCGGCATTGCGTTTGCTACCGCGTCCGTGCTGGTAATTCTTGTTGTGGTAATAAATTCCGTAACAAAAATTTTAACCGATAACTTTAGAAAAAAACTTGGAGGAACGCTATGAGCGATTTAAAAATTGACGTAAAAAACCTCGATCTTTATTACGGCGAATTTCAAGCGTTGAAAAATATCAATTTTTCGATAAAACAGCAAGACGTAGCCGCTCTTATCGGTCCTTCCGGTTGCGGTAAGTCTACTTTTATCCGTATACTGAACCGTATGAACGATCTGATTCCTTCATGCAGAATAACGGGCGATGTCTTACTCGACGGGCAGAACATTTACGGCGACATGGACGTAACGGAGCTTCGCAGCCGTGTGGGAATGGTTTTTCAAAAACCTAATCCGTTTAACATGAGCGTGTTTGACAATGTCGCCTACGGAAAGCGGATGCAGGGACTGAGAGATAAATCCAGACTTGCCGATATAGTTGAGTCCTCGCTTAAAAAAGCCGCTCTTTGGGACGAGGTGAAGGATAGATTAAAAAAACCGGCTCAGGCGCTTTCTGGCGGACAGCAGCAGCGGCTCTGTATCGCGAGAAGTATCGCTATGGAACCTGAAATTATTCTCATGGATGAGCCGACAAGCGCGCTTGATCCAATCGCCACAGGCAGAATTGAAGAATTAATCGGAGAGCTGAAAAAAGAATTCAGTATTATTCTTGTAACACACGCAATGCATCAGGCGTCCAGGGTTAGTAATAAAACCGCTTTTTTTCTTTTGGGAGAATTGATAGAATACAATGATACAAGAGAAGTTTTCACGAAGCCAAGAGATAAAAGAACAGAAGATTACATATCCGGCAGGTTTGGTTAAGAGAAGGGGGGTACATGGCAACGCGAAATTTTTTCTCTGAAGAATTAAGTCGTTTACGGCAGGATATTTTGGCAATGGCGACCAGGGTGGAAGAAAACCTTGGCAAGGCGCTTACGGCTCTGCGAACGCGCAATGAGGAATTGGCAAAGGAAGTGCGCGCCGATGATTCGGAAGTAGACGCGCTTCAAATTAAAATAGAAGACGACGCCGCTATAGTTATCGCTACGCAGCAGCCTGTTGCGCGCGATTTACGCGAAATGGTGACGATTTTTAAACTTACAAGCAACATAGAAAGGGTAGGCGATCATGCCGTACACCTTGCGCGCGCCGCTAGAAAACTTGCCAAAAAAGGCGATTCGCTCTTCATGGCGCAGGGGCATTTTGAAGCTATGGCGGTAACGGGGCAGGAGATGATTCGCGCCGCTATTTCGGCGTTTATGGCGCAGGACGCGCAGGCGGCGCGGGCGGCGGCGGCGCTGGATAACAAAATTGACGCGGAGCATAAAACTCTTACCGAAGAAGTTTTAAAACTAATGAAAAAAAATCCCGATTTGGTTAAGGACGCGCTTCAGATCATTCATACGTCAAACCAGCTTGAACGTCTTGGAGATCACATCACTAATATTTGCGAAGCTATTATTTATATGATAGAAGGAAAACACGAGGAATTAAATGAGTAAGGCTGTAATTCTTATCATAGAAGACGATCCTGAAATTCAGGAGTTACTTTCTCACACAATGGCAAAAGAAGGCTGGAAACTCTTACAGGTAAAAACAGGCGAAGACGGCATAAAGATTTTAAGATCAAAAAAAGTAAATTGCATTTTACTTGATATTATGCTTCCCGGCATGGACGGCTTAAACGTATTAAAAAAAATAAAAGAAATTGAACAATGCAAATCTATTCCGGTTATCATGGCGACGGCAAAGGGAGAGGAAGCGGATATTGTAACGGGACTGGAATTAGGCGCGGATGATTATGTTGTTAAACCGTACAGTCCGAAAGTATTGATTGCGAGAATACGGGTGGCTCTGCGGCGGCAGGAAGAAAACGGAGTTCCGCAGTCTATTACGGTTTGGCAGCAGGGGGAACTGAAATTAGACGCCGCCCGTCATACCGCGTATAACGGCGATAAACAACTCGACCTTTTTGCCACGGAATTTACCCTGCTTAAACATTTTCTTTCCAATCCTGAAATTGTTTTTTCGCGTAACCAGATTATTGCCGCCATACACGGACCGGACTACCCCGTTACAGACCGTTCCGTAGATGTGCAGATACTTGGTCTTCGTAAAAAACTAGGGGATTCAGGGGATATGATCGAAACAATTCGTGGTGTAGGATATAGATTCAGAATACCGGAAAATACGCGGTAAAATTTTGGGAGCAATGACATGACAATTTTCAAAAAAAGTTTACTTACTTTGGGACTTTCCGCTTTGGGCATTTCCGCGTTTTTTATCGTATCAATATTGATTTTTATGAATTCCCTTTACTACGAAGTTAATACAAAAGATTTGGAAAATACGGCAAAAGTCCTTATGAACTCAATCGGAAACGACCGTATAAAACAAATATTTAAAAATGCCGATGACGAGCCTGTGAAAATAGAATTGCCCGTAAACGCCAATCAGACATATCGCCTAACGCTGATTGATTCAACCGGCAATGTACTGTGGGATTCCCATGTGCCCAATGAGCTTGTAAACCATATCGACCGCGAAGAAATTACGGCGGCTCTTGAAGGAAGGGAAGCAAGCGCGCGACGTAATTCCATAAGCACCAAAATTAAGCGTATTTACTACGCGCTTCCTGTTTTTGACGATAATAATGTTCCCATCGGCGTATTCAGATTATCGCTTTCTGTTCCGGGGTTCTTGGCAAGAATTTCACATGTTATTTTTCCGTTTGTGGCTTTCACATTTTTAATAATTATTATTGTTTTCTCGGCAATTTACGCGTATTCGCGCTCGCTGTCCGCGTCTCTTGGACAGCTTGTCAACATTGCGCAGACAAGCGCTCCGCTTCTGTCCACTCGTGAAACAATGGAACCTATCGCGCAGGAATTCAGAAGTTTGGAAAAAGCCATGCGCGCGATGACTGTGGAGCTTAATCTCCGTTTTGAACAGGCAAAGTCGGAAGGGAATCGTCTTGAGGCGATTCTTAACGGAATGTCGGAAGCGGTCTTTGCTATGGATAACAGTCTGAAACTGCATCTGATTAACCCAAAAGCGCGAGAACTTTTTTCCATTGAAAAAAATGAAATAAACTCAATGACTTTACTGGAAGCTACCCGTTCTACGGAGTTAGTTGAAATAGCAAAAAAAGCGATTAACGGCGGCGTTCCGCTTGATATAGAATTGACTTTTCACAGAGGCGTGGAACAGTATTTTCATGTTTACGCTTCTCCGCTTACCAACACCAATAATTATCGCGAAGGCGCGGTTTTGGTACTGCAGGAAGTTACACGCCTTGTAAAGCTGGAAAGGATACGCAAGGATTTTGTCGCGAATGTGTCGCACGAACTTCGCACTCCGATTCAGATTATCAAAGGATTTTCGGAAACATTGCTTGATTCGGTAACAGATAAAAAAAACAGTCACTTTATAGAAATAATTCATAAGAACGCGGGAACTATGGAAAACCTGACCAATGATCTTTTGATACTTGCCGACTTAGAAGACAATACCGTAAATAACCGCGACATGGAAGAATTAAAAGTCGCTCCGTTGATTAACGAAGCTGTTTCTTCTTTGGAGACTCAGGCTGATAAAAAACATATAGAAATTGTTGTCGATTGCAATGAAGATTTAACCGCAAAATTATACGGTTCTTTTATTATTCAAGCGTTAATTAATTTGATAGAAAACGGAATAAAGTATTCGCCTTCAAAATCCAAGATTTGGGTAAGCGCGTTTACAGAAAATGACGAGTTGTTATTTGAAGTGCGGGATAGGGGGATAGGCATCCCCCCTGAACATCATGAACGGATATTTGAAAGATTTTACAGAGTAGATAAAGCGAGAGGTCGTTTTGCGGGAGGCACCGGACTAGGGCTTTCCATTGTCCGGCATATCAGTCTGCTTCACAAGGGAAAAGCCGAAATGGAAAGCCGCGTCGGTGAAGGAGCAACCTTTAGGATTAGAATCCCTATTCATCAGAATCTTCAATAATGTCTATTAATTCAACTATAAAAATTAAAGTTGAATATGCCGGAATAACGCCCTGAATACCGTCCTTGCCGTAAGCCAGATTTGAAGGTATGTACAAACGGTATACACTGCCGCGGCTCATCAACATTAAGCCTTCCGTCCAACCGGGTATAACATTTTCCAGCGGAATATACGCTCCGCCTTCTTCCGAAGAACTGTCAAAAGGACGCCCGTCTAAAAAAGTCCCGGTGTAATTTACCCTTACGACGGAATTTTTTTTGGGTTTTTCGCCTTCAGTTTTTTGAACAATTTCATATTGAAGACCGCTTGCCGTAGTCTTTACTTCCTGCCGCTTGCCGTTAGTCGCGAGAAATTCGTCTTCCGCCGCTTTGTTGCCGGAAGATTGTTTTTCCTCCGCATTGTACAAGGCGGCTTCGATTATCTCCAACGCTTCTTGATCGCTTATCTTTTTTTGTTCGCCCTCTACTGTCGCTCTTAATCCATCCGCAAAAGCGTTGTAATCAAATTCAATGCCCATCTTGTCAATGCCAAGCTGAGACCCGATTATCATGCCAAAGGCGTAACTTAATCGGGCTTTTTCATCGGCATTTCTATAATCATCTTGAATACCTTTCGCGTGCAGAAAAAAAACTGTAAAAAACAAGCACAGAAAAATAATTGTTTTTTTCATAGTTTACTTCCTTATATTAATAATAGCCGTAGTAGCCGTAATCGTCATAATCATCTCTTACCGCTTGTTTTTTTGAAACAACTTCAATAAGTTCAACGGTAAAAATCAATGTGGAGTAAGCCGGTATCGGTCCATAGCCAAAAGCGCCGTAACCAATCTCATAAGGTATGTACAATTTATACTTACTGCCTTCGGTCATTAACTGCAATCCTTCCGACCAGCCGGGAATTACATCGTCAAGAGCGAATGTTACAGGCTCCTGGCGTTCATAAGAATTATCAAAAAGTGTATCGTCAATCAGTCTGCCCTCGTAATGCACTTTAACAGTGTCTTTTTCGGTCGGTTTTTTGCCTTTTCCTTCTACAATAACTTCATACTGCAGACCGCTGTCCGTAATTTTTATTTTTGGTTTTTTGGCGTTTTCGGCAAGGAAGTCAATCCCTTTTTGTTTGTTCTCCGCGTTTTTTTGTTCCGTTATCATATTAAACGCGTCTTCGATTTTTGCTCTGGCTTCATCCAGGGAGAATCTCGGTTTTTTACCCAAAATTCCGTCTCTCATGCCTTTCATAAATTCATTAAAATCCGGACTGACGCTATCGGCGTTTAATCCGTCTCTTAATCCCGCTCCGACATTTAATCCCAAAGCATAAGACGAGTTTTTATCGAAATTTGGTTTCTCTTTGGATGCTCCTACCCCGGGAATAAAATTACAGCCCAAAAGAACTGCCGCAGTAAAAACTGCTAAAATAGTTAAAAATATGTTTTTCATTATTAAAGAATACCCTCTTTTTACGTTTATGAATAGTATCTATATCAAATTTTTATATTTTTACTTCTTTTGTACCGATATATATGATATATTATATTAAAGGCACTAAAAAGATAGTAATTTTTAAGTGTTTTTTACAAGGGGGGGTAGTTTTATGGATAATTTTCCCAAAATCCTTTTGGTAGATGACAGCGATGTTCATCTTATGATAGCTGAAAACATCCTAAAAGATAAATATAACGTTATAACGGCAAAATCGGGGAAAGACGCGCTGGCTTTGCTTTCTAAAGGCAAACTTGTTCCTAATCTGATATTACTTGATGTTTTAATGCCCGATATGGACGGGTGGGAAGTTTATAACAAAGTAAAGGGTATAAGCCTTTTACGGAACGTTCCGGTGGCTTTTTTAACCTCTTTGGACGGTGAAAAAGAGAAACTTTACGCATCCCGGCTTGGAGCCGCCGATTTGATTACAAAACCCTATGACAGTAATGAATTGCTGAAAAGGATCGAAACTATAATGGCAAAAGCCAAAGCAGCTAAAACAGCCTAAAACAATCTCCTTTATACTAGCCATATCCCTCATTTTATGCTAAAATGTACTATAATAATTTAATTATTTTTTTATCCTATCAAAAAAGAGGAAAATATGGCTGAAAAAAACATTGTCATGATTGACGGTAACGCGGCGGCGGCGCATGTTGCCCACGCGCTTAGCGAAGTAATCGCGATTTATCCGATTACCCCTTCAAGTCCGATGGGGGAACTCGCAGACGAGTTTTCCGCTCAGGGACGCAAGAACATTTGGGGAACAATCCCCAATGTTACGGAATTACAGTCCGAGGCGGGCGCTGCGGGAGCTGTCCACGGCGCGCTGACTACAGGCGCATTGTCTGCTACATTTACCGCTTCGCAGGGCTTACTGCTCATGATCCCCAATATGTACAAGATCGCGGGCGAGCTTACATCAACGGTATTCCATATATCAGCCCGCGCCCTGGCAACGTCGAGCCTTTCAATTTTCGGCGACCACCAGGACGTAATGGCTTGCCGCCAGACAGGCTGGGCTATGCTGGCTTCCAATAGCGTTCAGGAAGTAATGGACTTTGCGCTTATCGCCCACGCAAGCACACTTCGCGTGCGCGTGCCATTCCTTCACTTCTTTGACGGTTTCCGCACCAGTCACGAATTGCAGAAAGTGGAAGAAATATCTTATGACGATATGCGCAAGATGATCGACGATGATCTTGTCGCGGAACACCGCAAACGCGGTCTTACTCCCGAAAGCCCCAGTATTCGCGGAACAGCCCAAAATCCGGACACATATTTCCAGGGTCGCGAAGGCGTGAACAAGTACTACGACAAAGTTCCTGAAATTGTTCAGAAGGAAATGGATAACCTCGCCAAGCTCACAGGCCGCCAGTACCATATATTTGATTACTACGGCGCGAAAGACGCTGAAAAAGTTATCATCATAATGGGTTCAGGCGCTGAGACCGTTGAAGAAACAGTTGATTACTTAAACAAGAAAGGCGAAAAAACAGGCTTGGTGAAAGTTCATCTGTTCCGCCCCTTCGACGCAAAGCTCTTTGTAAAAGCCCTGCCTTCAAGCGTTAAAACAATCGCCGTTTTGGATCGCACCAAAGAGCCCGGCTCTCTCGGCGAACCTCTTTACGAAGATGTGCGCACCGCTATTGCGGAAATGCAAGCCTCCGGTGAATTCAAGGCTGATCCGATTGTCCTAGGCGGACGCTACGGTCTTGGTTCAAAAGAATTTACACCCTCAATGGTAAAGGCTGTATTTGATAATCTTTCCGGTAAAAAGATCGCCAACTTTATCGTCGGTATTAAAGACGACGTTCTGGGCAAGAGCCTTGATTACGATCATAATTTCTTTATTCCGGAAGAAGGCATAAACGAAGCGTTGTTCTACGGACTCGGCGCGGACGGAACAGTCGGCGCGAACAAGAACTCGATCAAAATCATCGGCGAGGCAAAACCGGAACTCAACTGTCAGGCATACTTTGCATACGACTCAAAGAAATCCGGCGGCTTTACAGTTTCCCACCTTCGTTTCGGCAAGGGCAGGATTCGCCGTCCGTATCTTATCAACGCCGCGGACTTCCTCGCCTGTCATAAATTCTCATACATGGAAATGTACGATATGCTTCCCAGTCTTAAAGAAGGCGGAACATTCCTGCTCAACAGCCCGTACAAAGCGGCTGACGTATGGAAAGAGCTTCCCGTAGAAGTCCAGAAAAAAATTATCGATAAAAAACTTAAATTCTATGTGATTGACGCCGCTCACATTGCCAGAGAAACAGGCATGGGTAACCGTATCAATACAGTTATGCAAGCCGCTTACTTTAAAATTTCCGGCATACTGGAAGAAGCCGAAGCTGTCAAATTGATGAAAGAGCATATTCAACACTCATACGGCAAAAAAGGCGCCGACGTTGTAGAGAAAAACTACAAAACAGTAGACGCCTCATTAAGCGCCGTTGAGGAAGTGAAATATCCTTCCAAGACAGAAGGAAGTCTCCACATGAAAGTTCCTTTTGCCTCGGCAAAGAACGATCCCCATTTTGAGAAATATACTTCTCAGTGGATAAAAGACACATTGGGAGCGGTATCATTCCAAGCCGGCGAAACATTGCCTGTAAGCAAAATTCCCGAAGACGGAGTTTTCCCCACATCGACAAGCCAGTACGAAAAACGCTCGGTTGCGGAAAGAGTTCCGACTTGGAATCCCGAAGTTTGTACCCAGTGCGGTATTTGCTCCATGGTCTGCCCGCATGCCTGTATCCGTATGAAAAATCTTACAGCCGATCAGGTTGCGAAAGCGCCCAAAGGTTTCCAGACCGCCGAAATTAAACCAAAAGCGGTTGACGGTCAGAAAGCTACATTGGTTATTTCCTGCGAAGACTGTTACGAATGCGGCGCTTGTTTCAATGCCTGCCCGATGTGTAAGGGCGACGGAAGTCCGCAGCCTCTTAACTATAAATCATATTCCGATGATCCCGATTTCC
>Ga0268262_10006182_pt1 | contig 11576 bp, 6 predicted proteins | sample TergutNc150P3_FD_190354 | JGI IMG/M metagenome (GOLD analysis project Ga0268262, IMG submission 190354) | Nasutitermes corniger P3 segment gut microbial community from laboratory colony in Florida, USA - Nc150 P3 (SPAdes) (version 2) | ecosystem: Host-associated > Arthropoda: Insects > Digestive... | reverse complement strand
CCATGAATGGCCCGCCGCCGCCGCGATGCCGTTTTTTAACATAAGGTCTTCCCAGCAGTCAAAAAAGGCGGAGTAGCCCCTGGTCTTTTCCAGAAAATTTTCGTCAAAAAGAGCTGAGAGCAAATCCCCTACACGCTTCATTGTTTCTCCGCCTCAACGCGCCCGTTTTTAACATAGTATATCAAAGTATCTCCGGTCCGGTAATGCTGAAAGGGCTCCTCGGGCAAGAAAGTGTAAAACGCCTGATCATAGTCCGGCAGCGCGGCGAGAAAGCGGCGGCGTTTCTCCCCGTCCATTTCAAGCAGCACGTCGTCCAAAAGCAGTATGGGGTTTCTGCCGGTTGTCTCCCGGTAGCGGCGGGCCTGGGCGACCCGCAGAAGCAGGGCCAAAAGGCGCCGCTGCCCTGTCGAGGCGTTTCCGGCGAATTCCCCGCCGTTAAGGTTAAAAACATAGCGGTCGCGGTGGGGCCCGGAAAGCGAAACCCCCGTCGCCAGCTCCGCGGCCCGCCTTTTCCGCAGCAGCGCGACGGCCTCGTCGGCGCGGCCGGCCTTCCACGAGGGTATATACAGTACCGTCATGCCCGTAACGCCTGAGACCTGTTTAAAAAGTTGTGCGAAAACTGTGGAAAAAAGCCGCGCCGCCGTTTCCCGCTTTTCCATCAGGCTAAAGCCGTATGAGGCGGCCTGCTCGTCCAGGGCGTCAAGCAGGGTCTCCGGGCCGGCGTTGAGCCCCTGCCTGTAGTCGCGCAATACGCTGTTGCGCGATTTTAACACCTTGCGGTAGCCGCGAAGATCGTCCAGATACACGGGATCGTACAGGCTAAGCACCTGATCAAAAAACCAGCGGCATCGTTCCGGGCTGCCGGAGACAAATTCCATATCCTCATGGCAGAACACGACACAGGGAACGATAGAAAGCAATTCCTTACGGTCTTCCTTTTTTTTGCCGTCAATAAAAACGGATTTTTTTCCTTTGTCGAATTTTACAAGAACCTCGCCGCTGATATTTTTTTCCGGGGGCGCGTTCGCCATTGTTATTGAGGCGGAAAAATCTTTTTTCTCGTTTTGCGCGATATCGCCGTCGCGCGCCCCGCGAAAGGACGAGGCGTAGGAACAAAAATAAAGGGCTTCCAAAAAATTTGTTTTGCCCTGCCCGTTTTCCCCGACAAGAAAAATATTTTTTGCCGCGGTTTCTACAACTGCGTCCGACAAATTCCGGAACGCCGTTGTCCGTAACGAAGAAATTACCACAGGCCGGGACTGCCGCGATTAAGACTGCATGGGCATTACAATGTGGAAATAATCCGTCTTTGGGACAGGGACTATCGTTATCGCCTTACTTGGCCCTGTAAAATTAATGCAAATTTCATCACAGCTCATAACCTTAAAAGGCTCTTCAAGGTATTGATAGTTAAGTGCGAATGACACCTGCTCCCCGCTGTACTTGCAGGGAATCTCTTCCCTTCCCTCTCCAATTTCGCCTTCCTCTGAATAAATCTCCATTATCCCGGGCTTAAGATCTATATATACCCGGTGTGATTTCTGCTCAACAACCTGCGACACGCGGCGAAGCGCGTCCAGCATTTCCAGCCTGTCAACGGTAAGGGAGCTCGTGTGTTCCTCGGGTATGACCTTTCTGTAGTTTGGAAACTGCCCCTCAAGCAATACCGAGGCGAGGCTGTAAAACCCAAAACGGACAAAAATCATTTTATCCATTACGGAGATTCCTATAAGCCCCTCGTCCCCCGCCCTTTTTGTAATCATGTTCAAAATTTTAGGCGGAATTATCACCCCGTTAAAATCTTCAATGTTATTAGCGTCTTTATCAATATAGGCGAGCCTGCGCCCGTCCGTCGCTACCATTATTATCTTGCCGTCTTTTTTTTCAAGAAAAACGCCGTTCATAAAAAAACGGGTCTCGTCATCGGACACGGCGAATACGGTCTGGTTTATCATTTCTTTTAAATTCTTCGCCGGTATCTCAAAGTATCCTTTGTTTGATACGGGGAATTCGGGAAATTTTTCGGAAGCCATGCTTTTTAACTGGAAATTAGATTTCTTGACAGCAGTCTTTATTTTTACTTTGTTATCATTATACTCAAACTCCATCTCCCCGTCCGGGAATGAGCTTATTATCCCCAAGAATTTATCCCCGAATACCGTAGCCGGTCCCGGCTCTAAAACTGTCACGGGCAATTTAGTCTCAAAATGCACCTTCATATCGGTAGCCCTTATTTTAAGGGTATCATTTTCCGCCTCAAGATATATATTTGACAAAATGGATATTACATTTTTTGACGCGATTATCTCCTGGGCCATGGAGATTTCCTTAAGCAGGATATTTCTTTCACATACAAACTTCATATTTTTCTCCTCTTATTATATTTATTTATATATATAGTAACAGTAATAAGCGGCCGGAAATGTGGAAAACCGGGCTAATTCCTTACCACATATATAATTAACGTTTTCTTAAAGCTATGGAAAATTATCGTATTTTTCCACACTTTCCGCAAGTACCTTCTATATACACAGATTTCGCTGTGTTTTCAACAGTTTTTAAAGGCCTTTTTCAAAGGCTCACTTTACGCTCAATTCCTTTATAGTGCGTTTAAGGTTTTCAATGGTGGAATCGAGGGACGGGTCAGTAATGAACAATCCCTGTATTTTTTCAATGGAGTGCATGACAGTAGTGTGATCCCTTCCCCCAAAAGCTTCCCCTATTTCGGTAGTTGAAAAATCGGTCATCTCCCGGCAAATGTACATTGCCAACTGCCGGGGATATACAATTTTTTGATTTCTTTTTTTTCCCTTTATATCATTCACGCTTATTGAATAAGTTTCGGCCACAGCTTTCTGAATAATATCTATGGATAAATTTGGGGTTGAGGCGAGAACGTCGCGTAAATTTTTCTGGGCTATTTCCAGGGTTATAGGCTGTTTCATTATTTCCATAAAGGAAATTAATTTGTTTAAGGCGCTTATCAAATCCCTGACATTCGACGAAATGTTTTTGCTTATTAGGTCTATTACCTCGTCAGGAATGACGGCTCCCCGGTTTTCCGCGGTGGCTTTAAGGATGGCGCAGCGGACCTCGTAGCGGGGCGGCTGCAAATCAACTTTAAGACTCTGTTCAAAGCGGGAGATAAGCCTTTCGGAAAATTTTTTTAATTCCGAGGGGGGGCGGTCGCAGGTAAATACAAGCTGCTTTTTGGCGTTAAGCAGGGTGTTGAAAGTATGGAACAGTTCTTCCTGTACGCCGGGCTTGTCCTGAAAAAACTGGATATCATCGATAAGCAAGACGTCTGTTTGGCGGTATTTATTTTTGAAAGAATTCATTTTGTTTTGCGCGATGCCGTCCATAAATTCATTCAGGAATTCTTCCGACGTTACGCAAATCACCTTGTTGTCGGAATTTTCGTGTATATAGTTTCCGATGGCCTGCATAAGGTGGGTTTTGCCAAGCCCCACACCGCCGTAAATAAGGAAGGGGTTGTACGCCGTGCCCGGGTTCTTGCTGATTGCTTTAGCGGCGTTATGGGCGAAATTGTTGTTTTCCCCGACAATGTACCTTTCGAAGGTATAATCATCACGCATATTGGGGTGCTGTTTTCTTTTTGATTTTTCGGGTTCCGCGTTTTTCGCCGCGGAGGCCTGGCCGCCCGTACGGTCATGGGCGTTTTTTGCCGTTGATTTTTGCTTGGCGCCGGCGTTCTCGCCCGGAATAACCTCAAATTCCAGGGTTATATCCTTGCCCGTAATGGCTTTTAACTTTGTTTTTATGTTGTTTTGGTATCGGGTTTTTACCCTGTCCCGGTGGAAGCTCGAAGGAAACCCTATAGTGATGTTTTCTTCCCCGGAGCGCAGGTAATTTATATCGGTAAACCAGCCGCTAAACTCCTCCTCCCCCAGCTCGGAGCGCAGTTGATTTAAGGTTTCGTTCCAGAATTCTTCGTAGTCCACTTCTACCATATAATAACCTTCAAAAAACCCTCATTTTCGGTCAAATTTCCGAAATATCAACATTTTTTCCACAAGTGTCATTTTACATTAAAAATAACCATAAAAAGCAAAAAAGGCAAAGGATTCCGTATTCATCTTAATGCCTGAATAGTAAAAAAAGCTAATTCCTTATAGCATAAGGAATTAGCCAAATAAAAACAAAGAATTACCAACTCTTCCAGGTTCTCTTATTAAGCCTTTCGCCGCGTTTGGGCTTTTACATATTTTATCCACAGGTAATACACAGTTTTTATGTAAAATCGTAGCCTGTATTTGCCAGTAAGATAGCAGACGCTTAACCGGTTGGCATAACGCAGGCTCACATTATAACAGAGACCCGGACAGAATGCAAGCGTCGCGTTGGATTTCAGAGTTGACACAATGCCGTTATTTTACTACCCTTTTATACCATGGGGCTGTAGCTCAGTTGGCTAGAGCGCTTGAATGGCATTCAAGAGGTCAGGGGTTCAATTCCCCTTAGCTCCATATAAATTTATTAAAAACTGACAAATTTACCCGCAACCAATGAATTTAGTTAAAAACTGAATAAACGTCTCAGGAGCTAAGGGGAATTGAAACTTTTTTGCGGCCCTTGAGAGCCTTGAGTAGGCTCGAAAGGGTAAGCGTACATGGATGTACGCTTAGCAAAAAAGACGGCCCGGAAGGAGCAAACAGGAGGTTTGCGACTGTAGGGCAATTCCCCTTAGCTCCAAAAAATTTCGTGTAAACTGAAAAAAAGCAACCGAAACCAACGAATTTAGTTAAAAACAGAATAAACGCCGCAGGAGCTAAGGGCTGTAGGGCAATTCCCCTTAGCTCCAAATTACGGGTCTGTTTGGGTCGAAAATAAACCTTTGCTTTTTTGCCTTGAATTTTCTTAAAAATTATGCTATTTTTGGCTTGAATTTTCTCAAAAAACATGCTATTTTTGGGTTGAAAAAAATAATATGCAGTACTTAAACCGAAATATCGATGAAATACTACTTTCCTGGAGCCGGGAAAAGCCGCCTGACAGGAAGCCTTTACTCTTACGCGGGGCAAGACAGGTAGGGAAGTCTTCGGCTCTCAGACAATTAGGGAAAAAATTCAAACATTTTGTCGAAATAAATTTCGATGAAAATAAAGAGGTTAGAAGTTTTTTCGAATCATCCCTTTCTCCTCAGGAAATTTGTGAACAGCTCGCTCTCTATTTCCATACGCCAATAATTCCCGGAGAAACCTTGCTGTTCTTTGATGAGATTCAAAGCTGCCAACCCGCGCTGGCAAAGATACGTTATTTTTATGAGAAGTATGCCGAGCTTCATGTGGTTGCCGCCGGTTCTCTTCTGGAATTCGCCCTTGAAGAAATACCGTCATTCGGCGTGGGCCGTATTCGCTCTCTCTTTATGTATCCCTTTGGGTTCGATGAATTTTTGAGCGCCCTTAATGAGGAGGACCTCTCCGAAGCTGTTAAGGCGGCGTCCCCGGAAAAACCGCTTGCAGAGCCTATTCATCAGCAGATTTTGGGCAGATTGAAAATCTTTTTGATCTGCGGGGGAATGCCGGAGGCGGTTTCTCAATATGTACAGAAACGTGATTTGCTTAGTGGCGAACTTGTTTTGAACGATCTTATAACCGTACTCAAGACGGATTTTGCCAAATACCATAAACGTACCCCCCTCCTGCTCCTTAATGAAGTATTTGAATCCGTTATGCGTCAAACCGAAGGAAAGTTTGTTTATGAACGCGCCGCCCCGGGAACCCCAAGCGCGGCGGCAAGGCAAGCTATTGAACTTCTTATCATGGCAGGACTGGTTCATCCGGTAACCCATACCGCCGCCAATGGTATTCCCCTTGGCGCAGAGGCAAACCGTAAATACCGCCGGATGATTCCCTGTGATACCGGCCTCTTTTTGCATACCCTTGGCCTTCGTTCAGAGTTACTACCCGCCGGTGATTTTTCCGCTGTTAATCGTGGTTCTCTGGCGGAAATTTTTACCGGCTTAGAACTGTTAAAAGCGGCTTCCTGTTTTACCCCACAGGAATTATTCTACTGGCAGAGATCGGCCAGTCCGGATTCTTCAAAGGGTAACGCCCAAGTCGATTTTCTTGTTCAGAGAGGCTCAAGCATTATGCCTATAGAAGTCAAATCGGGAACTCAGGGCAGCATGCAAAGCCTCCGTCTTTTTATGAAAGAAAAGCATATTGAAAGGGGCGTACGGACATCCCTTGAAAATTTCGGACGCTATGAAGATATAGATATTTATCCTTTATACGCGATTGGGAATTTGGTTAGGGGGTAGGTGAATGAATGAACTTAGTATGATTATTCCAAATGAAAAGATTAAAATCTTTATTAGCTCCAAGAGTGGAGAACAAAAATATGATATTGTTCGTACTGGACTAAGAACGCTTATTGAATCTACAGGATTAGCTATTACATATGTTTTTGAAGCTGAAGAAGCATCTTCAATTCCCGCCGGACGCCATTACTTATACGAGCTTGAAGATAGCCATTTATGTATTTTCCTAATAGATAACAAAGACGGTATCCCAGACGGCGTTCAAAAAGAAATTGATGTAGCGAATAAACATAGTATTAAATCTTTGTATTATTTTTGTACCGAATACTCCATAGAGGAGACTCCTTTGCAAAAAAGTTTAAAGGGAGCACAATATGCAAAGAGTAAAACTGTCAACTCATTTAAAGATTTGTTAACTCGTCCTGCAAAAGCCTTATTAGACGAAATTATAAATGTTTATAAACAATATGGAAAAGGGCGACTTGATTGGGTTGATACAAATTACTCTCAAGAAGGAGCATCAGTAATACAAGGAGGAGAAAATATTTTAACACCTGTCTCCAAGAGCGTTCTATCAAATATTGATAAATGCAAGAATTATTTTTCTCAATTCATTTTTGAACAAGAGATTAATGTAGAAAAAACCAGTTTGCTAGACGCATGTTGCTGTAATTTCTTGCCAGTGATATTTGAAAATAAATCAATTCTCGACTTTAACGCTAATCTTTTTTTACAGGAGCTTAAAATAATACATTCATCTGAGAAGTATTTTACTGTAATTGAAAAACGGTGGAATGCTGTGCAGTCTTATTACCAAGGCAATACTTCCACTTGCGTAAATTTTCTAAATGAAGCATTGAATAATGCAAAAATCTCTTCTTTGCCCGAATGGTTTATCCAAGATATACTCATTGATTTACGAAATATAACAAGTATTCATGAAGAAAATCAGGGTAATTTTTCTTTGTACGGGGATGCACAAAAGGAATTAGATAAAAGCAATTGTATTCTTTATTATCCCTTGGTCGACAGGTTTGATTCAAGTCTATACGAGAAGTGTCTTCGTGATGAAATCAAAGAGAGAACCAAATCGCCGTATACAGTAACTATCGGTTATGATCTGACATCATATACAGATTTACTAGCGAGCAAATTTATTGTGGCTACAATAAATGGTTCGATAACGCAAATGCTAATACTTTATAGTCAAATAAGAAACATTTCTTATCATCTAATTTCTCGATTTTCAAACTGGAACTTTCGTTTGTTGATGCTGGAGACCACAGTTGTTAACGGAGGAAATACAGATATTGATGGAGTTATAAGACGTTACGATGATATTTTGTGTAAAATGAATGCTACGGATGCCAAAAAGGTGTATGATTTTTCTTGTTGTCGTCCTATCGAATATCAAAAATTCATCTCTAACTTAGAAGCGTTTAGGGTTATTGGATATTTTCTAAGCGATGATGATTTTAGATATATTTGGGGTGACTTAAAAAGACGAATAAATAAATTACTTACCAACGGAAAACCGAATATATATATCGGTCAACGTATTTTTTCTGCTTTATCTGGAAACATTCATCGAATAGATGCGAATTCTTTAGCAGAAATTTGTAACCAGACAATAGAAAAGGGTTTTTGGAGATTCTATGCTGAAATGTTTAATATGCTTGCTACACCAATCGAATTATCCGCACTATCCCCAGAAATGAAAAAAAGATTACTTGATAATATAATCTCAATTGTTTCCAATGATATAGATGTTAGTACAGTTGGATCACTTAAAAAAACTCTATGCGCTTTTAAAAATAAATATCAGAGTATTACAGAATTACTTGATAATGCTGTAAAGCAATATATGCCACAATTTTATGCCAATGAATACAGACTGGAAACGTACATAGATAACAAAGAAGAAATGCCTATATTTTTACAAAAATGCATAAATATAGTTGATGAAAGAAATAAAACTCAAGGAAAAAATGGTTTCTATGAAGGTTATATGGATGATCCTTTATATACAATTAGATATTTGATTGAGTACAGTAAAGTTTCATTCGATCCTAATCAACTAAATAAGATTTTTAAACTTGCTTCAGAATGGCTATTAAATACAGTACATTCAATAAATGAAAAGAGCAGTGCTATGAAGCTTATAGTCAGTTTATCACGGAAACATAAGGAAATTTTACAGAGTAACCATGATTTAGTTTTGAAGCTTCAGGAAAACAAGGAAATAGTTGCATCAGGAAGGAGTTCGTTAACTAATCTGAGTGATATATCTTTACGACTTTCATCTCTATTTATGTTTTACTGTTTTGGTGAAAAAATATGGATGTCTCTTATAGAAGTACTGGCTGAAATTAAAAATGATGAATCATTATTAATTCATACAAGTAAAACTATCTTACATTTTTTTGAGCAGTGTACCCCTAAGGAGTTGGATTTTGAGCTCATAACCATTCTGTTACAATTCTCTTTGCTGTGTTGCAGAGAAGATAATGTAGAAATTAGGTGGAATGCCATAAACAGTCTTTTAATTCTTGTTCATGATGATAGATGCAGCGCAGTAGCATGCAACCAACTTGTTAAAATGATGGATATTGATAATTTATATATTAAAAACTGTATTTTAAGGCATATAGAAGATATTAAAGATATTGATAAACCCACATATGACTATATCCTCCAAAAAACATCCTTAGATACCAATTTTGTGGTACGTAAGGTATATTCCGAAATTATAAAAATGAAGAAGACGGAGTAACGTATTGGTTGGAAGAGAATTATTGTGGTATCATTTATAAGTAAGGAAATCCTATGGAAGACAGCGGCGTACTAAAACTAACCGGAATTATTACTGATTTTTCCGTATGGGACGATACCATTCATTTGTCCGCTTTAAAGTTCCATGCCCAATATAATGTGTACCCCAATATACTACTAGCGAACGATTCTACTTACAGGAAAATTGAGCTGTACGCGCAAAAGCACCCTAACAGGATAGTTATCGCCGACGATGATGGTAACATAGAAACTATAGAAACAAGTGACGAGCCATATGACGGGTTAAGCTATTTTACAACAGAAGACTACAAACTTGAATGTTGTTTCGATTTTGATTTACAGGAAGGTTATTTTACACTGATTTATGATGAAGCGCCCGATTTTGACGGCGAGCCGGTTGAAGAGCCGGAAGAACAGGGGAATGTGTTTATTTATAGAAAAATCGCTTAAAGGGGATTTTCATATTACCTCTGAAAGCAACTGCCAATTTGCGCTGTTAATATCATTACTGTATTCTCCTGTGCAGATAAACAGTTCCTGACTTTTTTCATCTTTGCGTACAAAACCGCCTTTTAGATTGTTTTGTGAAATATACTGGTGCAAGTATTTGTATTTTATTTCTGAAAAAGCGTCAATGTCTTGGCTTGTACCGATACGGGAGAAACCGCCCTTGGTTTCGATTATCCATATTTCATTATTGACCATAACAACATAATCAGGATAAAACAGATGTAATTTTTGCATTGTGTCATCATAAACAATAGAAAAATATTCTTCTCCCTTGTCGCCATTTTTATAGAACCATATTACCGACTTGGCGTTTTCAAGATATTTTTCAAATTGTTTTTCCGGCGCTGAGCGCGGTTCTGCTGAACTGCGATAATCCTTGTATACATTTTTATTATATATTACTTGTGTCTTGTTTCTGCTGTCATAGGTAAAGAGAGTAGTTTGAGGGATTGTGAACTTTACATTTCTGATTTTGTCTGGTTTAACTGTGGTAAATTTGAAATCAGATGACATTGAAGAACGAATATCATGTTTTAATTTATCGGCATTATTAAGTACAAAAGAGTATACTTCCCGAAGGTCAAGGGTAAGTATTTTATTTTCATTTTTGTTTTTATTGTCAAATAATTTACGGATAATGGTCAGTATTTGATCGTAGTCAAGATGAACTTTTAATCCGATTTCTGCAACGTGGTGGTGGAATTGCCTACCGTGTTTATGAGTATCAAGAGAAGCTACTATGCTGACATCGTTTAATTCGTCTATTTTATTTTGAGCATTATCAAGAGTGTCTATTTCCCCTGTTTTTGTACTGGAAATGATGTTTTTACTAAAAATAAAACCCTTTGCTTTTAATAATTTTTGATTTTGCAATGCTGTTTTGTCATTATTAGCAGATATAGTATTTGAAAAGAAGGTAATATTGTATTCTTTCTTAAAATAATTTCCAATGGCTGAAAGCACATGGAAACTGTCAACAGAAGCGGGTAAACTTTTACGCTGTTGGCTTGTTAAAGAAAATTCTTTTAGTTCCGGTTTAAGCGGTAATTTTACAGCGTCTAACGCGCCTATGCCTAATGATTGTTTAACTCCTTCTGTAAATTTTTCATCCAAAGTAAACAGATAGCAACTATCAAGAATATCTAACTCGTAGTGTACAGCTTCAGGCATACGGCGAATTCTGCCGATGGTTTGGATTTCAAAGGTTTCATCCATGTTATCACGGAGTTTTACCAGAATATAGGCACGGGGGCAATCCCAGCCTGTGGCGACTGCCTGTTTAATTATCAGGGCAACAGGGGAAGCGGAATTATCCTCGATATTTTCAAGGTTTTCTTTTTCTTTGGCCAGCCATATTGCGAGTCTCTGATTATCGTAGGTAATACCTTTACTTTCAAAATACCGGACTATATCAATTTGCAAGTCTTCGTTTTTATTCGGGATTTGAACGATTATCAGGGGATTTATATCTTTGCCGATTGATTGCATTTGTGCATAAATTTCAACTTGTTTGGCAAGTGCTTTATCAAGTAGATAATTTATCTGGTCTTTTACATGGATATTTTGTGTAAATTCTTCATTTATTATGAGAACTTTTTTAATTAGACCTTGAGAGATAACAGTTGCCTCGTCTATTTCAATTAACTCTGCGTCATTGTATTCTTTGGGTGTAGCCGATGTACGGATTATTTTATCGGATTTGAAATAGGATATAATTTCAGAAGATTTAATTGTCTCGTTCTGATGGCTTTCGTCCACAATGATTTTGAAAACAAGCCTTTCATTGCGGGCTTTTTCGATATATTCAAGAAAGTTGGTACGCTCGCTGTCCTTGAGGGCGTTATTTCCTTTCTTGGTCAATTTTTCCCAGTTGATAAAACAGGCGTCATTTTCAGAAAAGCCGGAAGTCATTACATCGGATAACAGTTTGGTTTGGCTCCAGTGGACATATTTGTCCATTTTTTCCTTGCTCTGTTCCTCAAGGTCGCCT
>Ga0268262_10006181_pt1 | contig 11576 bp, 11 predicted proteins | sample TergutNc150P3_FD_190354 | JGI IMG/M metagenome (GOLD analysis project Ga0268262, IMG submission 190354) | Nasutitermes corniger P3 segment gut microbial community from laboratory colony in Florida, USA - Nc150 P3 (SPAdes) (version 2) | ecosystem: Host-associated > Arthropoda: Insects >... | reverse complement strand
GCGCCCGTATCGGGCAAAGCCGTCCCTATAGCGGTCAGCGAAGCCAAAGCCCCAAACGCCATAAATCCCCCGTTCCCAAGAGCGTTTTCACAAGAGCAGCCGCCGTAGACGGGCGGTGCGGTGATGGTCATCATTGCCTATCAATATAATATAGTGGCGGTCTGGAGTCAAATTTTAAGAAAAAAACATCAAAATCCACTAAAATCAAATGCTTTAAAGTCTTTTTTAGACGAAAGGCTTCGCCTTTCATAGATAGTTCGGGGGCTGAACCCCCGAAGTTCAATCAAAGTCAACGTCAAAGTCAAAAGATTTTGACTTTGATTTTGATTGAAAATGAGGGGTTCAGCCCCGAACTTGTTTATCTCGGCGAAGCCAATTTATCTATGAAAGGCGCGTAGCGCCTTTCGTCTGAAAAAGATTTAAAGATTTTAACGGCTTTTAAAAGATTTTAAAGGCTTTCGTTATTTCTACAATGTATTGATCTTTAATATGGGCAATATCTATATTTATAGGCACACGACGCACCGCGTACCGGTCGTCTAATCCAACTAAAAAGCAAAAAAGGACGGTCTATATGGGACTGATTAAAGCGGCGTTAGGGGCGGCGGGCGGGGTTTTGGCCGACCAATGGCTGGAGTTTTTTGTCTGCGAGAGCATGGAGGCCGACGTTTTGGCCGCCAAGGGGCAGAAACGGGTGAGCAAGAGGAGCAGCAACACCAAGGGGGAGACCAACGTCATCTCCAACGGTTCGGGCGTCGTGGTGAACAAGGGGCAGGCGGCCATGATCGTGGACAACGGCCGCATCGCCGAGTTCTGCGCCGAGGAGGGGAGCTACACCTACGACCAGTCGTCGGAACCCAGCGTCTTCCACGGCGGGCTGGGCAAGGGCATTGTCGGCGCGATCAAGAGCATGGGGGAGCGTTTCAAGTACGGAGGCAGCCCGGGGAAGGATCAGCGGGTCTATTACTTCAACACGAAAGAGATACTCGGGAACAAATACGGCACGCCAAGCCCCATTCCTTACCTTGTTGTAGACCCCAATATCAACCTGAAATTGACCATAAGTTTGCGGGCCAACGGGGAGTACTCCTACCGCATGGCCAATCCGGCCCTCTTCTACGCGAACGTTTGCGGCAATGTCGAGGACAACTATACGCGGGACAAAATAGACAGTCAGCTTAAGTCGGAGATAATCACGGTGCTAGGCCCGTCGCTGGCGAAGCTCGGCACGGGGTTGGAGTACCACGAGATAACGTTCCATACCGACAAATTGGCGGAGCTGCTCAACGAGGCTCTAAGCGCTAAATGGAGGGACGTCAGGGGATTAGAGATCGTGAACTTCGGTATCACGTGCGTCGCCTCTCCGGAAGACGACAAGCGGATAAAGGATTTGCAGGCTTCGGCGGTCATGCGCGACCCGACTATGGCGGCGGCAAGCCTGGTGAGCGCCCAAGGCGACGCGATGCGCGCCGCCGCAAACAACCAAGGCGGGGCGATGATGGGCTTCATGGGTCTGGGAATGGCGAACCAAGCCGGAGGCATGAACCCGCAAGCGTTGTTCCAAATGGGCCAGGCGCAACCCCAAGCCCCGCAAGCGGGCGGCGCCGCCGCGGCCCAAACGCAGGCGGCCGGATGGAACTGTTCATGCGGACACAAGGGCAACACCGGAAAATTCTGCGCCGAATGCGGTGCTCCGGCTCCGGCGGCCGGATGGAACTGTTCATGCGGACACAAAGGCAACACCGGAAAGTTCTGCGCCGAGTGCGGTGCCCCGGCTCCGGCGGCCGACTGGACTTGTTCCTGCGGGCACACAGGAAACACCGGAAAGTTCTGCGCCGAGTGCGGAAAACCGAAAGCTTAAGACTATGGTAACAATCGACGAATACAAATGCCCAAACTGCGCCGGCGCCGTCAAGTTCGACAGCTCCGTCCAAAAGATGAAGTGCCCCTACTGCGACGCGGAGTTCGAAACTTCGGTCATTGAGGAGTACCAAAAAAACGCGGCGGCGGAGGCGCAGGCAAAAGACAGCTTCAAATGGACGGACGAGGCGATTAAAACATGGAAAGAGGACGAACTCGACGGTCTGAGCACCGGCTCCTGCCCATCCTGCGGCGCGGAGCTTGTGGGCGACCAAAACACCGTCGCAATGGTCTGCCCGTGCTGCGGCAACGCGCAAATCGTAAGCAAGCGTCTCGGCGGGATGCTGAAACCCAACTACGTGATTCCCTTCAAACTGGACAAAAAAGCGGCGGTCGAGGCCCTGAAAGATTTTTGCAAGGGCAAACGGCTTCTCCCCGACTTCTTTGCGGAACATAACCATATCAACCGCATACAAGGTCTGTACGTGCCGTTTTGGCTCTTCGACGCCAAGGCGAGCGGGAATATCCGCTACAAAGCGACAAAGGTTAAGTATTGGATGGATAGCAACTACAACTATATAAAAACAGATTATTACTCGGTAATACGGGACGGCGCAATCAATTTTGAAAAGGTTCCAGTAGACGGCTCCGAAAAGATGGACGACGACTATATGGATTCCGTAGAGCCTTTCTATTACGCGGATCTTAAGGATTTCCACAGCACTTTTCTCGCCGGTTACGCCGCGGAGAAATACGACGTGGACGCGAGTAAAAGCCGAGATAGGGCGGCGCGCAGAATTAAGTCGTCATTAGAAAGAGCATTCGCCAAATCCGTAACCGGATACGCGACGGTTATACCCGAACACTCCGCCGTAAACGTTCACGACGGCAAAGTAAGCTACGCCTTTTTTCCGGTGTGGGTTCTCAACACCAAATACAACGACGCCCGCTACACCTTCATGATGAACGGCCAAACGGGCCGCCTCGTGGGAAGGCTGCCGGTAGATTCCGGGAAGGCGTGGAAATATAGACTGTTGATTGCAGGTATTTTGGGTATCGTTTCCACCGGCGCCATTTTGGCATATCAGATGCTGCGTTAACGCGGCGGGAAGGGGTTTGATGAGATGATGAAAAACTACTATACGACATTCATACGCGTCTTGCCGGCAGTCTTTTTATTACTAATCGCGTTGACGGCCCTAGCAACGGCGCAAGAGGTTGCGAGAAACATAGGCATTCCGAACGACGCGAACGTTGCGGGCGCCGCGGCTGTGCGGTGGGATTACAAGCCGATACTGATCGCGTGGGCCGTCGCCATAGCGATCGGGGTCGGCGTCGTTGAGTTCTGGAAATATAAGATGAACACCGTCTTTTTAAAGAGCGAGGCCGACAACTATGTCGTGCCCAATAGTCTTGTTTTCAATGTGAAAAAGGACAGCTTTCTTTACAGTCATGTCACGAAAATCAGGCGGCAGACTAAGAGCAAATCACGATAATTACAAAAAATGATTTCTTATGGATTAATGTATTTGACTTTCGTATCAAAAATAACATATATTTATACACACTATGAACACATCCAAGTTCTTAGAAATCCTGCGGATAACACTCCCCGTCTTCGCCATGCTAGCCCTGGGCAACGTTCTATCACGCGCGAAGAAAATGAACGATAGCCACCAAGCCTTCCTAAACTGGCTGGTCTACTACATCTCGTTGCCCGCCCTGATCTTCGTAGGCATGGCCACGCAGCCCATACGAAACCTTATGCACGCCGATTTCATCTGGACGACGCTCATATCAATGCTGCTAATACTGGGACTCTTCGTCATTATAGCGCTTTCAATGCGTTTAGACAAGAAGACCGCCGTTATCATGGTATTCTCCACCTATTGGTCAAACTGCGCCTACATGGGTTTCCCTTTGGCGCAGTCGGCCTTCGGCGATACCGGCTTCCTGATGGCCGCCATACTGAACGCCGTCACCATGCCGATATTTGTCGCCATGACTTTAGTGATGGTCAGCTTCTGCTCCGACAAACACCAGAGCACGCTCAAATCCATTCGCGACGCGCTTTTGAACCCCATTATTCTGACATCGGTAGCGGGTATACTCTACTCGCTCTGCACCGATCTTTTAGGGTTCGGCGAGGGCGGCAACCGGCGTCTGCCGGTCGCCGTCGGGGAGTTATTGGGAATATGCGAGATTGCGCTGAAAACCGTAGGGACGATGGGGATCACGTTGGCGTTGATCGCCGTGGGCGGGAAGCTCCGATTCCGCTTTTTCGGGAAGAACGTGCTGCCGCTTATCCTGTCCACCGTAGGAAAGCTGGCGCTGCTGCCGCTGATAGCGTTATTTGTAATGCGCTACCTATTCCCGGAAGCGAATCAGGTGGTGGTCGGTTCGGCGGTACTGCTTATGGCTATGCCGGCGGCGGTTACGGCGGCGGTTATCTCGGCAAAATTCGGGCTTAACGAGGAGTTTGTGTCGGCGGTGCTGGCGGTTAGCATGATGGGGAGCGTTTTGGCTATACCGGTTTGGCTTTATGTTTTGCTTTAAAATAAAAACCGCGCCTCGGAAGAGACGCGGTTCTTTGTTTTCAATACCGGTGTGAGGCTTAGAACTTTACACAAACCTCAACGCCGCCGGAGATACCGACAAATTCTTCACCATTGGCTTTGGGGTGATTGAACTTGATAAGGTTAAGCATCGTACCGACGGTCAGGGCATCCTTTGTAAAGAAGAAACCGATACCCGGCTGGAGGGACTCCATCGCGTCAATATCATCGCTCAGATTGTCAATCACAAAATCAATGCCCAACCACGCGCCTATGTTGCTGCTGAACATATAGTCAAATTCTACCCCGGCCGTCAAACCCAATATAGCATCCGGATCCGCCAAATCCACACTGAGTTTCACCACGCTGCCAAACGATAACGTTTCCGTGAAATCCTTTGTAACGTTTATGCCACCGGTCAGACCGAAATCATGGTTACCCAAGATACCGTTCATTGTAGGCAAGTCAAAATCAAGGAAACCGCCCAACAGCGGGATGAACATGTACTTCGCACCCAATGTATAATTTGATACACCGGTCCCGGCCGTGCTGTACAGTTCCAATTTATCCATCAAGCCGTAGTGGATGTACAATTCCATACCGCCACCCCCGTAAATCCCAAACTTAGCCTCCGCGGACCCGTCCTCGATAACCCCGAACTTACCCCACTCCGCGAAAGACGACCCGACAAACAGACATACCGCAACGGCAACTAAAGACAGTTTCTTCATGGAACAACCCCCTTCGGTTAAGATTATAATGTATACTGCTGATTTGTCGCTATTCCCGCCAATGCCCGACATCTCGGCCACGCCGGTAACGATATCTTTATTCAATATAGTATTCAGGTACTATGTTTTTCAAGTTATTTCTGCAAATAGCTACCGAGTAATCACCCGCGCCATAATAACCCCCTCAATCGCCCGGATTTTATCCACCGCGCCGTCCGGCACTTCCCCATCCACGTCTATTATATTGTACGCCAGCTCCCCTTTGTGCTTGTTCAGCATGTCGGCAATGTTGATCTTCTCCGCCGCCAGCACGCCTGTGATCTGGCCCACCATGTTCGGGATGTTCTTGTTCGCTATGACCATGCGCCCCTTGGCGCGGAAGTCCAGTTCGCAGTCCGGGAAGTTCACAGAGTTCTTTATGTTCCCGCTCTCCAGAAAGTCCCGCGTCTGAACCACGGCCATCACCGCGCAGTTGTCCTCCGCCTCCGGCGTGGAAGCGCCCAGATGCGGGAAGGCGATCACCTTGTCCAGCTTCAGCAACGCGTCCGTAGGGAAGTCGGTCACGTAGGCGCCGAGCGACCCGTCCGTAAGCGCGGCGGCTAAGTCTACGTCGTTGACGAGATCGCCGCGTGCGAAGTTGAGCAGACGGGCGCCCTTCTTCATTGTGGCGAAACGCTCCTTGTTGAACATGCCTTTCGTCTTGTCTGTAAGCGGCACGTGCACCGTAATATAATCGCTCTCGGCAATCAGCGCCTCAAGGCTTCTGGCCTGCTTGACACTGCGGGAGAGACGCCACGCGGCGTCCACGGAGATGAACGGGTCGTACCCCATAACCTCCATGCCCAAGGCGGTCGCGTCGTTGGCCACCATCACCCCTATAGCGCCCAAACCGATCACGCCGAGACGTTTGCCCTTGATCTCGGGGCCGGTAAACTCGCTTTTGCCCTTCTCAACCAGCTTCCCAACCTCGTCGCCCTTGCCGATCAGACCCTTAGCCCACTCTATACCGGGCACAAGGCGGCGGGAGGACAATAAGAGTCCGGCCAAGACCAATTCCTTGACGCCGTTGGCGTTAGCGCCCGGCGTGTTGAAAACCACAATGCCGAGACCTGTGTACTTGTCAACCGGTATGTTGTTGACACCGGCACCGGCACGGGCCACAGATTTGACCGATTTGGGGATCTCCATATCGTGCATCGCGAAACTGCGCAAGACTATGGCGTCGGGATTGACTATCTCCGACGCGATTTCGTAGCTGTCGCGGGGGAAGAGGTCAAGTCCGATGGGGCTGATTTTGTTTAAGGTTTGGATTTTATACATTACGACTGTTGCTCCTTTTCGGTTTAAGCGGTAAAGTCAACGTTCTGGATTGCTTCGTCACTTCGTTCCTCGCAATGACAGCGGCGAGCAGGTCACACACACGTCATTGCGAGCGAAGTGAAGCAACTTGTTTATCTCGCCGTAGGCAATCCAGAATCTTTTTAATCCTATAATCCTTATAATCCTACAAATCCTAATTCAGACAATGCCTTAACTGTTCTTACTCTCAAATTCCTTCATAAACTCAACCAGTTTTTTGATACCGTCCACCGGCATAGCGTTGTAGATGCTGGCACGCATCCCGCCTACCGAGCGGTGGCCTTTCAGGTTTATGAAACCGGCGGCCGTGGCTTGCTTTATGAACGCGCTCTCTATATTCTCATCCCTGTTCTTTGTGACGAACGGGATATTCATCAGGGAGCGGTACTTTTTCTCTACCGTACCCATAAAGAGTTTTGAGTCGTCCAGGTAGTCGTACAGCATGCCCGCTTTCTCCTCGTTTCTCTTCTGCATAGCCGTTACGCCGCCCAGCTTTTTCAGCCACTCGAAAACCAGCTTCGAGACGTAGAGCGGGTAGCAAGGGGGCGTGTTGTACATAGACTCGTTTTCCACGTGGATCTTGTAGCCAAGCATCGTGGGCGTGATGTCGAGTTCGTGGCCGAGCAGGTCTTCGCGGATTATCGCCACCGTTACCCCGGCGGGGCCGATGTTTTTCTGGGCGCCGGCGTAGATCAGGCCGAACTTGGAGACGTCGTAGCGCTCCGAGAGGATGTTGGAGGACATATCGGCCACGAGCGGCAAGTCTCCGGTGTCGGGCAATTCGCGGTAGCGCGTGCCGAAGATCGTGTTGTTTGTGGTGATGTGCGCGTAGGAGGCCTCCTGGTCGAACATATCCTTGGAGAGCGCGGGTATGTAGGAGAAGTTCTTGTCTTCGGAAGACGCTACGAACCTTGGCGCGCCGTACTTCTTCGCCTCGTTTATGGCCTTCTTAGACCACATACCGGTGTTGACGTAGTCGGCTTTCTTAGCCGGCTTACGGGCTATGAGGTTCAGGGGCACCATTGCGAACTGCGTGGAGGCGCCGCCCTGCAGGAAGAGCACCTTATAGTTTGCCGGTATCTCCATCAGCTCGCGCAACAAGGACTCGGCGTCCTTAGCGATGTCTATGAACGCTTTCGATCGATGGCTCATTTCCATCACCGACGTCCCGGTGTTCCCGTAGTCAAGCATCTCCGCCGCGGCTGTCTCGAGGGCTTCCTCAGGCAGCATGGACGGTCCGGCCGAAAAATTAAAAACTCGAGCCATAAGGCCCACCCCCTTGCTATGATTAGTGAAAACTAGTATACATATCCCCGTTTATTTGAATTTACGAAAATATATTGCGGGCGGGCGGGAATCCAAATTTTTTTTCTGTTTATTGTTTTCTGTTTTTATCGTTTGACTTTCGCGCGCCCAAAAACTATATTCAAAATATGCCCGACAATACCCAGACCCAACCGGCACCCCCGCAACCGAGCGCCCCCGAGGACGAGATCAACCTCCTCGAGATAGCCTACGTTTTCGTCAAATACAAGCTCGTAATCGCGCTATGCACCATAATAGGCTTGGTCGCCGGATACTTGGCGGCACGCGCTCTCGGGCCGTCCTACTACTCCAACGCCACTATCATGGCCAAGGAAAGCGATAAGCAGATGCCCAACCTCGGCGCGTTGGGCGCGCTGGGCGGACTCGCCGCCGCGCAACTCAACCTCGCCGGCAATCCCGGCTTAGAAAAGATAGAGGTCCACCTCGACAGCCGCCAATTCAAGGCCGAACTCATAGAGCAATACGGTCTGCTCGACGACATCTATAAGTACGGAGCGCCGCGCATCTACAAGAAACACTACGATACGCTAAACGGCAGATGGACGGAGGACTCCGCTTTCCACAAACCGGAACCGCTCAAAACGGCGGAATTCTTCGGCAAAAAATTCTTCCAACGCGAAATCGACACGAAACGCGGGCTTCTGACCATAAGCGTAAAGAGCCGCGACTCGCTCTTCACATCAAAGGTCATAGGGGGTTGCTTAGAACACCTAAACCGATACATCCAAACCTCCGTCCAGAAGGACGCGAAAGACAACGTGGACTTCTTGGAAAAGCAGCTGATAACCATAGCCGACCCGCTGCTGCGCGAGAAACTGCAGGGGATGATCGCCCTGGAGATAGAGAAGGCGATGATCATCAGCAAAGAGGCTTTTAAGGTGATCGACAAGCCGCTGTGCGTCAAGCGTTACAGAGAGCGGCTGACATACCCGCTGATTGCGGCGGCGGGGATGTTCATGCTGTCCGGGGCGGCGGTCTTATTCCTATATTATATATTCGGGCTGGGTAACGTAACCGGGGAGAGCAAGAAGTGGGTGGAATTGATACGTAAGGAGATTTTCAAGATCGTGTGACCGTGTGAAAGAGCTAAAGTCTTTAAAATCAAGATCTTAAGAATCTTTTTATAAGGAACATGCACTATATGCGATTTCGACCGTGTATTGACATTCACAACGGCAAGGTGAAGCAGATCGTCGGGGGGACGCTGTCCGATAATCACGCCGACGGGACGTTGGTGACCAATTTTGAGACGGATTTGCCGCCGGCCCATTTTGCGTCTCTATATAAAAAAGAGAACCTGCGCGGCGGGCACGTTATAATGTTGGGGCCAGGGAACGAGGAGGCGGCTGTCGAGGCGCTATCCGCTTGGGTCGGGGGGATGCACGCCGGCGGCGGGATAAACCCCGCAAACGCCAAGCGGTTCTTAGACGCCGGGGCGTCGCACGTTATCGTCACCTCCTACGTGTTTTGCGACGGGATGATACGGTGGGAACGGTTAGACGAACTTCTGGGCGTCGTTCCCAAAGAGCGGTTAGTCTTAGACCTCAGTTGCAGGGTATCGGACGGCGATTACATGGTCGTTACGGATAGATGGCAGAAGTTGACAAAGGAGAAATTGTCAGGACGGTTATTAACGCGTTTATCAACATATTGTGATGAATTTTTAGTCCACGCCGCGGACGTTGAGGGGTTGAAGCAAGGCGTTGACCAAACGTTAATACAGCTACTGGCCGACGCCTCCCCCATCCCAGCCGTCTATGCCGGAGGTGTACGAAACTTAGACGACATGGACGCCATAGAGCGAATAGGCGGCGGACGGGTAGACGCGACGGTGGGAAGCAGCCTGGACATCTTCGGCGGCTCGCTGCGGTTTGCGGACGTGGTCGCTTGGCATAGAGAGAGAAACCCGGATTAAGATCAGTCCGGCGTAACACCGGCCGCCGCCGCCGAATCCGCTTCCGCCTGCGCTTTTACTTTCGCCTCTTCCGCCGCCTCCGCATCCGCTCTGGCCTTTTCCGCTTCTATTTTCGCAATAGCAGCCATAGCCGCCGCTATTTCCGCCGCTTTTTGTTCCTCCTCCGCTTCTTTTTTACTGACGGAGCGTTTCTTTTTGGCGGCTTTGGCGGCGGCGGCGGCGTCTTGTTTCGCTCTGACGGCAGGGTCTGGCGTGCCGCGATAGGTGTAACGGATTATTCTTGTTGTTATTCCGTCAATCGCGCTGTGCTTTTCCTTCTCTATGGCTGTGACCGGGTATCCTTCGTTGTCATATTCGTATTTGTAGGATGTGGAAATTTCGCCCTCTCCTTCATACGAGCCTTGAACACTGACAACATTATTGTGGCTAACGTATTTATTAAGCAATAAATGAATTAGCCATTTAGGAGTGTTGTTGAAGCAAAACGGCGATCTCATGCGGTCATACGAATAAACAGTATTATCATACTCGCTTCTCGCGCTAATCAGGTTGAAGTTCTCATATTCATATTCCCCGCCCGAACCGTCACTGACAATATATCCGTATTTGTCTATGGTGTATGTGCTGCCGGAGGATTCGCCTCCATCCTCGGTTACCGTATTGCCGTTTATGACAAACTTTCGATCACCCGCCGTAATCAAATTATCGCCGTAGGTAATCGTTATATCGTTTATTTTGACGATACGGTTTTGATTATCGTACTCAAACCTCTGTACGTTGCCCTGATCATCGGTGACGGTTTCAAGCAACTGTACATCGCCGCCCCCCTTGCCGGAAGAAACGGTTAACGCCTTATTGCCGCAAGAAACAGTTAATGCCGTAGCAAGCCCTAAGGCTGCCGTGAGCGCGAGTTTAGCGAGTTGCTTTTTCATTTTTTTACCTCATTGTTTTGAATATTGATAGGTTACTACAATACACATAAGATAATTCTTGGCGACCGCCAAAGTCAAATTAATCTTTAAGCCTTAAAATCTTTAAAATCTTTTAAAATCAACTTCTTTTTTAGACGAAAGGCTTCGCCTTTCATAGATAGTTCGGGGGCTGAACCCCCGAACTTCAATCAAAAGATAACGGCAAAGGCCTTTGACTTTGATTTTGATTGAAAATGCGGGGTTTAGCCCCGCATTTATCTATGAAGCCGAAGGCTTCGTCTTAAAAAGATTTAAAAGATTTTAAGGCTTCGTCTTAAAAAGAATTTGACTTAAATCTTTTTAATCGGCGACGCGGGACGGGGGCGGTTACAGCAGTTCTATCCCCGTCCGCAGTATTTCTTGTATGAACGGGTTATCGTCGTTTAGTTCCGACGTGGCGAAAGTATGCGGTTCTATCTCGATGATTTTGTTGTACTTCTCCGCGATTCTCAATAGTTCCACGCCAACATCAATTACCCACTTATCTTCAAAATAATCAGAGAAGAAACATACATCCAAATCGCTATCTTCACGCGGATTCCCCTTAGCGTATGAGCCGAACAAATACGCCTTATCAATCGGCATCTCCTTTTTGACTTCGGCGACATACGAAGACAAGACCCCATTTACGGTTTTAACGTCAGCAACCATTCGTAAGCCTCCTTTGTTTTTTTAAGTATATCGGCTGTATATTCTTCGGTAAGACCGACGGTAAGTTTCCTTTTGAAGTCAGGATATCGTCCGCATATATAAAAATCCGACAGTATTCTGAATAAATTTTTGTTTTCTTCGGAAATTGCGGTTTTGAGTTTGTCGGAAAACTTCGTAAATACACTAAGCAAGTTATGGGTGTACGGCG
>Ga0268262_10006179_pt1 | contig 11577 bp, 8 predicted proteins | sample TergutNc150P3_FD_190354 | JGI IMG/M metagenome (GOLD analysis project Ga0268262, IMG submission 190354) | Nasutitermes corniger P3 segment gut microbial community from laboratory colony in Florida, USA - Nc150 P3 (SPAdes) (version 2) | ecosystem: Host-associated > Arthropoda: Insects > Digestive... | reverse complement strand
TTTTATTCCGTCAAGCATATCGACCGACGCTCTTCCGGTGCGGATTTTCTTAAAATTCTGTTTCAGCGCCTCGACCGATTTTTCCATTTTTTCTTTCGTTTCGGCTTTAATTGAATCAATCATAATCTCATCCTTTCTTCACGACCGTACCGATTTTTTCGCCCATAGCCGCGCGAAAAATATTTCCTTTTTTTAACAACTCAAAAACCAAAATTTCAATGTCGTTGTCCAAACAGAGCGAAAACGCCGTAGCATCCATAATTTTTAACTGCTTTTCAAGCGCCTGCGAATGCGTAATTTCGTTAAATTTTATAGCGTCCTTGTGTTTCATCGGGTCTTTGTCGTAAATTCCGTCAACTTTAGTCGCCTTAAAAAGTACGTCGCAGTTTAACTCCGCGCAACGTAGCGCCGCCGCAGTATCGGTCGTAAAATACGGATTGCCCGTTCCGCCCGAAACGATAACTACCCGTCCTTTTTTAAGGTGGCGCTGCGCGTTTTGCGCCGTAAAATATTCGGCGACTTTGTCCGCTTTGAAAGCGTTCATAACACGCGCATCGACTCCGATTTTTTTCAGCGTTTCGGCAAGCATAATCGAATTTATGAGAGTCGCAAGCATTCCGATGTTGTCGCCGGCGGTTCTGCTAAACCCGTCCGCCGCCCCCGCCATTCCGCGAAAGATATTCCCGCCGCCGATTACGACGGCGACTTCTACGCCGCCGTCCGCGACCTGTTTGACGTCCTGCGCGACGCTCAACACCACGTCGTTAGAAACGCCGAACCCCGCTTCGCCGGCGAGTACTTCTCCGCTCAATTTCAAAAGTATTCTTTTGTACGCCGACATTGAAATTTATTCCTCTGCTTCCTCCACGCTGTTTGCGCCGAGTTCGATAGTATTCATTGCCGCGACCTCGATTTTCGCGCCGACTTTTTTGGCGGCTTCGTCAATCACCTGTCGAACCGACAACTTGTCGTTTTTGATAAATTCCTGGTCTAAAAGCGTCGATTCCTTGTAAAATTTCGCCAATTTGCCTTCGATTATTTTTTCCAAAACCGCCGCCGGTTTATTTACGTTTTTAGGGTCGTTTTTGGTCTGTTCTTCGTAAATTTCTTTTTCTTTGGCAACGATTTCGGCGCAAACTCCGTCCTTATCGACAGCCAGCGGCTTTTGCGCGGCGGCTTGCATAGCAATATCGTTTCCAAGCGCTCTGAAATCGGCGTTGTCAGCCAAGTTCTTGTCGGCGTGAAGTTTGATAAGCGCCGCGACTTTCCCGTTTGAATGAACGTATGAAAAAACCGATTCGCCGTCTTGCGCGATTTGGTGGAAATAAGACGAAACCGCTATCTTCTCGCCTATCTTTCCAATCAATTCGACGACTTTTTCGCCGACCGTTTGCGAATCAGGTTTTACTGCCAAAAGTTCTTCAAGGTTTTGCGGTTTGTTTGCAACAGCCGCTTTCTTGACCGTTTCGACCAGATTCGCAAAATCGTCGACTTTCGCGACCGGCTCGGTTTCACAGTTGATTTCAATTATAGCCGAAAAATTTTTGTCGCTAACAAAAACTATTCTTCCCTCTTTAGTCGCCTTGCCGGAACGCTTCGCGGCTGTCGCCGCGCCTTTTTTTCTCAAATTTTCAATCGCGAGAGCCATATCTCCGTTCGCTTCGGACAGCGCTTTTTTGCAGTCCATCATGCCAAGTCCGGTTTTTTCGCGTAATTGAGAAACCATTGAAGCGGTAATATCCATTTTATTTCCTTTGTTTTGCGGCTTAATTATTCCGCTTTTTTTCTTATTTTCTTTCTCGGCTTGCGCGATTCGTCTTCTTCCGATTCGTGTTTATCGTATCTCGCCGATTTCGCTCTTTCTTCTTCGCCGTCTTTTTCCGCGACGACTTTCAGGTCTTTTGTCGCGTCGATAATCGCGTCGACTATTTTTTCGGTAATCACTTTTACCGATTTAATCGCGTCGTCGTTTGCCGGAACAATATAGTCGATAAGGTCGGGATTGCTGTTGGTATCCGCTATCGCCGCAACCTCTATGCCCAGACGTTTCGCTTCGGAAACCGCCAAATGTTCTCTTATCGTATCGACTACGAAAACGATTTTGGGATTATGTTTCATATCACGGATTCCGCCCAATACCGAAAGCAGTTTTTCTTTCTCGTGGATTTTCTGACCCTGCTCTTTTTTGGTAAGTTTGTGAAAATCCTCCGTCTGCTCTTCCGTCTCCAAACGTTCGAGGCGGCGAATGCTTTCTTTCACGGTCGCAAGATTTGTCAGCATACCGCCAAGCCACCTTTCCGTGACGAACGGCATTTTGCAACGCTCCGCTTCTTCCCTGATATACGATTTCAACTGTTTTTTTGTTCCCACGAACAAAATTTTTCCGCCCTTACTCGTCACTTCGCGGACTCTTGCGATAAATTTATCAAGTCCCGAAATGGTTTTTTCCAAATCCATGTAATGAATACCGTTTCTTGCGCAAAGAATGTAGGGCTTCATTTTAGGATTCCAGCGCTGCACCTGATGACCAAAGTGCGCGCCCGCTTCCAATAACTCTTCAAGCGTGATTGATGACATTAAAACTCCTTAAAATTAACGGGTTTCGCCTCCGCCCGACAACGCTGCCTTTCGACAGAACCCATTACTTCGGGCGTGCGTTCATAATACAAAATTGCCCGCACGAAAACCTTCGGCGAGCCAAATACAATTATCTCTTCGAGAACTGGAACCTTTTTCTGGCTCCCGCCTGTCCGTATTTCTTTCTCTCGACCTCACGGGCATCGCGCGTCAAAAGACCTGCTTTTTTCAACGCCGCGCGGTTTTCGGCGTCCGCTTCGACAAGCGCCCTTGCGATTCCCAAACGAATAGCCCCCGCCTGCCCGCTCAAACCTCCGCCGCAGACGTTGACTTTAACGTCGAATCCGCCCGCGTTTCCCAAAACAGTAAACGCTTTCTCGGCGTCGACTCTAAGCGTTTCGCTTTTAAGATAGTCGGCGAGATTCACGTCGTTTACTAATATTTTACCGCTTCCCTTGCGAAGAAAAACCCGTGCGACCGCACTTTTTCTTCTTCCTACCGTAACAATAGTTTCGCTCAAATTATGAACTCCTTAAATAGATATTTTTTCGGGTTTCTGCGCCGTGTGCGGATGTTCGCTTCCAGCGTACACAAACAATTTTCGTTCAATCGCTTTGCCGCGGGCGTTTTTGGGGAGCATCCCGTGCACCGCTTTTTCGATAATCACCGACGCATTAAGTTCTTTCTGGACTTTATACGGACGAATTTTCTCGCCGCCCGGATAAAGCGAATGGCGAAAATACGTCTTCGTTTCCTCTTTGTCGCCGGTTAAAGCGACTTTCTCGGCGTTGACCACCACGATATAATCGCCGTGGTCCTGATTCGGGGAATAATTTACCTTGCCTTTCCCCATAAGAAGATACGCCAGTTTCGACGCCAATCTTCCAAGCACTACGTTCTCCGCATCTACCAAAAACCACTTTCTCTGTATGGTATCCGCGCTGACTACAACGGTTTTCATCTTGAAAAGCACCCTTGTCTGTAAAAGTTTTAATAAAATTACCGCCGTTAATATAATATTTGCGGCGGTAATTTGTCAATATTTGTGAAAAAGAATCAAAAAATTTATTGCCAAACGCTACTTTTTCACACCGAATTTCGTGTAATACCTATAAATTCCGCTTGCGCCCTCGCATTCAACGACAGCCAAATAACCGCCTGCGGCTACCGCCCGCGCGTTAGCGTTGCGCAGATTCCACTTCATTCTGTCGTCGTTTATCGTAAGCCGACGTTCGTCTGAAAATACGACGTTGCCGGCGTTGTCGTAAATCGTCAGTTTGGCGTTCGTCCAGTTTTCAGGAGTTTTCACGACAAATTCAGCAAAGTCGCCGATAACCGGATTTTTAACGGCGATAATTCCGTGTTTGCCATCAAAACTCTTACCCGCTTTTACCGCGTTGTTTGGACCCGGCTCGCTAATCGGGGGCAGTTCGTTGTCGTCGCCGCCGCCGCGGATTTCTTCCCACTTCGCGTAAATCGTCGTATCTCTGACTATCTGGCTCGCTGCCGTCCATTCCTTTGCAAAAGTCATATCGGTAAACCAGCCGGCAAACTCAAAGCCCTCTTTTGTCGGGGCGTCGGGAACGAAATTAGTAAAGAACGGATACGATTTCGTCGGCACTTCCCGATATTCTTTCTCGAAAGTAATTACGTAAAACGTTCTCTTCAATTCGTAAATGGCAAGAGTCGTATCTTGGGTCAGTTTGCTAACTCCGTCTTTCCATTCACCATGATTCGCGGTTACTTTGTTGTTGACGTAAGTTACGGCAAAAGCGCCGTCAAATTTATTGCCGGGTATGTTAGGATACCAATACGGATTAGTCGCCGTCACCGTCACCTGTTCGATTGAAAATTCTTTCCAGTCGTCATCATAGTCGCCGTCGCCGTAATCCTCGTAATAAAGAATGCGTACGTTATACGTATATTCTTGCGCCGTACCCGATTCCCATTTCGCATAAAGCGTCGCGTTGTCGGTTACTTTTGTCGCACTCGTCCATCTTGTAGTTTTGCCCGCGTTCGCAAACCATCCCGCAAAAGTAAAACCGGCTTTCGTTGGAACATCGTCGCTGGCGTTGTAATACGGGTCGTTCGACATTACGGTTCTTATTCCCTGCACACCTTCGCCGCCGTCCAAATCAAACGAAATAGTCCAAGTTTTTATCTCTTCGTTCCACCTTGCAAAAAGCGTCGTGTCGCGAGTTATTACGCTGGTCGTTGACCAAGCGGGAGCAGTAGCGAAATTCGCGTTCGTAAACCAGCCCGCAAAAGTAAAGCCGGTTCTCGTAGGAGTTGGCGGACTATACGAACGTTCGGTAGTAGTCGTCGCCTGCGTTATCTCGTTGCCGCCGTTGGTAGTGAAAGAAACTCTCGCGTTCCATTTCGCAAAAAGCGTCATATTGCCTGTGGGAACGCTGCCGTTAGTCCATTTACCCGTCCAGTTGGTCGAATCGCTATGCCAGCCGTCAAAAGTGCAACCCGTTCTCGCAGGAGTGGTCGGGGTATACCCGGCGCTCGACGACACTGACTCCGCCGAAGGATTACTGCCGTTTCTTGCGTTGAGAGTAACGGTATAAGTAGCCGGTGTTGTCGATGTCGCGTTCCATTTTGCGTAAAGCGTTATGTTGGCGGTTATTTTTCCGCTAAATTTAACCGTGGCGTTGGCGTCGCTGCACCAGCCGTCGAAAGTGAATCCCGATTTGGTCGGAGTGGGCAGGGTATATTCCACGTCCGCCTGCACCGTAGCCGATGCCGGCGAGACGCTGCCGCCTTTTGCGTCGAAAGTAATCGTCGCGTTCCATTTCGCAAAAAGCGTTATGTTGCTATTTACGGCTGTACCGTCCGTCCATTTGGTTTTAAGGTCGCTTGCCGTGTACCAGCCGTCGAAAGTACATCCCGTCCGAGTGGGGGTAGCCGAAGGAGTATATGCCGTTCCCGCCGCGACCGTCGCCGACGAAACCGCGCTGCCGCCGTTAGAATTGAAAGTAACCGTATAATTGGTCGCAGTCGCGTTCCATTTTGCATAAAGCGTTATGTCGCTGTTTACGACTGTACCGTTCGTCCATTTGGTTGAAAAATTGGAATTCGTATACCAGCCGTCAAAAGTAGAACCGCTTTTTGTCGGATTCGCCGCCGTAATAGTATATGCCGTTCCCGCCGCGACCGTCGCCGACGAAACCGCGCTGCCGCCGTTAGAATTAAAGGTAATTGTACAATTGGTCGGCGTTGGAGTCGGATTCGTAGTTCCTTTGGGTTTAATATTATACGACAAATTACCGGGGCTGTTTCTATATGAACCGTAATTTACCGCGTTTATAGCATACCAGCCGTTTGCGCCGGGCATTGTTTGACCGTAACCGTAATTCACGTGAATTTGTTTGTCTGAGGGGTCGTATCCGTCAATGTTGTAAGTATGCCCTCCGCCTTGACCTACCATTGGCAAATTGCGATTTATATTGTCCGCTATCACATTTATCTGCTCGGCAGAGTTATTTGTAAATGTCTTATTATCCACGTCATAGCCGAAATAATCTCTCAAAGCAGCCGCTTCATCGCCTATGTACCCACCCGTGCCGTTTTGGTTGAAAAATCTTGCCTTATAACTCAACGCGGCGCTAAGCATAAGATTCGCCATCGCTTTTTCCTGCGTTGTTCCGCCGTTTCCATATCCTTCGACGCACTGCAAACTATAACCTTTGGAATCGTATGAGTCCAGCATATTGTTATAGTCGAAAGTTCCTTGGGCGACTGTCATTCCCTGCACGGTTGTGCCAGCCAGAAGCCCGTTTGCCGGCTGATACGACGGAATGTCTTTTGTAATTTTGGCGGGATATTTGTGATATTTCATTATCTGCGCCATTGATACGGATACGCAACCGGCATAAGCCCTTATCTTCACGTTAGAGCAGGACTCTCCCGCATAGGTCTTGCTGTTTCTCGGCATGAGCAAATTGAACGGTTCTACCTGGTCCCATTTAGTTGTCAAAAGAAACGTTTTCGCTCTGACTTCTCCTCTCGTTTGGTTTGACGAAGGTTTTGAATACTTTTCCCACTGCGCTTTCGTTTCGACGTCCTGAGAACGTTTGTTCTTTTCCGCGTCGTTAATGTAATTCTCATAATTTTCCATCATCCAGAAAAACGCGGGCGGCAATTTGTTTTCGTCGTAATCGCCTTCGTCGGTTTCACAAAAAATCGGCGATGCCGCGTCGTTAGCCGCGACTATGACAAACCCATTCCCCGCGCCCTTACTGAAAACGAAAAACGGCGATGCGTCTCTTTTTTTCTTGACCGTGGTTAATTTAGACACACTTTTGCCGTTTTGCGACAAATAGTTTTTCGCTGTCGCTTCAGCCGTTTCAAAACTCACCGGTGCGCCGAACGCACAGGCGAAACACAAAAACAAAATCAAATAAAACGCTTTTTTTAACATAATATCCTCCTTAAAAAAGGTAAACGTCGGCAGACAACCGCCCGTCGGTATAAAATTATTCTCTCGAAGTAAATGTAACAATTTATCATTGAAATTGCTTGAAAAAATCATATCTCCTTGAAAAAACAAAAATGCGGGCAATGGAAACGACTTTTTTCTCCGAAACGAAATTCTTCACGAACGAATATCCTGAATTACAAGCGGCAAATAGTATCTTCTCGGCAAAAACTCATAGAAAACAGGAGAAAATATGATTTCAGTTGAAAATTTAACGCATACATTCGGTTCAAAGTTGCTTTTTAAGGATGTAAATTTGCAATTCACGCCCGGAAACTGCTACGGACTTATAGGCGCGAACGGGTCGGGAAAATCGACTTTTTTAAAAATTCTTTCCGGCGAATTGGATATTTCCAAAGGAAACGTGTCCGTAGAAAGTAAAAAACGCCTTTCGTTTTTGCGGCAGGACCATTACGCTTTCGACGAATTTGCGGTTTTGCAAACAGTTCTTATGGGACACAAAAAACTGTACGATTTAATGAAAGAAAAAGACGCGCTTGAAGCCAAAGCCGATATGAACGACGACGACGGAATGCGACTTTCGGAAATTTACGGCGAATTCGGCGAATTGGGCGGCTACGAAGCGGAAAGCGACGCGGGCGTTATGCTTGAAGGATTGGGAATTTCTACCGAAAAGCACGGCGATTTGATGAAAAATCTCGAAGGCGGCGAAAAGGTCCGCGTTTTATTAGCGCAAGCGCTTTTTGGAAATCCCGACATTTTGCTTTTGGACGAGCCGACAAACCACCTTGACATTGAGTCGATAAAATGGCTTGAAAATTTTTTGGCGGATTTTCAAAATACGGTTATCGTGGTTTCGCACGACAGGCATTTTTTGAATCAGGTTTGTACGCACATCGCTGATATTGATTACGGGCAAATCAAAGTTTATGTAGGAAATTACGATTTTTGGTATGAGGCGAGCCAAATGTCGGCGGCTCAGCGTCAGCAGGAAGGCAAGCAGCGCGAACAGAAAATAGCGCAGTTGCAGGAATTTATCCGCAGATTTTCAAGCAACGTAGCAAAAGCGAAACAGGCGACCAGCCGAAAAAAATTGATAGAAAAATTGACGGTCGAAGAACTTCCCGCTTCCACGAGAAAGTTTCCGTACGTCGAGTTCAAGCCCGAAAGAGAATGCGGAAAAATGATACTTTCCGTAAAGGATTTAGCGTTCAAAGTGGACGATGAAATTACGCTGGAAAATTTCAACTTAAACGTGAATACCGGTGATAAAATTGCGTTCATCGGCTATAACAACAACATAAAAACCGCGTTTTTTGACGTTATTTCGCAAAAAACGAAGCCGATTTCCGGTTCGTTTGAATGGGGAGTTACGATAAAATCATCGTATATGCCCAGAGACAATGCCGAATTTTTTGATACCGACGATAATTTGGTTGTTTGGCTGTCGAAATTTTTGAACACGCAGGACGATACTTTCGTACGCGGGTGCCTCGGCAGAATGCTGTTTTCTGGCGAAGAGGCGCAAAAACCGGCGAACGTACTTTCCGGCGGAGAAAAACAGCGTTGTATGATTTCGCGTACAATGCTTTCGGGAGCGAACGCGCTGATTTTGGACGAGCCGACTAACCACTTGGATTTGGAATCCATAACCGCGCTTAACAAAGGTCTTATGAAGTTTTCGGAAGTCGTTTTATTCGGTTCGCACGACCACGAATTTTTAAGCACTGTCGCAAACAGAATCGTCGAATTCACGCCAAGCGGAGTAATTGACCGTCCTGTCGGCTTTGAAGAATATTTTGAAGACGAAGAAATAGCCGTAAAACGCGACCAAATGTATCAAGGGCATAAAAGATTGGAATTGTAAAAAACGGACGGAATAAACATTCGGCAAAAGTTTGAAAATTGCTAATTGATTATACAAAAAAACGGGCGCAAATTTCTTTGCGCCCGTTTCAAAATTCCACTAATGAAATTTTATTTTTTCACACCGACTTTTGCAGAATAAGCGTAAGTTCCCTTTGCGCCTTTGGCTTCGACGATGATGAGATAAGTTCCGTTCGCTACGTTTCTGCCTGCGTTGTTAGTCAAATTCCAAGAAACGCTTGCGCCGCGCTCGGTTTTCTCAAACACAACATTTCCCGTGTTGTCGTAAATTACGGCTTTTACTTCCAAAACTTTGTCGCTGGGCAAAATTACCTCAAACTCGGCTTTGTCGGAAACGACATTTTTCGACAATCTTATACCCACGCGCCCGTCGCTCTTTTGAATGTCGCGAATAGGTGCTCCCGCCGCAGATACCGCAACTTTAACGTCGATGTTTCCTTTGGCGTTGTGGTTATTGTCTCCTGCAAATTTCGCTTTGTGCGTCTGCTCGCCCGCTTCGCCCACTAACTCCGCAGTATTCATCCACGACCAGCCCGTATGCTCGGCAAGCGAAACGTTTTCCAACTTTTGCCCGACTTTTGCCGTTAAACCTGTCGGCGCGGTCGGGTCTGCCTTCACAATAATCCAAGTTAAAGTTAAATTAGCGGTTGTGCCGTCCGTCCAAGTGTAATTTGCTTTGTCTTTTAATTCGACGGTCGCGGTATGTTGTCCTGCGTTTGTCGCGGTACCGTTCGTAATATCGTAATGCGCGTTCGCCGCAATTCCCGTTTGTGCGTTTCCTGTGTAAGAAAGATTAGCCGACGGCGTCGGATTTGTTATTTTCGCTTTTGCTATCGTCCAAGTTAAAGTCAAATTAGCGGTTGTGCCGTCCGCCCAAGTGTAATTTGCTTTGTCTTTTAATTCGACGGTCGCGGTATGTTGCCCCGCGTTTGTCGCGGTACCGTTCGTAATATCGTAATGCGCGTTCGCCGCAATTCCCGTTTGTGCGTTTCCTGTGTAAGAAAGATTAGCCGACGGCGTCGGGATGGCTAATTGCGCCTTTGCCACATTTACCACGATATTTCCCGTTGCCGTGTTGTAGTTGCCGCTTGGGTCGGTATAGGTCGCCGCGATAGATTGATTATTTCCCGCGCTCAAAGCGGTTGCCGCATTAACCCAAGCATAACCGCCTGTCAGCGTCAAATCGCCAAGTTTAAGCGCAGGCGAATATGTCGCACTTACAGGCGCATGGTCAACAAACGCTTTTGTTCCTTTAATCACATTGGCGACGAAAATATCTCTAAAATAATTGTCGTCAAGCGTCGCGGTAATTTTAACCGTGTTGCCCGCTCCCGCCGTTATCTTGCCGTCTTCTATTACGACTGCGGGGTTGTCGCTCGCCCAAGTTATTGCTTTCGCGCCCCCGTATGCTGCGGCTACGTCAAACGTCGGCTCTTCAAGCGTTTCGTCTACGGCTATTTCTACGTCGCCAAGCGTAAAAGGAATCGCAAATGTTTTAGCGCTAAAAGTACTCCAACCGGTTGCGGCTTTGTATGCGTTAATCGCGCCCGCCGGAACAAATAATTTAGTGTTCGCGGGGTTGTCGCCGAACATAGTACTGGCATTAACAGCGTCTATCGTCTGTGGCGTCGCTCGACGATTGATAATTTGTTCCAATTTATTGCAATATCGAAAAGCGGATTGTCCGATAGTCGTAACGGAAGCGGGAATAGATACCGAAGTTAATTCCGAGCAAGAGTAAAAAGCTTGACTTCCGATAGACGTAACGGAATTGGGAATAGATATCGAAGTTAATCCTTTGCAGCCGCTAAAAGTGCCCATTCCGATAGAGTTAACGGAATTGGGAATAACAAAAGCGCCCTTTTTTTGGATAGGATAAATCATTATCGTCGCTTTCGTTTTGTCGAACAACACTCCGTCGATAGAAGCGAAATTTGGATTGTTTTCATCGACGTTAATTGCCTCTAATTTTGGAATGTTTTGAAGCGCCTGAGTTCCGATAGTCGTAACGGAAGCGGGAATAGTTAACGAAGTTAATTGCTGTCGAGCGTTAAGCGCCTGACTTTGGATAACCTTAACGGAAGCGGGAATAGTATAAGCGCCCGCTTTTACAATAGGATATGCTTTTAGCGTATCTTTCGTTTTGTCGAACAACACTCCGTCGATAGAAGCGAGTTTTGGATTGTTTTCATCGACGTTAATTGCCTCTAAATTTGGAATTCCGTTAAAACTGCCAGATTCGAGAAGCGACGACGGATTGAAACCGCTGCCGATAGTTATTGAAGTTAATTTTCTGCACTCGTAAAAAGCACGAGAGAAGAAGAAGGTGGTTACAGAATTGGGAATAGTTACCGCCGTTAAGTTGCAAAAGTAAAAAGCGAAATCTCCGATAGCCGTAACGCTTTCTCCAATAACCACGCTGGTAATATTGGCTCTCTGAGAATTCCAAGGAGCACCACCTTGCGAAAAATTCGGCATAGCGCCGCTGCCGCTGATTGTCAGCGTTTGATTTGGAGCGGTACCGGTAAGTTCCCAATAAGTATTGGAACTCTCGATTTGCGCCGGCTCGCCGAACGCCACACTTGCTGCGATACACGCCGCAGCCGCTGTTTTTACCAAATTATTTTTGGTAAATTTTGAAATAAAACCTTGAAACATAACCCCTCCTT
>Ga0268262_10006178_pt1 | contig 11578 bp, 8 predicted proteins | sample TergutNc150P3_FD_190354 | JGI IMG/M metagenome (GOLD analysis project Ga0268262, IMG submission 190354) | Nasutitermes corniger P3 segment gut microbial community from laboratory colony in Florida, USA - Nc150 P3 (SPAdes) (version 2) | ecosystem: Host-associated > Arthropoda: Insects > Digestive... | reverse complement strand
ACTACATGTTCAATATCGTGTAAAGTTTTAGGTGTTACGGTGTACTAGCGGTCTGGGCAGGGAATCCTCATACCGACTGTTTATGGCAGAGTTTCTTTTACGTTCAGTGTGATAAATTAGGGTTTTTTCGGCTGCTTTGATACGAACCTGCTTCCCTTAATAAAAAACCGCAGTTCAAGCTCCCCGCCTGCTGACAAGCCAATCCGCTTGCTGGTTTCGATTTCCGGTTCTTCCCGGCTGTTGTGGATCTGCAATTCCCCTGTAAAAAGGCTTTTGTTGTTGTGTTCTTTGGTGATGCCGAAAGCCTGCGTTAGCTTGCCCGGCCCGTTGCAGAGGTTTTCTATTTTGTTTGTGTTTCGTCTTCTCATCATGATCTCAATTCCCTGGACGGGCTCCAGGGCGCGGATCAACACCGCTTCGCCTTCGCCGGTTTTCCCGCTGACTATGTTAAGGCAATAGTACATCCCGTAAATAAAGTAAACGTAAGTATGGCCGGCTGGGCCGAACATGGGGGCGTTACGGGGAGTAAGGCCCCTGCTCGCGTGACAGCCGGGATCGTTATGGAAAAGGTAAGCTTCGGTCTCTACAATCTTGCCCCGCAAATTTCCCAAAACCAGATATTTGCCCAAAAGCGCCACGGCCAGGTCCCTGGTTGGCTGATTGAAAAATTTTTGTCCCAGTAACATTATGCGTATTATATCCTGAAAGCAGGACTAAAAGGAGCGCCATGATCCCATTGCATAAATTGACCCAGCTTCCGCGCTCACAGAGATTGCGAAAAGCGGCAAACCTTGTAAGAGGAGCGGAAAGACGCTTTGTTTTTTTTGGGCGGCTTGAGGCAGGGGAAGCGGAATACTTTGAAAAGCTTGTTAAATTGCTTGCGGAAGATGAGGCCTTTCCCGCCACCGCGGCGGAGGCCCTGAAAACAGCCAGCAAAAATCTTGCGGATTACAGGACGGACGAAAAAGAAATACGCCGCACCCTTAACACAGTCCATCAAGTTCTGCTCGCTGAAACAGGACGCTATCAGGCCGACTGGGATTTCTTTGAACCCGCCGGCGCGTTGGATCCCTCAAAGCGGCATATTTTCCCCGGTATGCAAGTTTACCTTGAAGACATACGCTCGCCCTTCAATGTCGGTTCCATGTTCAGAGCCGCCGATTCCTTTGGCGCGGAGAAAATCTGGCTCTCGCCCCTTTGCGCAAGCCCACAGCACAAGCGAGCCTTGCGTACCGCGATGGGCTGTGTGGATATTATCCCCTGGGAATTCCTTCCTCATGACCCTTTTGGCGAAAATCATTCCGCCTTGCCTTTTTTTCAGGGGCCATTTTTCGCCCTTGAAACCGGGGGCACTTCCATTGCGGATTTCAGCTTTCCTGCCAGCGGGATTTTAATCGCTGGTTCGGAAGAACTTGGCGTCAGCCCCCGCGCGCTGGCGGCGGCAGACGTGTCTCTTGGAAGGGTAAGCATCCCCACTTGGGGGGCAAAAGGCTCGCTGAACGTGTCTGGCGCTTTCGCAATTGTCATGCACGCCTGGGCGAAACAACTGGCAAAACCCTGATTTAGCTTATTGTAAGCGACAGATTGCGTTTTTTCGCGACTGAAGGCTTTTTCATTCTTTCCAGATTATTGCCTAAAGTGTATTCAGGCCCTGTTACCTTGACTATATCATGGTTAATAACTACAGTCACTATTAGCGGAATGGACTTCCTTTACAGAAAAGGACATTTTTTTGAGTTATATATTAAGAGGCTTTGATGATCTGCGATTAGCGAATGGAAGCTCTCTGTATAATCAAATTGAATTAACTGCCCTTCAAGGAGATGTTGTCGCAGGAAAGGTACATTCTTCTCAGCTCCTGCCAATAGCAAAAAAACGGCAAAATAGTTTTGAACTGCGGCCAATTCCCGGAGACAACATAAAAATAAAGGAACTATCAATATATGAATATGAAAGCGATCAAAAAATAGATTCAATGGATGATAAATATATATCCTTTAGTTTTATTATACCGGCTTTTCAAAGAGGGTATCGCTGGGAAACAGAACAAGTACATGAACTGCTTGACGATATTTATGTAAGCTATGGAAAGTATTACAATTCCAAATCGTCTGAAGAAATTAAATGCTACTGTTTACAACCTCTTGTGTTAAAGCGGTCAGCCGATTTCTTGCATGAATTCAGAGTCATTGACGGGCAACAGCGCCTGACAACAATTTCCCTGATACTTCAAGCGCTTAACAAGCTGGTTCCTAGAGGTCGTAATTTTTACGCATTCATTCCGATCACCTATGAGGCAAGAGACGAAAGCAAAGATTATTTGTACACAGTTGGGGAAAAATGTGAAAATGCCATTAATAGCGTGAAAGAAAATGGCAATGCTTTGGCTGGTAAACTTGAGGAAATAGTCAAAAAAACAATAAAATGTATTGGGGAAGAACAGCCAAAAGACCTTAATTCACGTTATATGCTTAATACATATCTTTACGCGTATTGGTATTTTTGGGAAATCATAACGGGCAAACGCAAGGATTATTTCAAATTTGCCGGAGTAAAATGTGATAATGATAAAGATTGGCAACAAAAGCGGTTTGATCTGATTACGGAAATGCTTTTGGAATCAACATCCGTAATTTGGTATACTATAGATAACGAAAAAGTAGACGAACATAAAGTATTTGAAGATTTCAATTCCGGAAAGATAAATTTAACAGGATCTGAACTGGTAAAAGGGATTTTTATGAATCCTGATAATTATTTACAGAATGAAGATATGAATGCCTCTGCTTCCCTACTTGAAGTCAGGCAAACTATGTTGGGCATACAATGGGATTATATGGAAAAGACCTTGCACAATAACGAATTTTGGGCTTTTATTCCGCATCAGAAAGACAAGGAAGGCGAAATAGATTCATCAACCCATATCGATTCAATTCTGAATATGTATACTTATTTTAATATTATACGGGGGCCAGGGAAAGGGAAGGGTGCTTTTAATCTTGAAGATCCATTGTTTTCATTTAAAAAAATTAACGAAATGATTGCGGAACGCCTGGCTCCAGAAGGTACGGACAAATACAATACCATGATGGAAATTTGGCTTGAAATAAAGGACGTATATACGAATTTTCATGAATGGTTTATAGGTGACGATTCTTTATCGGATGCAAATAGTTTGTACCATAGAATTTCACTTTTCAAAAGAATTGTTGTTAATGGAGGTGATTATAAAGAACGTTATCGAACAGAACTAAGACGTATGTACTCGTTGTATAATAAACTAACAACACACAGTAAAATGGATAGAGAAAAACTGCTAAACATGGAAATCGCCGAAAGACTGCTGGGGAAAAAAGAGCCAAAGCGCGAAGATGTTGAAAATTTAATAAAAACCACAACTTATGGTAATGCCCGCGAGGTAGAAGCGATACTTTTGGCATTTAATCTTAGTACGCTTGAGGGAGCAGAAGCCTATGGAGGACGGTTCCCTTTTTATGAGTTTGACGGGCAAAAATGGCATAAGGAACACATCTTCGCGACTAATACCGATCTTTTAAGTGAAGACGCAAATGAATTATATGCTGCTCTTGTCAATGTAAGTGAGACGAATGCTTATGATGAATATTGCGGGATGACGTCGTCAATTGTACCTGACAAGGTATCATATAGACGGACAATTAATGATATTAATTCAATTATTTACAATCAAGTTTCCGGCGATAATAAGTATAAACTAAATGAAAGACTCCTAATGGGAGATGGAGATATACTTGAAAATATACTAAGAGACGATCACATGGGAAACATGGCGCTATTGATTGAATTTGACAATATCCACATTTCCCGTGATTCATATAAAGACAAGTCCAAAAAAATCAAAGAAAGGTTTAAGAAAGGGGATTTTATACCTATTTGTACCATGAATGTTTTTTGTGATTTTTATAGCGAGGATGACAGTTATTCTGTACATTGGCTTTATGCGAAAAGGCTTTCATACTTAAAACAAATGATTGATTCTGTAAACGACTATCTGTTCAGCAGCGGGGAATTGATAAATGGATGAAAATAAAATTACTTTTTATCAATATGCAAATGTATATAAGACACAAATTCCCATAATACAGCGCGATTACGCGCAAGGAAGGGAGGGGAAAAAAGAAAAAGCGATCTTGACCCGTTTCTTGCTTGATATTGCAAGGTCTCTGGAGAAAGATGAACCGCTTTCTCTTAATTTTATATATGGGCTTGTATACAGGATTGATGAAAAAAAAGGCGTTTTCCTTCCAATAGACGGACAGCAGCGCCTTACAACACTTTTTCTTTTGCATTGGTTTGTTGCTCTGCGTACCAAACATCTTGATAAGCTTTTTAAGAAAACAGAAAAATTTTCATACCAGACAAGAAGTTCGGCAATAGAGTTTTTCGAATCAATCCAACCGTCATCATGTGCTGACAAGCAGGAAGAACGTATAAATGAACTCTATGATATACAGTCAGGCAGTGACATAAAGTATTTTCCATGGTTTAAGCTTGATTGGTCATACGATCAAACGATTGCAGGCGTTATTAACGCGCTTGACATGATGTTTCGACTGTTCAATTCTTTTGACCTTAACACATGGTGGGAAAAGCTTACATCTGATCAAAGATGCAAAATAACCTTTTTATTTATTGCGATAAATGAAAAAGGAAGTAACGATGTAAAGCCATTTGAAAACGAATCTAAAGCTGCCACAGCCTATATTAAAATGAACGCCAGGGGAAAGCATCTTAGCGATTTCGAGAACGCGAAAGCGCTTATCCACAGCCTGGATAATAAAGAAGGTATTATTTTTGTTTCCTCATTTGATAATGAATATATAAAGTATATTGAAAAAATAGCCGGCGAATCAAAAAAGGCGAAAGAGGACATAGGAATACTTAGCCGAATTATCGATGATATGATGATGCGGCTCTTGATAAATCTATTCAATGATTTGCGATACATATTCAATGAATTATTATCGAAAAAGTTGTTATCAAAAAATATTGAATATACTTATTTGATTTATATGGATGCATTAAGGGATTTTCATGATAATTCGGATAACGAAAAAGATATTTTTTACAGCCGCTATTTTAGTATCCTGAACAGGCTATTTAGGTCAGAAATAATTGACAGTGATGAATTTGTTGGTTACGTTTCAAGCAATCGTAGGTCAAAACGCCTTGATTTTTGTTTACTGTTTTCTTATTACTATTATAATGGTTATAACAACCAGGGCATTAAAGAATGGAAATACTTGCTAAAAAACTTTCATTATGACGATTCGAAAAATACACAGGAATTGAAACATTATTACAAAATCCTGTCATCTCTTAATGCTTTTTCAAAGGATATAGAAAAGGTAAATGATTCTCGTTCTCCACTAATCTATATGTCCAAAAATCAGAAGCGCCCTGAGTTTTTAAAAATACCATCTGTTGAACCGGGCGACTGGAAAGAGGAACATATAAAATCAAAGATACTTTGCGAAAAAAGGCTGGATTTTGATTATTTTAATTCAATAGAAGAAAACTTTGACAGAAAAATAAGAGCGTTTTTATATATGGCGGGCTTTTGGAATAGTTCCGGCGATATGACTAAATTAGATTCATATACGAATCTGGCTATCGTTTTAGAATTAAGATCTGATGAAATACCAATGGAAATAAAAAAAATGTATTATCTGTTTGCGACTGGTTTTAATGAAACACCTAAAAGTAAATTTTCGCCATCTGTAGATAAGACAATATATAGCTGGAAAAAAACTGATGATGCTGTTCAGGAAAGATTAGATATTTTATCAAAGGTATTTGATTATTTGATCGGTAATTCAAAAAATAGTTGTGAATTAATAAATGCAGAAGTAAGTGAAAAAGCGAAAAAATTATATGAAGAAGGTGATTGGCGTTCATTTGCTTTAGCTCGTGAGCGTGGCGAATTATTTTTTCATTTGGATGGCGAAAATCTGCAAATATCAGACGATGAAAGTATAAATATATTTAGCTATGTGAAACAACTGGATTTGGACGGAGAACCAATAAAGGAATGTATACATTTTCAGCAAAATTACATTTTTGGATTAAACGTACAAAAAATAGGGAAAACCCGTTATATTAAGTACGAATATGGTTTTGATGCCAATATAAGATTGAAAGGCGAGCATGCTTCTGGTTATGTATTTTCTACAAATAATGATACCTTGTTCAAAATCTATAGATACATTGGGTATCAAGGAAGCGAGCGTCAATTTGAAGCGCTGGGATTTGATATTGCCAGATATCTTGAGGAATATATTAAATTCGCGGAAAAGATTAAGGAGAAATTATTAAGCCTGTCGCAGAAAGAAATAAACGAGTTTGTTTCTGATATCAATGATCCCAGGCTTAAAGGTTACATTAAAAGAATTTGTGGGGAAAATACTAAATATAGAGTTTCTTGTTATAATAACGTTATTACAACAATTTTTTGTATTGATATTACGATTGATTTGAATGATCCAAATATCAAAAGAGAAACGGAAACATTGTCTTTGTATTAAATGAGACAGCATTGAATGTTCGCTCAAAACTTCTAGGATTAAAGGCGATCATGATCACCGCCTCCTTCTAAGCACCAGCGAAACGAAATACAACAGCAAAGCCAATGCGAAAGGCAGGCCCAAAAGCGCCGTGGCGCTCAAATGACCGAAACCCTGCAAGCCAAACCCAAGGCGTTCCGCCAATGTGAAAACCAGCGCCGCAAGCACGACCCCCCACGCGTTTCTGAAACCCAGGTAGACCGCCGCCAGCGCTATCCAGCCCCTTCCCGCTATTCCGCCTGGTGCGTAAGAACCTGCCCGGAAGGTCAAGGCCGCTCCTGCCAGCGCGGCGAGAAAAGCCGCCAGAGCCCAGGCCGCCTCGCGGTATAGCCCGCTGTGGATGCCTCTTTCCTCCGCGGCCTCGTCCGCAAGCGGGCTCTTCGGGTCCGCAAGCGGGCTCCTCGGGTAAGAAAGGCCCACTGCCCGGAGCCTGAAGCCGACAACGGTTTTTTTAAGCCCTATTGCCAGAATCAACGCGCAGGCCCAGGCGATGTATGTGAATGGGCTTTGCCCTGAGATGATCTTCCCAATAAACGGGATGCTGTCAATTAGAGGTATACGTACAGGCTGTGGAATTTTTATCGCGGGATTTTGCAAAACTCCCTTGGTTCCAAACCAGACCGCCGAAAGCGACGTGGTGATTCCCACTGCCGCAAGGTTCAAGGCGAGCCCCGCGATGAAAGGGTTTGCCCTGCTGACTCTGACAAAACGAGCCAAAGCCCAGCCGGCAAGACCAGCGAGTAAGGCGCTTAGCAAGGTTCCAAGAAACACCGAGCCTGTCCAGCCGGAAAAAATCCAGGAGAAGAAAGAACCGATCACCATGAAGCCTTCTATAAAAACTGCCAGCGCGCCGGAAAGATCCGAAAGAAGAGCGCCCAGACCGGCCATCATGAGCGGGGCCGCGCTGTTAAGAAGTCCTTCAATCATTGCGTTTCCCCATGACGGCTGAAATGACAAGACGTTCCCAAAGGGGAGTAAAACTCACTGTCGCGAAGAGCAGAACCGCCGCCTGAATGAGCGAAGAAGTTTCGAGATTGAGCCCCGCTGTAAGCAGGGCAAAATCGGAGCCGGATTTTAGCCAGCCGAATACCAGCGCCGCGGGTATCAGGGCAAGGGGCCTGTTCCCCGCGATAAGCGCTACCGCGATGGCGCTCCAACCGAGGCCGCCTGAAAAGCCGGTGTGACAGCGGCCGTAAGTTCCCGCTACCGCAAAAAAACCAGCTAAAGATGACAGAGCCCCCGAGGCGGCCATAGCAGGCGTCCAGACCTGCCTGCTTTCAAAGCCGCCGTAAAAAGCAAACTCGGGAGCGGAGCCCGATATTCTAAAACGGTATCCTCCGATAGTTTTGTTGATAAAGATATGCCCGGCGAAAACCAAAAGCAGGGCAAAGACCAGTGAAACTGAAAGGTTAGAAGGCGGCAATAAGCGCACAAGAAGCAGATCACCTGGAAAGGGCGGAAGGGCCAAAAGATTTCCGGTGGAATCCCGCCAGGGCCCGCTTATCAGGTAGTCGGCCAGGGGGATAAGGGCGGAAGAAAATAAAAAGGAAGTGATGAGTTCGTTCATGTCCAGGCGCTTTTTTAAAAACCCGGAAACGCCGCCCAAAAGGCCGCCTGCCAGCATAGCGGCTAACGCGGCTAGCAGGAGCAGAATTACCGGCGGAAATGGCGGGAGGGAAAGCATGACCACCGAAGCGATCAATCCACCAATGTATATCTGCCCTTCCCCCCCAAGGTTAAAGGTTCCGCCGCGCAGAGCAAATGCCGCGCCCAGCGAGGCCGTTAAAAGCAGGGCAATTCCATCCAGGGTATTGCCTAAAAACCAGGGAGAAGACCAGGGCCCCAGAAAAAAAGCCGCCAAGGTTTTCGCTGGACGCGCTGAATTGAAAAGGATAAGAATCACTATTAATAAAACCGCTGACCCTATGGCAATGACAGGACCAAGAAACGGAGAAGCAAAAACTTTGAGCAAAAGCCTTCTAAATTTCATCATCACCCCATCTTATCAAGGTTCCGTTTTTAAGCGCCATAATTTCATCGGCGAAGAATTTTAGCTCTTCGATGTCTGATGAAAAAAGCAACGCCGCTCTGCCCCCTCTGACATATTCCCTAAGCGCGTCGGCAAGCGCGGCGCGGTTCATTTGATCCAGAGCGCTTCCTGGCTCAGTCAAAACCAATAGGGACGCGCCTTCCGCGAATTCCCGCTGTAAAAGAACACGCTGTATCATGCCTCCAGAAAAAGAAGCGGCTTTGTCTTTCAATGAGCGCGCGATGCCTGAGCGATCCATAATCTTTGCGCACCAGGCTTTAAGATAAGCCATATTCAAAAAAATCCCAACCCTCTTTCTCCGGTAAGCGTGGATAATCAGGCTTTCAAACAGCGGGAGTTCCAGGGCCAAGTTCCCGCCCAGCCGATCCGCGCCAAGGCAGGCCCCGCCGGCATTGCGGAAAGCGCTGATACCTTTGCCTGTGATGTCCTGGCCGTTAAGCGCTATTGTGCCGTTGTTCTGCCCCTCATTTTTGTCCAGATCTTTTAAAAAACCAGTTACCGCGTATTCCAGGGTTTCATAGCCGCTGTCACGGCTTCCTGTTATACCCATGATCATTCCTTGAGTTAGGCGCAAGTTTATGTTCCTTACAGCAGGTAATCCCTCTGGCTCAAGGCGAAGGTCTTTGATAACAAGAATCGGTTCGCCATGAGGGCCCCTCTGGCTTAAGTCTTTGGTTTGTTCCGCAAGATTTTTCGTACCAAAAATTGCCCTTCTAAGTTCTTCAGTGGAAACTTCAGCGCTATCGCGAGTCTCCTGAGTCGCGCCGCGGCGGATGATTGTAACTCTGTTTGAAATTGCCAGGGCCTCATTTAACTTATGAGTAATGAAAATAATCCCCCGGCCTTCATCGCGAAGCCTCATAAAAAGCTGAAAGAGGCTCTCGGTTTCTTCCGCCGAGAGAACAGTGGTCGGTTCATCAAAGATGAACCAATTAACTTCCCTAAGAAGCAGCGCTAGAATCGCGGCTTTTTGGCGCTGGCCTACAGTGAGGAATTCGGACGGTGAATCCAATGGAAGGTTAAAATGCCATTGGCCCGCCTTTTCTTCAACCGTTTTTCTTGACAGCCCGGAATTGAGTAACAGCCGTCCCTTTCTTTCTGAACCCAAAACACAGTTTTCCCATACTTTTAAACCCTTTATAAAACCTGGGTGCTGACGCACCATGCCAATTCCATAGGAAAGAGCGTCAGCCGCAGAAAAAAAACGGCGTTCCTTTTCGTCTATCAAAATGCTCCCCGCCGACTGTGGGAGAAACCCGGCCAGAATATGCGTCAATGTAGACTTTCCGCTTCCGTTCTCTCCCAAAAGGGCATGAATCTCGGCAGGTTTGAAGGTGAAATTCACGTTTTTAAGGGCCATTACTCCGTTAGCAGGAAAATATTTGCTGATGTTTTTTAACTCAATCAAGCTTCGATCCCGGCTCAGTCAAGTTTTAATTCGCCAGTACGAAGGCAGGCAATCAACTGCGTCTGCTTTTCCCGAATTTTCCGGCTTACAGTTGAAATGTACAGAGGATCGTCTTCCACAAAATCAACAAAACCATCGGCGGTTCCGGCTACCTCGGCTTTACCGAAAGGCAGCTCTCCTTTCAGGTAGAGCATGGTTTTTTCGTAAGCGGCTTTATCCTGCCTTAGAATCGCGCTGCCTATTATTGTGCCGGGCCGGATCGCGTAGCCGTTTGTATCAAACCAGACCACCTTTGCCCCCGCTTCATAAGCCTCCTGGACGGCTCCCTGTCCCGCCCCGCCGGCAATGGGGAGCAGTACGATTGCCCCGGAACGAATCATCCCGGCGGCAAGCTCCGCGGCTTTTACGGCGTCAAACCAGTTGCCAACCACGCGAAAATCCACGCTAAAGGCAGGATCAACCGCCCTTGCGCCTTCCAAATACCCCGGCAGAATTATGTCGTTCATGGCGGGGTATTCCTGCGCCGCCAAAAGGCCGATGGTTTTTGCGCCTCCCTTGTTATTTTCCAGCGAAACCAGAGCCGCTATGTATCCGGCCATGTAAGCCTGCTCCCGCTGATTGTAACGAAGGGTGTAAACATTGGGATTCCCTTTAAGCTCTCCGTCAAGAAGAAGAAATTTTTGGTTTGGGAATTTCTGCGATATTGAAGATATAATAACCGGCATGGATGGATTTGAAGTTACAATCAAATGATAGATCCGCGAAGCCGCCAGAGTTGTTATCTGGCTTTCCCATTCAGCCTGATTGAATCCCCCTTCGATTACCGTTACTGTTGGCGCCGGGGCATTCTGCCCAGTAGCGGCGAATTCCTCAGCGGCCTTTTTTGTCCCATCCGCCAGCATTTCATAAATAGCGCTTCCCGCTAAAACTCCCGGAATGAAAACGGCGATAGAAACGCCGCTCTCGGAAGATTTTCCCTTCTCGGTATTTTTACAGCCAGCCAACAGCGCCACCGCTAAAAAAAAGGCTCCTAAATATTTCATAAACCCTCCGTATAATTTCAGGGCAAAAAAAATCCTGGTTAAAGCGCTGTCTGCTTTAGTCCAGGGTTATGATCTTGTATAATCGAAAGAAAAATGTCCGTAACAAAACCAGAGAATTTTCTTCCATCCGGACTATACCGTCGGCACCGGAATTTCACCGATTCAGTTTACGCCCCGCCGCATCGGGCAGGAAACGTAAAGTCGCGGGCTATACCGCCGATAGGGAATTGCACCCAACCCTGAAAAACTTGTTGTCAGGATATGGTTTTTCTTGGCTTTAGTCAACGCAAGTATAAACCCTAATTTAGCGTTCCTTTAACGCAAACGGCACTATCTATAACACACAGGTATGTGGGCGGGTATCCCCGCAGGCAGCTGTTGGAGTGGTTGCTTTTTACGCATGACAACCTAATTCCGCTCTAATGGTCATGAGCATCTTTCTTTCACTCCAAAAGGCTACCTGCGGTTATCCCCG
>Ga0268262_10006177_pt1 | contig 11578 bp, 9 predicted proteins | sample TergutNc150P3_FD_190354 | JGI IMG/M metagenome (GOLD analysis project Ga0268262, IMG submission 190354) | Nasutitermes corniger P3 segment gut microbial community from laboratory colony in Florida, USA - Nc150 P3 (SPAdes) (version 2) | ecosystem: Host-associated > Arthropoda: Insects > Digestive... | reverse complement strand
GGGTTCCCAGTATCGGCAGGGAAATAATGATAGCGTCCAGAAACAGCCGGGGAAGCCCCGCCGCCAGCAGACTGATCACCGGTTCCCTGCCCGCGATTAAAGAAGTAATGCTGAGGCTTTGCACGGAACGCCAGAAACCGCCCAAAAACAATTCCCGAAAACCGCCAACTACCAAAAATACCAACATCGAAACCAGATTGAGGTACTGGCCCATGAGGGGATTTTCAACCTGCGCCAGAGGATCAAACGTTTCCGACGCGCCAAAGCCCATTTGCAGGGAGAAAAATTGTCCGGCGGTGGAAAAGGCGGCAAATATAACCGTGAGGAAAAACCCGATAATAATCCCGATAATGCCCTCGCCGATTAACAACAGCAGAAACCTGAAGCTGAACGGCTCATAGCGCAGGTCGTTTAAAAAGGCGATGCCGCCCGCACCGGGAACCATAACCGCTCCCGTGCCGCTGCCCCCCACCGCAAAAACCGCCGCGGTAGGCATCACGGCAAAAGCGGTAAAACCCGCCAGCGCCAGCTTCGCCACCTGGGGAATCGCCTCCGATGACAGCAAAGGGGCGGTTTCAATCATGGCAATAGCGCGGGCGGCAATCAGCAGAAACACCGGGCCGTAATGGAGTATGTTCTGTAAAACAGCGCCGTCTACCAATCAATCACCTCGCCATGTCCGGAATCTTATTGAATAAGTCCACGGTATATTGCCGCAGAGAACTAAACATAAAGCCGCCCAATAACGCCAGCACCAGCAGGATCGCTATAATCTTGGGCACAAAGGTCAAAGTCTGCTCCTGAATGGAAGTAGTCGCCTGCAAAATCGCCACTATCAAGCCCACCGTCAACGCGGACAGAAGCAAAGGCCCCGCTACTATCAGCACTTCCAGTATCCCCCGCTGCAGAAGTTCGGTTACATCGCCTATGCTCATTCAGTACCTCTATACAAATGAACGAACCAACTGGTTCGTTAACAGCGCCCACCCGTCAACCAGAATAAACAGTATCAGCTTGAAGGGCATCGAAATCATAACCGGCGGCAGCATAATCATGCCCATCGACATAAGGGCGCTGGCGACTACCATATCAATAACGATGAAGGGAATAAACAACAGTATCCCTATTTTAAAAGCCACCGTTAATTCGCTTAAAATAAAAGCGGGTATCAGCACATAGGTGGGGACATCCGCCAAAGTGCTGGGCTGGCCCAGCCCCCGCATTCGCATAAATAACATGATATTTTTTTCCCCGTTGGAAGGTCCTTTATTTCTGTCCCGGCTGTACATCTGGCTGTACATAAACAGCCGCAGCGGGGCCTCCGCCTCGCGGTAGGCAGTCTCCACGTTGATTTCCCCGGCGGAGAGGGGCCGTAGGGCCCTGTCGTAGATATTTGAAAAAGTCGGCCACATGATAAAGAACGTCAAAAACAGGGAAATCCCCAAAATAACCTGATTGGGAGGAACCTGCTGTAATGAAAGCGCCCGCTTGATAAAATCCAGCACAATGGAGACGCGGAGAAAACTCGTCGTCAAAATGATGATACTGGGGGCAAGCGACAGCACCGTCAACAGCAACAGGAGCTGCAGGGAAAAAGCCACTTCCTGCCCCGTTGACGGGTTACGCACCGTTAAATCAATAAAAGGAATAACCGGCGGCGGCGGCGGCGTAGGCAACGCCGTTGTCCCCTGCGCCGGCGTAAACGGCGACCCCTGCGTTTGCGGGGCCGAAACCTGCGGGGCTTGTGGGGCCTGCGGCCCCGGAGCGCCCTGCGCATAAGCCGTAAACGACGGAACAAATAACAAATAACAAATAACAAGTAACAAAGGAAGAAGGGAAAATCTACGGGATTTTGGAGATTCTGCCCGCGCCAACTTTGACGGAGATTGCTTTTTCTTTGTTATTTGTTCCCTGTTATTTGTTATTTGCATTTCACAGCCCCTTCAGCCTTTCGCGGCGTTTGCGGATATCTTCCGGACCGGGAGGAGGGCCCGATTCCATCGGCATTCCCAGCCTCTGGAGCAAGGACTTAAAATCGGGGAAAGGCCCCGTGGGGGCCTCGGCGCTTTTGCGGGAATCTTCGAGGAGCATCGCGTTAAGGATGTCTTTATCCTCTATTTCGCTGATAAGATTTACCCCGCTTTCCGCGGCTCCCACCAGCCAGGCCCGCGACCCTACCGCGACAATGTACGCGCCGCGGTTTGTCCCCAGCGGGGCGCTGGCAAGTATTTTAAGAAAGGGGTCTTGCCCCCTGCCGCCCCGCGCGGTCCGTTTGATAAAGAAAACCAGGCCATAAATCGCCGCCGCGACCACGGCGAGGGTAAAAATTACCTTGAATATGCTCCAAATAGACGCCCCGGGAGGAGCAGCCGCCGCCCCGGCCCCGATGTCTCCCAGGGGGAACGCCTGTTCCCGGGCGATAATCGGGTCAACCGCCGGAGTTTCCTGGACGGCAATTTCCCCCCCGGAAGGCTCTTCCTGGGCAAAAACAGCGGTAATAGACAGATTAAATACACACAGAGTACATACAACAAGCAATATGCGGGATATAATGGCGGATAATTTCAGTTTTTCCCTCCCAGTATAACTGATTCTTCTTCAATTATAGGTTATTTGAAAAAATTATTCAAGTAGTTGACAATACAAAAACCGATAGATTACAATAAGAGAATAGCCGATAATTAATAGGTTATAACGGATTTTGTTATCATGGCTAATTGAGTGGGAGCGGTTCATGGCAGAAAAAAAACCTTCAAAATACTCTGATCGCGGCGCTATCGGTTCACCGGAAGAACTTGACGCCTACGGCGTGTGGGTTAAAAGCGAACCGCAAGACCTGACCGCAAATATGGCGGAAGCGGTCAATTTTGACACTGAAGCGGTACCCTACGCTGACTTTGACATGGAGTTTGATAATTCGGAAGAATCAAGTTTTGATTTTCCCGCTCTGGAACCGGAAATCCCGGAAGTTAGTATTGAAAGTGATGAATTCGCGAGCGATGATAACGATAGTTTTGATGACGGAATAAAGGCGTCCTATGCGGGAGCCTCACTGGGACGGGGCAGCGAAGAAGCGTCCACCCAGCTTTTGATGAAAATAGCCGATGAACTGTCGGCAATCCGGTCTGAATTAAGCACCCTCAAAAAAGAATTTGCCGGCGTACGCATTGAAGGCGTTTCCGGCGCGAAAGCCGAAACCCGGCACGGCGGCTTCTTTGACGGGGAAGAGGGAGATGATGAAAAAATCACCCTGACCGGCGATGAGATGGAAAACATCCTCACATCCGCCAATTTTGCCGCTCCTGAGGAAGACACCGGTTTTGACCCCCAGCGGGAAGCGGATGAAGCCGCCCTTAAAGAGCTTTCCCAACAGAATGAAAGCGCCGCGGAAACAGAGGAAGAAGAAGAGATAAAAATAGATTTCGACAATCTGGGCATCAGTCTGGATGATGATACAGGAGCGGAAGCGGCAATCGATGAATTCCCGCCGCTGGAAGCCGGCGCTGATGATGAGTTTGAAACCTCTTCTCTGGATGAAATACCCCCGCTGGAAGAAGAGATTATGCCGCTTGAAGCGCTTGAGGAAGAAGACGATGAGGAACTGCAGAATCTTCGCCGTGAGGGTGCCAGCCCTTTTACCCCCGCTCCGGATAACAGCGTTTATCTGGAGACTGACCCTTTTGCCCTGGATGATGCCGCCCTTGAAGAAACCACTCTTGAAGAAACCACTCTTGAAGATGCCTCCCTCGAAGGCGCTTCTCTTGAAGAAACCACCCTCGAAGATGCCTCCCTCGGAGGCACTTCTCTTGAAGAAGCCACCCTCGAAGATGCTCCCCTCGAAGATACCTCCTTTGCGGACTTAACTGAAACCGCCGAACTGGAAGAAGCGGCTCCCGCGGAAATGGTTCCCCTGGATATGGCTTCTGAAATTACCGAGGAATTTAGTCTTGATGACGGCGGCCTGGACCTTGATACCGAAGCGTTTTCCCTTGATGATGAAAGCCTGCCGGCGTTTGAAGAAGAAACAGGCGCCCTGGATATTTCCGCCGAGGAAAAAAAAAGCGATGAAATAAACATCGAAAGCCCGCTTTCACTTGAAGAAGACACAAACGAAGAAATAAGCCTTGAAAGCCCCGTTTCACTTGAGGAAGAGATAAGTCTTGAAAGCTCGATCCCGCTTGAAGAAGAGCCAAGCGAAGAAATAAGCCTTGAAAGCCCTGTTTCACTCGAAGACGAGATAAGTTTTGACAGCCCGATCTCGCTTGAAGAAGATACAAGCGAAGAAATAAGCCTTGAAAGCCCCGCTCCCGTTGAGGAAGAGACAAGCGAAATAAGCCTTGAAAGCCCCGTTCCGGTTGAGGAAGAGGCAAGCGAAGAAATAAGCCTTGAAAGCCCCGCTCCGGCTGAGGAAGAAATCAGCGGCGAAGAGGCTTTTGATCCCGGCAATTTGGATCTTTCCGAAGCGGTCATTGATGAGCCGGACCTTTCCGCCGGACTGGTTGAAGCCCCCCTGGAAGAACCGGTTTTGGGTGATATTTCGTTTGGGGATGACATATCGCTTGATATGGATGATTTTGGATCCGGCATTGATATTGATATTGCCGACAGCGGTTCTGCCGAAGACACGGCTGAAAGTCCCGCCGAAAGTCCCGCTGCCGAAGACCTTGCCGCTGCCGGGGATCTTGCCATAGACGATATTGATACAAATGTTGAACTGAACGCGGAAGAAGATATCGGCTTTGCCGGCGGCCTTACCGACGACCTCTCTCTGGATGATATTGGAACAAGCGTCGAACTTGATACGGGAGACAGCGGCGTGGCCGATAGCCCTGCCGCCGAACTTGACACGGGAGACAGCAGTCTCACCGATGACCTGAGCCTGAGCGGCGACCTCTCTCTGGACGATACTGAAACAAGCGTCGATCTTGACATGGGAGACAGCAGCGTGGCTGATGCCCCTGCCGCCGAACTCGCTCTGGACGACGCTGAACCGAGCGTCGAACTTGACACAGGAGACAGCGGCCTGGCCGATGGCCTTACCGCCGAACTCGCTCTGGACGATGCTGAACCAAGCGTCGAACTTGACATGGGAGACAGCGGCGTGGCCGATGGCCTTACCGCCGAACTCGCTCTGGACGATACTGAACCGAGCGCCGAACTTGCCTTGGATGACGCTGAACCGAGCGTCGAGCTTGACACAGGAGACAGTGGCGCCGGCCTGACCGACGATCTTACCAGCGATCTTGCCCTGGATGATTTTGACGCGGGTATCGCTCTTGACGTAAAAGATGATAACATTTCTACCGACAGCGTTGATGACGACCTTACCGGCGTCATTCCCGAAGGCTTTGAAATAAACGCGAAAGACGCTCCCATTTCCATGGATGACGATCTGGAAGCGTTTGACGAAGGGGAAATAAGCCTGCCTGAGACCTCCGCGGCCAAAACCGCCGGTGTTGACGCCGAGGATATTGATATTCCGGCAAACTTCAAGAGTGAACTTAAAAGCGTGTTGTCGTATATGGATCGTCTGCTGGAATCTCTCCCTGAAGATAAAATCGAAGAGTTCGCAAAATCCGAATATTTTGACTCGTACAAAAAGATATTCAAGGAATTGGGACTGGTGTAGCAATGGGGCTTTTGGGCAAAGCCATTGCCATAAATAACGCACATCGTGACGATACCGCCGCCGCTTCCGGCGCTCTTAAAGGGCTGATTACCGATTATCACCGAAAAAATCCCCTGTTTCACGGAATAATTTTCAGCGGCATCTCGCCGGATATTGACGCTATGCTTGACGGCCATGGCGCGGTGTGCAGCAGCTTACCCGGCGGACGCTGCTTTACCCTGCTGCCCGGCGGACTGGACAGGGAACTTTTCGCGCACCTGCTTTCCCACTCAAGCGGTCTGGCGATACTTTCCCAATTCAGCGCCAACATGGTTTCTCCCGCCTTTGAAGCGCTGGGGATTTGAATGATTGATGAACAGGCTGAACGGGTTGTCAACAAATACCGAAAACGCGCAGCTTCATTCCCGATACCAGCCGCAGCGTGAAGCCGACCGCTATATCGAAGCGCTTGATCTGCGCGGTGACATAGACTATTTTATTTTGATTGAGCCGGGGCTGGGCTATTTGATCCCCTCCCTGCAAAAAGCCCGTCCTGAAAGCAAGATCATCGTCCTCCACGCGGATAATTATTTTCGCGTAACAGCGGACAGCTACCCTGATGTCCCGGCATGGTTCCCGGACAGCGGAACAGGGGTGCAGGAATTTCTTGAACAAAATATTCCCGAAGAGGCTTCGGCGCGGATTATCGAATGGAGGCCCAGCCTGCGTTTTTTTGGGGACAGGTGTCTTGATCTTGTCCGCGAAAGCACGGAGTTTATCAAGCGTTCCGAGGCAAACCGGAGGACCGGCGCCGCCTTTGGCAAAAGATGGCTGCGCAATTTTTTCCGAAATCTGGCGCTGGCGCGTCAAACGCTCCGGTACCGGACCATGGATACGCCCATAGTCATTACCGGTTCAGGCCCCAGCCTTGAAGCCGCCCTGCCGCGGATTTTGGCGGCGCGGGAAGGGGTGTTTATTCTGGCGGCATCGTCTTCACTGCCCGCGCTGGCGGCGGGCGGCATTACGCCTGACATGGTTATCAGCACGGACGGCGGCGGCTGGGCGTTGCTGCATTTACACGCTTGTTTTCGTATGGCGAAGCCGGCGGCAGCGCCACTCATGCTGGCCTGCGGCCTTTTTGCGGCGCTTCCCTCCCAAAGCGCCGCCCTCCCCCTGCTTCCCCTGAATGACGGTACAGTGTGGCAGAGCATGGCCCTGCACAGCCTGGGCATCCCTTCGGCGCTTGTCCCCCAGCGGGGGACGGTAACCGCCTCCGCCCTTGAACTGGCTCTGGCTCTTTCAAGCGGCAATATTTTCCTTGCCGGCATGGACCTTGCGATACCGGACATACGCAGCCATGCACGGCCCTACGGCTTTGACCATCTGTTTTACGGCGCGGCGTCGCGGCTGCGGCCCGTGTACTCCCAGCTCTTTACGCGTTCACGCGACATTAAGGCGGGGGGCAGCCATGACGTGTACGCCGCCTGGTTCAAAAATAAAATAGCGTCATATCCCGCGCGGATTTTTTCCTTCGGCGGCAATCACGCGGTTTTGGAAAACGGTCTGGGAATAGTCAAGAAAGAATTTTTTACCACGGAGGACTGCCGTTCAAAGAACGGCTTGGAGTTACACGGAGGGAAAAAAATTAATAATCATTTTGAAATAATGACACTTAACGGTTCCGCGGAGGAACGCTGCGACCGCGCCGCCGAAACGCTGATTGCCGCGCTGGGTAACCCACAATATGCCGCCGCTTTGAGCGGCGAACTGGGGCCTCTGCTGTTCCCTTCACGCGCCGATGTTACGTCAGAGGAAATTGCTGAAGCCCTGCGGGGCATAGCCCGGAGGAAACGTGGATAAATGGGTTTTCTTTGAACGCAACCTCCTTGCCCTTTCCGCGCACAACCCCGCGCTGTGTTCGCAGTTTTCCCTTGCGGAAACAACGCGGGGGCGCTACAAATTTCTGGACTCCCTTTCCGGAGAACTGATACCCGCCCTTGTTGACCGCAGCGGCGCGGCCCACGCCCTTCACTCTACCGTTGATCCGGTCAGAGAGGCGGAACGGCTGGTTTCAACTTTATCAAAAGACAAAAACGGCCTGCTTGCCGAAGGCTTTGTGGTCTTCATGGGACTGGGCGCGGGCTTCGCCCCCCTGGCGGCATTGAACAGCGGCGTATCCCACGCGCTGATTATTGATTACGACATTAACGGCATTGCCGAACTGTTGTGTTCCCGCGACTATGTCGCGCTTCTGGGAGACCCCCGCTGTACCCTGCTGGTGGATCCGCCGCCCGGCCTTATTGAGAGCATTATACTTGAGTTATACCAGCCCGCCCTGTGCGGAGGAATCAGGGCGCTGCCCCTGCGCGCCCGGACGGAACTGGACAAACAAAACTTCGGCCTGGCCGCCGACGCGATACAGCAAACCATAGAAAAAGTTTCTTCTGATTATTCGGTGCAGGCGCATTTTGGTATGCGCTGGTTTGCCAATATTATTCGCAATTTAGGGGCGGCCCAGCGCCAGAACCGGAGCGCCCCGCCCATCCGTGAAGCCGCCATCTGCGCGGCGGGGCCCTCGCTGGACGATCAGATTTCCCTCCTCGCCCAACAAAAAGACCGGGCGGGGGCGCGGGGACTGTTTGTCATCTCCGCGGATACCGCCCTCCCGGCCCTGCTGCGCCGCGGTTTCAGGCCCGACGCGGTTGTTTCCATTGATTGCCAGCACATCAGTTATTACCATTTTATGGGGACGGATTGCGCCGCTATCCCGCTGTTTCTTGACATTGCCAGCCCTCCCCTGCTGGCGGGATTCTCGGACTATCCTTTCTTTTTTTCCGGCGGTCATCCGCTGGCGGCGTACATCGCGCAGGAATGGCGGCCTCTTCCCCTGCTGGACACTTCCGGCGGGAATGTCGCCTATGCCTGCCTGTCCCTTGCGGAAAATCTTGGCGCGCAGCGAATAACTGTCTATGGGGCAGATTTTTCGTACCCATCAGGCAGGGTTTACGCGCGGGGAACCTACATTTACCCGTTTTTTGAACGCAGGCAGGAACGCCGCTGTCCGCTGGAGGCCCAGCTTTCCTCGTTCCTCTACCGCAGCCCCTTCCTGCCCGCGGAAAATACGGAATCAAAAAACGGCGAAACGCCCCTCCCCTACGAGACCGCCGCGCTGCGCCAGTACCGCAAAAGTTTTGAGCGCAAGGCATCCGCCATGGAAGCCCAGGTGTCGTCATCGGCGAGTCCGGGGATTCCGCTGGTAATCCGCGAAAAAAATCCCCCGTTATCAGCAAACGCGCGCAACCGCGTTTTCAGCCTCTTTGCCCCGGGAAAAATGGTGATGGACGCGGCTCAATTTCTGGAACAGTACCGCCAGGACATCGCGGCGCTGCCGGTTTCCGGCGCCGCAAACGGCGACGCCGGCGGCAGCCTGCGGAATCTCAACGCGGGCGAACGCCGCGTTTTTACCACCCTGCTGCCGCAAGCGGCGGCATTCAGGCACCGCCGCCCTGAACTGGCAATAAACGACCTGCTTGAAGCGGTCAAAAGCTACTCTGTGAATGAAATTGACAAAGTGTTAAACAGCGGGCTGTTTAACGGCCATCCATAATTATCTTCTTACCCTTAAAGTACGGGAACCCTGTTTCCGGCTCTCCGGTGTTAATGTCAAATTCACTCTCGGTGACGCCCTGTATCTTTTGTAAATGTTCCGTTATTAAATCACTGAGCGGCGGAAAATTCGGATCGGGCGGAAAATATTCGGTAAGCAGATAAATAGCGCCGTAGTTTTCCGTTTCCGGCAGCGGGATAGTCTGAATGTCCCCGCCGGAATTAAAAAAATCTTTAAAATAATCAAACCAGTCGATAAAATAATATGTCTGCTCATCATGCACATAGGGAATCAAATTGGCGTATTTCCACGATGACCATATGGCATTAACAACATACACCGGCGTGTCTTTGTCTTTCGTAAATACATACCCATCCGGCTTATGGCGAAAAAGATTTTCGATTTTGTTTTCATTCGCCGCGTTCAGCGCGAAACACCCGCACAATAACAGCATCGCGCAGGCCGCTATTTTCCGCGACCGCGCCCCTATAGAGTCAATCAGCATTGCCGGCAAAATAACAAGGAACGGGAAAACGGGCATACCATAACGTAAAACTTTATACGGGGCGATTATCAAAACAACCAACAGATATATTACCGACGCGATAAAAATATACCATGCCATTTTTTGAACGGCAGTTATATTAAACAATGTTTTGATTTTCAGTTTTTGTCCGCGTATTAACAGAACCGCCCAATACGCGAGACATAAAACGCCAAGGACAATAACCGGATAGCTCAGGAAATGTTTCTGCAAAAGCGTTCCGGCGGTCATTATTGAAGTCCGTATGTTTCCAAATATATCGCCCGATATAGTCCTTATGGTTTCCGTTCCCCGGTACGAAAGAAAGCCGGATAAGTATTTGGGATAGAGAATCTCGGCAACCGCTATTCCCAGGCATAACACCACAAAATAGAACGGTATTTCAGAAAACGTCTTATTTTTGCATTGTAAATAAAGAGCGTAAAGCCCCAACAGCCCGATAAAAAATACCGCGTAGTAACCGGTCAAAAGCGTAACGCCGGTAATCAACGACATAATAAGCATTGGCTTTACCGCGCCGACAAACAATTTTTTTTCATAAATGATATATTTTTTCCATCCAAGGCTTAGCACAAAATAATAACAGAAAATAATAAACATTGTTTCCTGTATTTGATACGGCCGGAAAAAAAGCGTATTGGAAATGGCGGCGGTCGATAAAAACGCGCAGAATACCGCCGCGCATTGCAGGAGTTGAGAGCCGGGAAACAACCGCCGCATCAGCAGGAAAAAGAATATAAACGATACGGTAAAAAGCAGGAGATTGAGAATGCCCCCCCTGAAAACAATGGATGATATATCGCTGGTTTTGGCTCCGATAAACGAAAGCCGCAGAAAGGTATAGTACAAATTGGTATGCGGGGCGTCGCGGTTATCCTTCCATAAATTACGCACATCGCTCAATACGTCCTTTAAGCCGGCGTCATTAACAAGGCTTGCTTCCTTTAATTCTTTTCCGGTATATTTTTTGCCGTATTCATAATTTTTCGCTACTATATAATCATTGTAACAGGCATAGGCTACGGTTAATCCCTCGTCTACATGCAAACCATCTTTTTGCGAAAGCCAATACACGCGAACGCCAAGGGCAAGCGCGTATACCGCAATTAAAATGAGCGCCTGATGCCATTTTTTCATTTCTTCTCTCCTTTTCGATCGTTGAATACTATAAACCGCTGTCCCAAATAATTCAAACCGGCAAACAGGCACATTCCGGCAAATAACGCGCCGTTCTCCTGTATTTTTACCGATTGGCTTTGCAGTACATACTGCATAACAGGTTTCGCGATTCCATAGGCAATACCATAACAACACGCGATATTTACCACAAACGCCGCGACCATAAACAGGCTCCACTCCTTCACCGCGAAAGTAAAGTACTTATTCAAAAAGAAACTTACTATACTGGTGATAACGTAATTACACGCCGATGAAAACCAATAATTCAAATGCGTCGCGTTATACAGTATAAACATTATCGCGGAGCCCGTTAAAGTATTAAAGACTCCGACAAGCATAAAGCGAATAAACTGTTTGTTAAATAACTTCATTGCGCCTCACGAATTATATAGTGCGGACGCTGTTTGGTTTCCGTGTATGTCTTCGCGATATATTGGCCCAAAATGCCCATGGTAAACAGTTGAATCCCCGAACAAAACAGAATTATACAGATCGTTGACGCCCAGCCCGCGACCGGATCGCCGTACGCCAATTTACGGATTATTATAAATATAATAACAGCAAGCGCGATCATGAATAACACTATTCCCAACACCGAGACAATGGTAACAGGTTTTGATGAAAACGCGGTCATTCCGTC
>Ga0268262_10006176_pt1 | contig 11579 bp, 13 predicted proteins | sample TergutNc150P3_FD_190354 | JGI IMG/M metagenome (GOLD analysis project Ga0268262, IMG submission 190354) | Nasutitermes corniger P3 segment gut microbial community from laboratory colony in Florida, USA - Nc150 P3 (SPAdes) (version 2) | ecosystem: Host-associated > Arthropoda: Insects >... | reverse complement strand
ATATAGCTCCGGGAGTTCCAAGGTGCAACCCTTTATGCCAGCGGTATCGCCTTCCTGAATATCCAAAACCTTGAACGGAATACCCTCGTTCTCAAAATACATGGTGTACATTCTCAGCAGCATCTGGGTCCAGTCTTGGGATTCTGTGCCACCCGCGCCGGAATTTATGAAAAACAGGGCTGGGGCTGCATCATCGGGGCCGTTGAGCATTTTTCGCAGTTCCATCTCGGAAATTTTCGCATCAAGAGCAGAGATGTCTTTTTCTATAGAAGCGGAAAGCTCGTTGTCGTTCTCGTTTTTTGAAAGCTCGTAAAGCTCCCCTAAATCATCGCATTGCTTTGAAACTATTTCCCAGTTCGCAATCAATTCCCGTATTGCAGCGGCTCTTTTCAGCAGCGCTTGCGCGTTTGCAGCATCGTTCCACAATTCAGGGTCGCCGGTTTGCTTTTCCAATACCGCAAGCTCTTCTTCTCTCACATCAAGGTCAAAGATACCCCCGGAGCTTGTCTATTCGCTCGCGAATTGAATTTAAGCCTGAGTGGCTCGTTTGCATTTACATCCCTATAGCTTCCGGTGGCGTGTAATCTTTATTCAGATATTGAACCTTGTAGGTTTTGGCAAGCTGATTCAGATAATTTTTAATAGCTTGTTGACGGCTTGCTTCGGCTTCAAGCCGCAATGAATAGTCTATCTGATGCTCGTAGCTTTCAAATTTACCATCGTTTCTCTCGGTCATCATGAATATCATAACTTTGTTCCCGCCTTGCACAAAAGGTTCGCTGACCTCGCCCACTTTCAAATTCTTCACCGCTTTTTCAAATTCCGCCCCTTGACTCTTGGGCAAAAATCTAACCATAACTCCGCCGTCTTTTTTTGCATTCGGGTCTTCGCTGATTCTGGCTGCGGTCATGCTGAATTGCTCGGCAATCACCATAGGGCTGGCTTTTACCATGCGAGCCTGAGCCGCATAACCCTTTAAAACGTCTTTTTTATTTTGAATTTCCTGAGCATTTTCACCTTTGGCAATATTTAAAACTATTTTTATACCGCTTATGGAATCGTTGATAACCGCTCTGCCTTTGTTTTTTTCCCAATAATCCTTTTTCTCCTTGTCTGTAGGCTCTTTGGGCTGTGGAACTTTCTTTTCCAAAAGTTGTTCTGCCAAAAGTTGGTTTTCTATCTTCTTATTAAAATCCGCTTCTGATAAGCCACTTTCTTTCAATTTCTGTTTAAAAATAGCATCGGTTGGGAACTGTTTTTTGAATATGGCTGCAAGGCTATCCACTTTTTTTGCATCTGCCTTTAAACCTTGTTTTGCAATCTCCGCTTTTAAAAGCTCTTCACCAACAAAATTATCTATCACAAACCAACGCAACTGGGTCATCGCTTCTGGAGAAATGTTTTGACCCGGTGCCTGAGCTTGTTGTGCCAGCGCAAGCTGTTTTACCAAGCTATCTATCTTTCCTTGGCTAATGCCTGTATTGCCAACTTTAATTACATCTAAATTTCCGCCGCCTATGAGTTGCGCATGTGCAGAAAAAACTAACAAAAAAAACAGATAAAATATTTTCATGGATAGAATATACAAAAAGCTCAATTGCATTTACTATATTTATATTCATGCCAGATCAAAACTATGTTCCGCAATCTTACAGGTTTCTCACTTTTGCCATAATTTTAATAGTTATAGGCTCTATTTTGGCTTCCAGCTCATTTTATACCGTTAGAGCTGGAGAAAAAGCCTTGGTTTTCACATGGGGAGAAATAACTTCGGTTACGAGCGAAGGTTTGCACTTCAAAGTCCCGGTGATGCAAACAATTTCAAAAGTGGATATACGCACTCAAAAAGCTGAAGCTCCTGCACAGGCGGCTTCAAAAAATATGCAAACCGTTTCTACTGTGCTAACCCTTAACTACCATCTTGACCCAAACAAATTGAGCGAGCTTTACTCAAAGGTGGGTTTGGAAGTTGAAAACAAAATAATAGCGGCACGTATTCAGGAAACTGTCAAAGCGGTTGTGGCGCGCTACACCGCAGAGGAATTGCTTTCCTTGCGCGAGCAAGTTAAAAATGAAATTTCCGAGAGCCTAACTAAGCAGCTATGGGAATACAATATCATAGTGGACGCAGGTGGTGTGCAAATAACTAATTTTGACTTTAGCCGCTCTTTTAACGAGGCAATTGAAGACAAGCAAGTTGCCGAGCAGAAAGCTCTGACCGCAAAAAACAACCTTGAAAGGGTAAAGGTTGAAGCGGAGCAAAAAGTAGCCCAAGCAAGGGGCGAAGCAGAAGCAATTCGCATTCAGGCAGAGGCTATTCGCGCTCAGGGCGGTAAGGAATATGTGAACCTGAAAGCCATTGAAAAATGGGATGGCAAACTGCCGATTTACACCGGTGGGAACGGTCCAATGCCGTTTTTGGAAGTTAAGTGAAAATTTTAAATTTATTGTTTCGCACTGTTGCAGTGCTGTTCATAATTTACGTAGCTTTAGTGCTTTATGTTAACATGAGAAAAGAGAATATTTTATCCTTTGCTCTTCAAGAATTTGATGTTAAGCAAACAGGCGATACTGTTTTGGTAACGGGTTACAGACTTGGTTGTGCAAGAGCCATTGAATATGCAGATAGTCTTGCAAAAGAAAATATTTTAAACGAGCTACGGTTGGTGGAGCCAATTTACGATTCAAAAGAATATTTGCATAAACGTTACGGAATATTTTATCAAGATTTTTTTTGATTACTATATTCCATTAATGCCCGTAACAAAGAGCGATCTGATTAACGAGACTGCAATATCCTGCGGAATGGCTAGAGATGATGCCAGAAAAATTATAGAGCAATTTTTTCACGTTGTTCAAGATATAATAAAAGAGGGTAAATCTATAGAGATAAGAGGTTTTGGTACATTTTCTCCAAAGACCTGCAGCTCAAGGGTAGGACGTAATTTGCAAACAGGCGAACTTATATCTCTAGCTCCTCATAAAAATATGAGCTTCAAATTTTCTCCTGAACTTAAAGCTAAAATAACAGGCTCTACGCTCAAGCCGGCAACTGCCAGCAAACGGGCTCGAGTTCGTGAGCTTGCAAAAACTGATTCGCTTTAGAGAAATGCCCACAACCTATAAAACCTCTACTCGCCGATAAAGGCGATGGATGCGGGGCTTCTAGCACTAGGTGATTTTTATTTGGGTCTATTAAAGATTTCTTTTTGCGAGCGAAACTTCCCCAAAGCATGAACACTAAATTTTTTTTGTGTTGCGAAAGTCTTTCAATTATTAAATCCGTAAATTTTTCCCAGCCTATGTAAAAATGCGATGTAGGTGAATTTGCTCTGACCGAGAGCGATGAGTTTAAGAGCAATACTCCTTGTTTAGCCCAAGACTCCAAGTTGCCGTGAGTAGCGCATTTAATACCCAAGTCGCGTTCCAGTTCTTTGTAAATATTTTGCAAACTTGGCGGAATATCAATTCCATTAGGAACCGAGAAAGAAAGCCCGTGTGCTTGTCCGGCTCCGTGGTAAGGGTCTTGCCCTAAAATCACAATTTTAGTCTGTGGCACAGGGCATAAATCCATCGCGTTGAAAAACAAATTCGCTGGCGGATAAACTGCGTATTGTTTTCTCTCTTGTACAATTTTATTTTTGATTTCTGCAAACCACGGAGTTTCAAAAAGGTCGGCGAGTAAATTTAACCAAGATTCTTCTAATTTTATCATATCGATATACATTCTTCTACAAGCAGAACGGGGATTTTATTTCTAATAGGATATGCGTATTTTTTATCAGCGGTGAGTAAAGCGGCTTCTAGTTTTTCTTTGCCTATTGCCAAGCCAAAATTTATCTTTTCAAGTTCGGTGGAATCGGCCTCTTGCAAAGGCTGTTTTGTTTTTGGGCAGCATAGAATTTCGAGCAGGTCTTTTGGAAGCATGGAAAGAATTTAGAAAAAAATCGGTGGCTTTGCTATATTTCTCTACGATTCTATTCTCAACTTCCTATAACTCCCGCTGCCAAGTAAAATATCTATAGGTAATTTCTCAAACTCATATTCATAAGGCGGAGCTTTCCAAGCAAAATCTTCTTTATGGCGGTGAAATAAATATTTCAAAATTTGCACGGTTGTTTCAAAGGGCAAAAATTCCTCGCGTTGCAAAACGTGGATTTGTGCCCCGTGGCAAATTTGCCCCGCATATTTGTGAAAAGTCGGTTGAAAATGGCTTTCTCTGAAATAAACTCCAGACAATTTTAAATTGTTCAGATAATCGCACATCTCTGTGGCTTCTATCCAAGGTGCGCCAAAAAGCTCAAATGGTTTTGTTGTGCCTCGCGCCTCGCTGATATTTGTCGCTTCCAGCAAGCATTGACCAGAATACACTATAGCGGTATCCAAAGTTGGCATATTGGGAGACGGCATAACCCAAGGCAAGCTCGTTTGGTCAAACCACATATTTTTTTTGCAGCCCCGCATTTCCAAAACATAAATTTCCGCGCTCGGAAAACACTCTTCCTTGAACTGCAAAGCGAGTTCGCCTATGGTCTTTCCGTGCCGCACTTGAATTGAGTGCAAGCCCACAAAACTTTTGTATTCCAAATCCAAAACCGGACCTTCCGCTATGTGGCACCCTATTGGGTTCGGACGGTCTATCACAACAACTGGAATGCCACTTTTTTCGGCGGCTTTTATGCAGAGATAAAGTGTCCAGATAAAAGTATAGTATCTTGCACCAACATCTTGCAGGTCAACCAAGAGCATATCCAAATTTTTCAGCATCTCCTGGCTTGGCTCCCTGTGTTCACCGTATAAGCTGTAAACGGGAATGCCAAGACACGGGTCAGTCCCGCCTTCCCATTCTATCATATTGTCTTGGGTGTGCCCAAGAATTCCGTGCTGCGGTCCAAAGAGCGCAGCGAGCTTGAACAACGAGCTATTGTGTTTTTCAAGCGTAGCAAGGGTGTGCCGCAAATCTGCGGTTATTGAAGCTGGGTGCAAAACCGCACCCAATCGCTTTCCCTTTAATTTATCAGGAAAATGTTTTTCCAAATTGTCAAGGGCTAATTTTACCATATCAGAAAATGTAAAAAATTCTACATTCCCCATAGTGAAAAAAGCATTGCAAGAAATTTTTAAAACTTATTCCCAAGCGTTTCTTTCCGAAGGGTTGGGAAACAAAGCTCCGCTGTTTTATGCAAAGCGCAGGCAAGAGCATTTGAAAAATTTGGATTCATTGTGCATTTATGCCTCTGCAATTGAAGAGAAAGAAGGAAGAATTTGCCAAAGTCCGGATTTTTTATATCTAACGGGAATAAACCAAGGCAGAGCTATTTTGGTTTTAGACCCATTGGCAAAAAATGAAAAAGAAATTTTGTTTTTAGCAGAAAAAAACGCGAAAAAAGAGTTCTGGAATGGAATAAGGCTTGGGCTGCCAGAGCCGTATATAAAGGAAATCACCGGTTTTGAAACAATTTTCCCATTGGAAAAATTCAACTTATGGTTCAAAAATAGAATTGCAAATTTGAAAGCGAAACATATTTTTTCAAATGAAATTATACGCCGCAAACTGCTCGGTTGCAAATTAGAGGTCAAAGATATTTCAAAAATTCACCTTGAGCAAAGAGTTATTTTAGAACCGGATAGAATAGCCCTTGCGAAAAAATCACAGAAAATTGCAAAAGACGCTTTCTTAAAACTTTTGCCAAGCATTGCAAATTGCAAAAATGAGCGGGTTCTATGCGCCGAGCTTGAGTACCTGATGCTCTCGCAAACAAACAACGGGCTTGCCTTCCCTAGCATTGTAGCTGCTGGCAAAAATGCCTGTACCCTTCACTATGCAAAAAAAGATTGCGATATAAAAAACGGAAATCTAATCCTCATGGATTTCGGTTGCCGCTATAACACCGTTTGCTGCGATATTTCCCGTACCGTTCCAGCAAACGGAAAATTTAACCCCTTGCAAAAATTGCTCTACAACATTGTTTTAGACACGCAAAAATTCCACGAAAAAAATGTCAAAGCAGGTTTAATATTAAAAGAACTAGGGAAAAAAACTTGGGATTATATGGAAAAATTGCTCGCGGAACGCTTTACGGCAAAAGGTGGCAAAATGAAACGCCACTATGCGGGAAAGCCACATGGTATCAGCCATTTAATAGGAGACATTGTACATGAAGGTACATCCAATAGAAATTATTTGGAAAAACCTTTGAAACCCGGAATGCTAATTTCAAACGAACCTGGGCTTTATGGGCATTTTACACTTTCAATAAATGGAATAATTTATAGCGAACACATTGGTATTCGTATAGAAGACGACTTGCTCATCACCAAAAATGGTTGTAAAAACTTGTCTGCTGCTCTTCCAAAAGAGATTGAGGCTATTGAAATGCTTTTTTCGCGCGCCGCAAACCGCGCCATAAAGTAAAAACTAAAGCAGAGGTTTGATAAAAAAAGCTAAACAAAAAAAGGAACCCTCGTAAAAATCCTGTCCTTAAAATAACTTCGCCTTTTGCACTCCAATTTTCGTTTTCATTTCCCCAATCTGGATAATAGCAACCTCGAAAAATTCCCACTGCCACTGAATCATAAAAAGGGTCGCCAAGCGTGCCCCCCTTTACTTCAACATTTTCAAATCTCACTGAAAAAAGATCATAGATGCGGTAACCAAGTTTTTTTATAAACTGCCAAATTCGGTTTCTGGTTTCCGGGTAAAAAATAACTTTAAGTAAAAATTTAGAAACGCTGCTTTTGGACTGCTTATCGTTTTTGGGCTGTTTACCGTTTTGTTCATCTTCTAGCTTGGACAGTATGTCTTTAAATTTGTCTTTAAAGCTGATTTCTTCATCTAAAGGCAACCGCCATTTCCATCTCAAAAAGCGAAGCCATAGCTCATTCTCCGCTTGAGAAAAGAAGAAAGCTACGCGAATTTTCATTTGGCATATTCGTCCGCTTTTTCCTTGACTGTCTTAATCAATTCTTTGAAACTTTTTGTTTCCAAAATGCTTTTGAATTGGTCTTGATAGTTGCGGGTGGTGGATAAATCATCTATGACCAAATCCCAAACTCGCCAAGAATCACCTTCCCTATCCATTTTATAGACCATCAGCATATCTTTGCCTTTGCTCCAAGAATGTATGGAAACCCAAACTTCAGCCCCATCTTTTTTGTATTTAGGTTCCTCATAAATTGTGGAATCCGCTGGGGTGTATTTTGTGGTTTTGAATTTATGCACGCTTGAGTTTTCAATCATTCTTTGAAATTCTTTGGAAAATTCCGCTTTTGAATTCTTGGAAATTGTATCCAAAGTTTTTTTAGGTAAACTGCGCTCTGCCATTTTAGAAAAATCAAAAAGCCCACTGCTAAGGAATTTGATTCTCTCCATATCTTTTTCCGTGTGGCTCTTTTTTTTAAGTTCTTTTTGCAGCTCCAAATCGTTCTGCCTTAGCAGAGCAACTGGGTCTTGCGTAGCGGCAAATGCAGCAACACATATAAATAGAGAGATAACGGTTATTTTTTTCATAGAAGCTCCTTTTTTTTGGAAAATATAGTAAATTTCGCAAACTTCATGGCATAATTGCCACCACCACGGGTTATGGATAGCAATTCGGTTGTGTAACGCGCCAGCTTGCTAAGAGGAGCGTTTGCGTAAAAACGGTGTTTTTTGCCATCGCCATCGCTGTTTATGATTTTTGCGCCGCGAGCAAGCAAATCTTTTGTGACTGCGCCAGCATGAACTGAGGGGCATTGAACGGTTAAATCAACCCAGGGTTCGTGGATTTCCACAGCACTTGGCTCCACAAGCATTTTTGCCACATCCAGGCAGGCTTTTTTTATAACGGCTTGGGTTGCACTTTGCGCTGCATTACCCAAAATTTCCAACTTATGCAAAATGAATTTTATGCCATGCAGAGAGCCTTTACCCAAAACTCCCGCCTCGCAAAATTCCTCAAGAGCAGAAATTACGGCAGGAATTTTGCTCGCTATCTCGCAACGTTCATTTTCCAGCTTTTCTGCGGAAAGGGAAATGCTGACGCTTGTCTCCCCTATCTGGCAAAAATTTTCAACGGCGTTTAAATTTTTTGAAAGTACCTCGTGAAACTCAACGCTTGGCTCCCCAGCCTTGACTTTGCAATGAAATTCTCTTTTGAGCCTGGAGAGAATAAAATCGAACTGCACCGCTCCCATTGCGTGCAAAGTCCATGAACCATCGTTTTTGTTTTCCGTAATCCTTATTGAATGGTCTATGCGTTCCATGCTTTTTAAAGCGTCATTTATCTGTGCCCAGTCCTCCGGCTTTAAACATTCAATTCGCATTTGCAAAAGCGGCGAGTAATCCCCGATTTTTTTATGCGACATTCCTTTTACTGCATAAATATCTCCGCAAAAAATTTCTGAAACTTCACTTAAATTTTGAGCATGAATGCGGTAAAATTTTAAACCATCGGGAAATTCGTTTTTTTGCAAATTTTTATAACTTTTAAAAATCGCAACTTCGCCTATGCCTGCAAATGAGCGGTAGCGTATGATTTGCCCCAGTTCTTCGCTTTTTATCTCTTGAGGTTTAAGAAAAAAGGAAAGCCCGTTTAAAAGCGAGCGAATGCCGATATTCCTTTTTGCGGAACCCGCGTAGCATAAAATGTGGGAACCCTGACAGAACAATTTTTGCAAACCGGAGAGAAGTTCAGCCGGTTCTGGAATTTTATTTGAAAGCAATTTTTCCAAAAGTTTATCATCCACTATGGAAGCCGCTTCGCAGGCTTCGCGCCGCAAATTTTCCATTTCGCCTTTTTCTTCCAAAAAATCAGAAATGTCTTCCCTGCCCTCATCGTTATGTTTCAAAAATGTTCCGCTCAAAATATCCCATACGCCATCATTTTTCACGGGCCACGAGAGCAAAACCGGGCTTACACCGAATTGTTCTTCTATTTCCCAAAAACTCTCTTCCAACCTAGCTTCGGGCAAATCCGTTTTATTAAAAAATATTACGCAGGGTTTGTCAAGCGATTTCAACTTTTCCCAAGCAGCAAAAGTTTGAGGCTGTATTCCATCCACGGCGGAAATCACCAAAACCACACCGTCTGCGGCTTCCAAAGCGGTATCCGCTTCCATGCTAAAATCTATGTGCCCTGGGGCATCGAGCAAATTCCACCAAATGTCTCTCCAAATAAAATTTGAAATGCCCGCTTCTATGGTTATGCCTTTTTCTTTTTCTTCTGGCAAATAATCCATTGTAGCAAGCCCATCTTCCACATCGCCAGCGCGTAGTATCTTGCCCGCAGCCCACAAAATACGCTCGGAGAGCGTTGTTTTGCCTGCGTCTATATGAGCTAAAATAGCGATGTTCATAGTGCTGCTGATGTTGCTAAATGGGAGACTAATTTTAAATTTACAAAAAACAGAGACAAATGTCACAAAAAAAACGATTTTTTTAATTTTTTGTTTTTCCCTTTAAAAAAAAATTTATATTTCTTCGTATGGCATTAGGCAAAAAAGTATTGAGTTTAGAGTCGCCGTGCGAGGTACATCCCCTCTCATTCGTACGCGCACATATACTTTTTTGAACAAAATCCTCTCCCCTGTAAAGTAGAAAATTTTTTAGCCTCATCATTTCCATTGCATATTTTTGCGAGGAATTTTGTTTTTTTGGGTTTTAATTTTTGGCAGTGCCGGGTCGAGTGAGGGGGGATAAGACTCGGCACTGCCTCTTTGCCTACGTCTAGCTTGTGTTTCTCCTTTTTTTGGCTAATAGTCAAATTTAGAAAAATCAAAAATTATGTCAAAAGTATATATAAAGTCTCTGCAATTTTCTAAATTATACCCCCTTATGAATAAGATGCAGTCCATTCAAGAGCATATAAAAAATGCTCCCGGTTCTTACTTGAGCCGCTTGCGCTCTAAATTTACCCAAAAAAATGGTCTTGTGCAAAATTCAAAAATACACAGCGAATTGTGCCATGAAATTTTAGATGAAGAGAGATTGCAAAAATGGATGCAAAAGAGAAAAGAATGGGAAATATTAGCTCTGGGCTTAATTTACGCAAGTGGCAGCAGAGGGTTGCATTTCAAGGAATTGGAACGCAGTTTGGAAACAGACCAAAAAAATTTAGTCGCCTTTTTGAACGAAGCGATAAGCGAAGTATTTTTGTGGCATGCCAAGTGCCAAGGCTCCTGTATATATTATGGCTTTACAGATTTTGACGATTTCTTTTTAAACTATCTATTTAAAAACGAAGAAACATTGGAACCTGCTATATGGATTTCCAACGAAAAAAAAGCTGAATTGCACTTACTGTTAATACTCTCCAAAATACAGTTGGGTAAAATTTCCATTAAAAAAGACCTCTCCATAAGTCACGCAGCAAAAAAACATATCGTTAGAATTTTTGAAAACAGCAAATTTTTTGATAATTCAATAATGGAAGATTGCATACGCCTGCAGTTATCTTTTCTCATTTGTGAAAAATGGATTTCAATAACTACAGAAGAGTCTGAACTGAAATTGTTAACCGCCGCTTATGACTTTTTGCAGAATAACGGATTTAGGCTTTTTTCCGAGTTTATTTTTTGGTGGGAACGTGAAAGATTTAGGCATAAAAACGACTTATTAAAACTTTTGAAACTTTTTGAAAAACCGATTAGCGTATTAAAAGCAACTTGGCTATTTTGGCCTAGCGATACCGGCTCAAGGTTGCCCAAAAGCAAAACTATAAGCTGGCAACATTTACCTCTGCCGCTCAGAGAGCTTTGGATTTTGGGAATTTTAAAAATACAGGTAAAGAAAAAACATATTTTGGCTTTTTCCCTTTCCGAATTCGGTGAAAATGTTTTTTTTGCCAAGCACTCAAAGGAAAATCTATCCGAGCCTATTATAGCTAACAGTTCCAATTTTGAATGGCTTTTATCGCATAATAACGGGGCGTTCAGAATTTTTCAAATGTCCTGTTTTGCACAAGCAAAAAATGAAGAAGACCCTTTGCGTTTTGTACTCAGCAAGGAATCTTTTTTGGAAGGGTTGCGTTCAAGGCTCCCAAACAATTTTGTTCAGGATTTTTTATCATGGAACAGAGCTGTGCAAAACGTTACCGTAGCTTTAAACGAATGGCATCATATATATAGTGATTCTTCAATTGATTCCTTGCACATTTTGCGCATAAGAAATCCTAAAAAATTTGCGGAACTCTCCGTGTATAAGCCTTTCTTAGCCTGCGTTGAAGAGATTATCCCAAACTGGGGTTTTGTTATCAAGGCAGAAAACGAAAAAAAAATTCGAGGAATGCTTTCGCATTTTTCTCTAGAACCGCATCCATACAATTTAAATCAAGAAAAAAATAAACTTTTGCAAAAACTTGCAGAAACAGAAAATTTCAGGTTACCCTACCCTATCCCGGAAGGCAACGGTGCGTTGTTCGATTGAAGCGGTATCTTTATGCAAAATAAAGTGCCTTTGCCAGTACTGCTTTCAACGGTAATTTCACCTTCATGCAAATCAACTATTTTTTTCACAATGGCAAGCCCCAAACCGGTGCCTTGTTCTTTTGTCGTAAAAAAAGGCGTGAAAATATTTTTTAAATGTTCCGGTTCAATGCCAT
>Ga0268262_10006175_pt1 | contig 11580 bp, 13 predicted proteins | sample TergutNc150P3_FD_190354 | JGI IMG/M metagenome (GOLD analysis project Ga0268262, IMG submission 190354) | Nasutitermes corniger P3 segment gut microbial community from laboratory colony in Florida, USA - Nc150 P3 (SPAdes) (version 2) | ecosystem: Host-associated > Arthropoda: Insects >... | reverse complement strand
GGTGAGCGGCTTGCCCTGTTCTTTTAGCTTTGCAATAGCCGCTATGCGAGCACGCTGGCGAACCGCTATCTTCGGGTCTATAGCAGTGCTTTTACCTGCGGCTTTGATTTCGGTTACAAGCACCTCTGTGTAGCCTTGGCGATGTCCGAGATGGCGCTCATAACGAGTGCGGCGCTTCTTTTTAATGGCAGAAACCTTATCGGCTTTGCCATGGGAAAGAACTTCAACCTTAACGGATGCGTTTTCCAAGACAGGGGTGCCTACGCTTATGGATCCGCCATCGGCGAACAGCAATACGGACTTGAGTTCCAAAATAGAGCCTACCGCTGCTTCTGCAACGCTCGGAACCTTTAAGGTTTTTCCGATTTCGGCACGGTATTGGAAACCGCCTGTTTCAACTATTGAATACATTTTTGGTATTCCTTTTTGGTTTAATGGGAAAATAAATATAGAAATTTTTTCCGTTTTTGTCAAATTTTGGGGGGATTTATTGCTGTTATTTGGGGATTTTGAGAGGCTTAGAGCCTGCATTGGAGGGTATGGATAGTGAAATAGAGTATTTACTACATTTAATTCGCATGTTTCTTTTATCTGCAATATCCAGGTTGTTTGCGCCAAAATTCGTGGAAGAGGCGGCTGGTTTCGTAGATGAAAACCCTAAGTATATCTTTGTAAACAATAAAAAATCATTTATGGGAGTGTTGTCCATTTTATCACAGGCTTCCTCATGCGTTATAGATACCGAAGCAGATTCAATGCATCACTATCAAGAAAAATTGAGCCTTATACAGATAAGCGTTGGCAAATATCATTGGCTTATAGACCCTCTTTGCGGCCTTAATTTAAAATCGCTTTGGAAATGCAAAGCTCTTAAAAACATAACTTTCCACGCCTGTGATTACGATTTACGGCTGCTTGCGATATTCCACGAATTTTATCCCGAAAAAATTTACGACACCTCCATTGCCGCAAAGCTTTTGGGTGAAAAGCAGACCGGGCTTGCAGCATTGGTTGAAAAATATTTTGGCGTAAAACTGAGCAAGGAAAATCAAAAAGCAGACTGGACAAAAAGACCGCTTCCGCAGGAAATGTGCTATTATGCCGTGCAAGATACGGTTTATTTGGACGCACTTAAGGAACTTCAATGCGAAAAACTCAAGGAACTGGGGCGCATAGAATGGCTGCAAGAATCTTGCGAAACCTTGCTTAAAAGTTTAAAAAAACAGAGCGAAAATTCTAAAACCTCTCAAAAAGAGGGATGGAGGCTAAAAGGCTCAACCGTTTTTAAACCTTATGAACTGCAACTGTTGAGAGCTGCTTGGCAATGGCGTGACAATGAAGCCAAAAGAAGAGATTGCGCTTCTTATAGAGTTCTGAACCCTTATTTAATGCTTGATATAGTCAAGGCTGCGGCAAAATCCAGAGGGAAAATAGATGAGCGTAATTTGCCGAAATTGCCGAGGAATATAAAAGGCAATATGCTTAAATCTTTTTTAAGAGCATTAAACGAAGCTGCCTCTGCCCCTGCAAGCGAATTCCCTGCAACAACCCTCAACAAAGCAGCCCCACGTACCTCCATAAACGAAGACCTGCGAGAAAAACTGAGAGAATTGAGAAACGAAAAAGCCGAGCAGTTGCAAATAGAATCCGGGCTTTTGGCAAAGCAAAGCCAGTTAAATGCACTTGCAAACGCCTTAAATGGCGACTGGGAAGAAAAATTCAACGCCGCCGAATTTATGAACTGGCAACGTGAAATTTGGTGGTCTTTAGTCCCCAAAGCAACTTTGCCAAAAACACCAGATGAATTCAGAGCTTGGGCAAAAGAAAGGCTTTTGGCGATGAGCAGGGAAACTAAAGCTAAAGAATCCGAAAAATTGGTATTTGAGCTTTCAAAGCGCTCTGCTTTGGGAAACGGCTATATAGCTGCATTTTACCCCACAGAGCTTGAACCGCAAATTATTCCTTTTTTAAAAAAACTTGCGGAAGAAAGCAGATTGCTTTTGCCAAGGGTATTGGACAAACAAAAAATGGAGTTTGTTCTTGTGCAAAATTTGGATAGCGATTTGTGCGAAGGGGCTTTTAAAATAAAAGAACCTAAGACGGATTTGCCAGCTTATGAAAATCCTCCTGCGGCATTTCTTGTGCCGGGCATTGTCTTTGGGAAGGACTGCACCCGCATAGGGCACGGGGTAGGCTACTATGACCGCTTTTTGGCAGCTTTCAAAGGCATCCCACGGCTTGGAGTGGCTTATTCCGTGCAAATCAGAAATTCGCTTCCGCAAAACGCAACAGATATGAAAATGGATGAAGTGCTGTGGGCTAAGTGAGATTTCAATTCAACTCCACCGGCAATGGAAATTTAGTCTTTTCTTCTGTTGTTTGCTCTTCTATAACTTTTTCAAGGTTAAGATGCTCTTTTAACCAATCTATAACCCCTAAAACTAGATATTCTGGAGCACTTGCACCGCTTGATATTCCAACGGTGTTTATGCCGCTGAATATGTTTTTATTTAAATCCTCTATTGAGTCTATTAAAATACTCTTAACTCCTTGTTCTTCCCCAAGCTCCCTCAAGCGGTTTGAATTGCTTGAATTTTGAGAGCCGATTATTAAAAGCAAATCAATTTTTTGGCATATAGAGCGAACTGCGCTTTGCCTATTTGTGGTGGCATAACAGACATTTCCTGTTTTTGAACCTTGTATGTTGGGATACTTTTCTTTTAATGCAGAGATTATAGCCGCAGTTTCTTCGGTTGAAAGAGTGGTTTGTGTTAGGTAAGCGATGTTTTTTTCATCATCTGGCAGTTTTTGAATATCTTCCACGGAGCTAACCAAGTGCATTCTACCGGGAGGGAGCTGCCCCAAAGTGCCGTCTATTTCCGCATGCCTTTGGTGACCTATCAAAACTATGGAATACCCCGAATTTGCATACTGAATTGCGCTCTTGTGCACAGATTCCACAATGGGGCAAGTAGCATCTATAACTTTTAGGTGCAATTTTTTTGCCTTTTCATAAACGTCCTTGCTCACACCATGAGCGGAAAACACAACAACCGAGCCTTCTGGAACATCGGACAAATCTTCGGTGAATACAGTACCTATTTTTCTAAGGCTATCTATCACAAAGCGGTTATGCACAATCTCGTGTTTTACATAGACCGGTTTCCCGAATTTTTTTATGGATTTTTCAACTGTTAGAATAGCACGTTCAACACCAGCGCAAAAACCACGTGGCTTTGCCAAAATACATTTCATTTAATATCTATATCCTTTGATATGAAAGAACCTGCCGACTTAGCAAAAGAATAGTAATTCCCTTCTCTGCTGAATTTCAGCATCATTTGATTATTTGGAATTTCTAAGTCATCTTTCTGTTCAAGCATAAGAATTTTTATGTTGCTCAAATTCAAAAATAAATGGGAATGCAAGGAGTTAAGGGTTATTATGGCAGGGTACTGCCTTAACACGCTGAATATGGATTCCGAATGCAGAAGAACCGGATTGCTGCGTATTTCTAACTCTTCCATAACCTTGGTATAAGGCTCAAATTGCTCGGTTGTTGCGGCAATTGTTATCAAGCGCCAATCGGGCCTGAACGATTTGCAAATCATAAAAATTTCGCTTTCAGTCCAAGGTTCGCCATTAATCGGCGGTTCTAAATTGAACAATATGGCATTAGATGTGGAGAGCTTGGAGGTAGAACCCAGTCGTTCATTTTTCTGCGTAATGTGAACGGTATCTTTTTCCGCTTTTTTAGAGTCTATCATAAGCGTTTTATAAAGAAAATTACGGGTAGCATAAATACCGTTATTGTTAGGATAGCTTTGCAAGGCTATGTTTAGAAACGGAAATTCCGGTTTAATGCCTATGCGGTAGGTGGCGTGAGTAGCTTTTGCCAGATAAAGGTAAGGCAAAGGAGCATTTTCCTGTAAGAAAAGGCATAAATCCCATCTTTGTTCCCGTATTCTCCTTTCTATTTCAAAGAAGTGCCCCTCGCCATAGACCATAGCTTGGCCGTTGTAAAAAAGGGATAGATGCTCCAAATTCAAAGCTCTTAAAATATAGCGATTGTTCTCATCTGTCAGAATTAAAAAATCGTCTGCTTTTCGTTTTCCCGAAAGCTCAATTACTAAAGGCAAAATCACGAATAATTTATCCAGCTCCGTGGGCAAAAAGATAAGCACTTTTTTGCAGTTGGAAATATCTGCCCTATAATGAAACATCTCATTTTTGCCGCCGCTTTTCTTTTCAAACCAGAGCCTCAACTGCTTGTCCGAAAAGAAGCGCATAAAAAACCAACGAACACCTTTAGCAAATGGCAAGGGAGACATCGGTGGTAAATATAGAAAAATATTTTTCTACATTCTGCACACTATGTCCTCTTTATTCACCAGACTGTGCGTTTTATTCATAACGGCAATGTTGGTCAGCAATATAATTGCAGCCAAAATGATTAGCCTTGGCCCTTTAATAGTTCCGGCAGCGGTGCTCGCGTTCCCCATAACCTATATTTTATCCGATATTTTCAGCGAAGTTTATGGCTATAAGGCAAGCCGTATAACCGCCTGGTATGCTTTTGGCGCAAATCTGTTGATGGTGATATTCTTCAAGCTGGCTATTTTTATGCCCGGAGCTCCTTTCTGGGGACCTGAGGCTCAAAGGGCTTTTGAAGATACCCTAGGCGGAACTTGGCGAATTTTGATTGCAAGTCTAACCGCTTATATGGCAGGCGATTTTATAAATGACGTTATATTCAAAAAAATGAAGGAAAAGCAGGGGGAAAGGCGTTTTGGGGTTCGGGCGATTTTTTCTTCTATGGTGGGCGAAGCGGTGGATAGCTTTGTATTCATCACCATAGCCTTTTGGGGAACTCCGTTTTTCACATACGCCATAATCCCTGCGCAATGGACTATTAAAATTCTCTATGAGATTATTCTTTTGCCGCTTACAATTTTGGCGGTTAGAAAAATTAGGCAGGCGGAGCAAAATTATGCAAAACAGAAATAATTTACTATATTTTTCCATTATGCGTCATATTTTCATTTTCTCGTTGCTTTTATGCATTTTTGCAGCTCAAGCCTCCGCCGCAGGAAAGGTTTTTAACAAAAACTATAGCGGCATAAGCAAAATCCAAGCTATAATAAAGACCCACGAGGGAAACATTACCGTGAACTTGCTTTTTAAAGATGCCCCGAACACCGTGGCAAACTTCATAGATTTGGCCAACAAGGGTTTTTACAACGGACTGCCCTTCCACAGGGTAATCCAACGCTTTGCTGTGCAAGGCGGGTGTCCAAACGGCGATGGCACTGGCGACCCAGGCTATAGAATAGATGATGAAACAAACAACTTGGAGCATATTGCGGGTGCGGTTTCTATGGCAAATTCCGGACCTAACACAGGCGGCTCGCAGTTCTTTATAGTACAATGGCCGCAAGGGCATTTAAATGGCAAGCATACTGTTTTTGGCATGGTTGAAAGCGGCTTGGATGTTGTTTATCTTATAGAGCCTTATGACCCGATTATCAGCGTACAGATAGTGGAGACAAAATGAAACCTAAGGCTAAGCCTGCTACTCGCCCAAAAGAAAAAAAAAACCAAAAACCGCAGCAGAAGCGGGCAGTTAAGCCTATAGCTAAAGCCACAAAAACCGTAGCTAAAGCTGCGAAAACAGCGAAGGCAGCTAAAACCGTTAAGGCTGTTAAAGCTAAAGCGGCAAAACCTACCACCAAAGCAGCGAAGCCTACAGCTAAAACAGCAAAACCAACAAAACCAACAAAGCCCATAACCAAGGTGGCTGAACCTAATATTTCATCTTCAAAAAAAGAGACCTCTAGCCCAACGGCTCAAACTGAATCTCTGTTGATGGCTGATGGAGCAAAACTTGTAAAAATTCCTTTCTTTTTTGATATTGAAGAAGAGGCTAGCAAGCGCAAGTATATTGTGCAGCAAAAACTGCCAGAAAAACCAACGGCTTGTAGCCGCCCAAAAATAAGCAGCAATTTAGACAGCAAGAACCTGGTGGAGTTTCTTTCGCAGCAATTGGAATACGAAAATAAAACTTATTTTGAAGGCTGCGAAGGGCAAATTTGCGTTAAATGCAACTCAAATAATGTTGATGCTAAATATTACGTGGATAAATCGCTTGGCTATTGCACGGAATGCGCTATGCTTCTGGGGCTTGGGCAATCCAAAGAGGGCGTATTCTCCGATGCTCAAATGGAACTTATGCGGCATTCAATGGAAAAATCTATGGAAAACGTAAAAGACATTGATGAAAACGATCTGGAAAGCGCATTGGGCGATATGGATACTTTGGACTTGGAAGAAACCCTGCTTTCAGTAGAAGAAGACGCAGATTTTAATGTCTAAATCATTAAAAGCCAACGAATATCTTTTGTCCCGAATTCCCATAGGTTTTTCCGGTGGGTTGCACAACATTGAAGCTCTATGCAATGTACTTGGGAAGCCTCAGAAAAGTTTTGAGAGTATTCATATCGCAGGCACAAACGGCAAAGGCAGCACAGCTCTTTATCTAGCGAATATTTTGCAAGCACATAGGGTTAACACCGGGCTTTTCACAAGCCCGCATTTGGTTAGCGTTAGGGAAAGGTTTAGAGTAAACGGCAAAATGATTTCTCAAAGCGAATTAGATTCTCTTCTTTTGCAAGTTTGCGATGCCGCAAAAATTGCAGGGGTTGAGCCTTCTTTCTTTGAAACCCTTACAGCAACGGCTTTTTTGTGGTTTAAGAAAAAACGAGTGGGGGTAGCGGTTTTGGAAGCTGGCCTTGGCGGCAGGCTGGACAGCACAAAAATAGCAAACGGATGCATTGCCGGAATGACGAGCATAGGGCTAGACCATACGGAATTATTGGGCTACACAAAAGAGAAAATTCTAAAGGAAAAACTCGGCATATTGAATAAAGGCTCAACTCTCGTGCTAGGGAATTTGCCAAAAGAACTAATCTCAAAATGCCCGCCTCATATAAAAGCAAAAAAAATCAACCCACCTTTGCAAGTTGGGAATTACGGGAAAATTTATATTAAAAATGCGGAGCTAGCTTGGGCAATTGCTGAAAAATACCTCAGCTCTCACTTTTCGGCTCTGAATTTTCAGCTAGCAAGAAGTGCATTAAAAAATTCCTTCTGGGTAGGCAGGATGCAAATGCTTTTTAAGAACAGAAAGCTAAAATTCATTCTTGACGGCGCTCATAACGCAGAAGCTGCTAAAGCTCTTGCAAAATGCTTGGAGGAAAAAAGCATTCCGCCCATTATCTGTGTTTTTGCATCGCTAACGGATAAGGACACCTTTGGCGTTCTCAAAGCATTAAAACCGCATATATCCATTTGCTATCCGGTGCGAATTGAAAATCCAAGGGCTAGGAGCATAGAGGAAATTTGCAAAATTTGCAAAAGGCTTAAAATAGATGTCGCTCCGTTTAATGAAAATATTTTCAGCAAAGCGAAACCTATTTTAATAACAGGTTCGCTTTATTTAGTTGGCAAAGCTATTTCCGAATTATCCAGAGAACACAAAGAACTCGCGGAATTTAAGGATTTGAAAGGTTTTCCGAATGAAGGAAAGTTGTCAATACTTGCAAAGCCCTTTCCCCATCCTCGCCTATGTTCATCGAATACCCGTTCACGAACATCTTTATATGCTGCAAAATAACCGCATCATCGTCTATCTGGGCTAACTTTCTTATAAATTCATTCACCGGCTCTTTTCTCTCCCAAGCGAGTTGCAAACTTTTTTGAACGCACAAATCCATTTCATTTGCAAATTCTTCGCCCAAATCTTTTTTTATAACCGTGCATCCGAGCGGTATGGGAACTTTCAACTCCTGTTCCCAAAACGCCCCCAAATCCAGGATTAAATGCAAGCCGTCTCTTTGCCAAGTAAAGCGGTGCTCGTGAATGGTCACTCCTTGGATAATTTTTTTTGAGCAAAGCTCGCGATATAGTTCATCAAAACGCACATAGTTTATCTTGGGAGCATATTTTTTATGTTTAGCCCAGAAATTGAATAAAGCGGCGGCGGTTGTTTGTTTGCCGGGTAAGTAAACGGGAAATTCATCGCTGAAGTCTTTGCTCGCAGAAGATAGAAGCAAAGGCCCGCAACCATACCCCATTGCCCCGCCGCTTTTCAGCAAACGGTATTTATCTTTCACCAAAGGAAACACCGCTGCGCTAACCTTTGCCATATCCAAGGTTTCGTTCAAAACTTTTTCGTTCAAGGTCTGAACATCATCAAATTCAGCGGAGATGGGGCAAGGAATTTTAACTTTGCCTTCAATGAGATTTTGATAGATAAAGGTATCGTTAGGGCAGGGGGAAATTCCCAATAAGAGCGTTGTTTTACGCATATCACTTACTGTTTTTTGCTCTATCGGCGAGCATAACCTCGTTCTTATGTTTCCTGAATAGAGCTTTCATATTAGGGGTTAATTTCTCCACTTCGGATTCTGGGATTTCTTTCAACTGATCTATTGTAAGAGCCACAATCTGTTCTTCAGTAATATATGTAAGTTGAAGTGCCGAGCCAGATGCTCTGCCTGATTTATTGCCGAGATTCACTACAACTTTACCCTCTTCGGAATCCTCGTTTTTTTTCAACAATTCTCTCATAGCAAAAACCCATATAACGATACCGAATCCCATTACGATTGCGATTCTGATAACTTCTGGACTCCAAATAAGAATTTCATTAAATCCCATAATGTATTCCGAATTTTGTCATAACCTCATATAAACTTAACTGCCGTGCCGTAGGCTATCACCTCTGCCGTGTAATCAGTATTTACCAAGATCATCGTCTTCTCCTTTTTTTATTTCTTTGAACATCTCGAACGAGTGTTCATATAATTAAATATAGTAAATACGATTAGTAATAATCTTTTTCTATCTTATGGCGGCAATGCAGAAGGAACAAAAATTTTCCGCTATACACAACCGCAAAGCCTCTCACCAATACGAGGTTCTGGATTGTTTTGAAACGGGAATTATGCTGGTAGGCTCGGAAGTAAAATCCATAAGAGCGGGGCATATAAGCCTCAGCGAATCTTGGGTGGATATTTCAGAAAAAAACGAACTCTGGTTGGTAGGAGCACACATAAACGAATACTCACAGGCAAATCAATTCAACCACATTCCAGCAAGGCGAAGAAAACTCCTCGCACATAAGCACGAAATTGAAAAAATGCAAAAAGCTGTTGAAATAAAAGGGCTTACAATAATCCCTCTAAAACTTTATTTCAAAAAGCGAAGAGCAAAATTGGAAATTGCAATTTGCCGCGGAAAAAATCAACGAGACAAACGTCAAGACTTGATAAAAAAAGATGACACAAAAAAAGTTGCTGAATAAAAAATGTTCTATTTCAAAAAACGTGGCGGCGGCCAACGTGGATTTTTGGATGACATATCTACCATATAAAACTGCTTGCTCAAATAGCTGTAATCCATATCGAACATACGAAGAACATAACGGGCAATCCATTGGCCGAGCTTTAACACAACCATTTTGCGGCGCAAGCGCCCTTGGCAGTCACGGTTTAGAATATCAGGCAAGGTATTGGTTGTCATTATTTCGTCTATAAACGGGCTGTTCAGTTTTTCCCTAGCTTCGTGGCTTGAGTAAAAATGCGTTACCCCAAAGCAAACCCTGCGTGGGTTTGCGCTCTTTTTCAGATATTCGCAGCATTGAACAATGGTGGAGCCGGTGCGAACCATATCGTCTAAAATTATAACATCTTTGCCTGTTAAATAACCAATGTCAACTTCGCTCGCCGAATTTAGTGCCATACTAACTTCACGTTCACCAGTTCGTTTTTTATCTAGAATTATACGTTTGCATTCTGGCAGATCCAAAGTGTCGCACACTCTTTTCCCAAAAGGAGCAGAACCTTTGTCCGGAGAAACTATTATCAAATTATCGCCATCTTTTCCCGTTTGCACAAAGTCCGAGGTTTTTATGTAATGCGCATAAATTTCCGCAGGAACGAGATTGTGAAAATTGCCTTCAAAAATATCTCTGAACAGACATTCTACTTTTAAGGAATGGTTATGAACGGTGATGACCGTGTCCACGCCGGATTCTTTTAAGAGTTTTGCATAGAGCAGGGAGGTGAATGCCTGTCCGTCAAATTTTTTTAAGTCGGTAATGTCTCTGTCTTTTTCAATTACGCTAAATCGGTGGGCACCTCTGTCTTGGGCGGAATAAAACAAATCCGGCTCTACTAAAACCACCCTCTTTGCGCCGTTGTCTTTTGCGGCTCTTGCCAAAATCATATTTCGCATAGCGCAGTCGTTTCTGCTCCTTGTGGAAAGAGAAACCGAGCATATAATTACAACCTTGCCTTCCAAATGGCAACCCACTCTTTCCATATCTTCAATATCGGAGATATAGCGAGGGCAAAATTCGCCGTTTGCATAAACTTTAAGCGACACTTCATCAGAAATATCGCCACGCACGCCCAAAAACTGAGCTACGTCCATAGCAAAGGAATCATCTGTAAAAGTTCCTGTTACAACAATATCAGACATAGGGGGGAATATAGAAAATAAAAATTCGCCACGCCATAAATGCGGTTGTCGTCAATTTTCCTCAAATTCCGTTCCCCTGCTTGTGTGCCAAATGCCCCTTATGCTTATGAAATCAGTTAGCTCTATATAGTAAATGTTATAGCGGAACTTGCCTAGCTTTATTCTTTTCATTCCGTCTTTGTATGGTATGCCTATCCAAGGTGTTCTCTCCAGTAACCTTATCGCTTCAAAAAACTGACTACGCATAATTTCAGCTTGCTGCGGAGAATTTTCCTCTATGTATATTATAGCCTCATCTAGCTGTCTTTCGCAATTTTCTGTTACTATCGCTGGTTTTCTATCTACGGCATTGTCTCTTGTAATATCCATTTGCCACCTTTTCATTCACCCTTTTTTCCAATTCGTCTATGCTTATTGTTTTACCTGCCTTTTCCTGTTCCTCGCTTATTTTAAGCTGCCTATCTAGCTCTATCTCGTCTAACAAGTCATTAGTCCAGTTGTCAAGCCTTAGAACTCCCATAGCTTGCTTTACCTCTGTCACAGTTAATGTCGCCGTTTCCGTTGCCATATATTTACCTCTCATCGTAAAATATAGAAAAATCAAATTCTATTTTAGCCTATATGCCCACACCCAAACTCGCCCTCGCTAGGAGAAATAGATGAGCTTCCCGCAGATAATGGGCATAATAAATTGCACGCCGGATAGTTTTTTTGACGGAGGCAGGCATTGCGAGCCAAAAAATGCTTTTGAATATGGATTAAAGTTGCTGAATGACGGTGCGAATATTTTAGACATCGGCGGTGAAAGTACAAGGCCGGGCTACGAACCTGTTTCGGAAGAAGAAGAGATTTCCAGAACCATTCCAGTTATAGAAATGCTTGCAAAAGAGCAGAGCAGAAAAAATTTCCAAATATCCATAGACACAACAAAAGCGAATGTCGCTTTGAGAGCGGTGAAAGCTGGGGCAAATATAATAAACGATATCTCCGCGATGGAACACGACCCCGAAATGCTCAAAACCATAACAGACACAAAAG
>Ga0268262_10006174_pt1 | contig 11580 bp, 6 predicted proteins | sample TergutNc150P3_FD_190354 | JGI IMG/M metagenome (GOLD analysis project Ga0268262, IMG submission 190354) | Nasutitermes corniger P3 segment gut microbial community from laboratory colony in Florida, USA - Nc150 P3 (SPAdes) (version 2) | ecosystem: Host-associated > Arthropoda: Insects > Digestive... | reverse complement strand
TCCAAAGCACTGGACAGCGTATCTTCTAGGCTTCAATCCATATTCAGGAATCTCCGTCAAAATTCAGATACCCTTGCCAGCTCGGCAGAGGAACTCTCCAGCGTTGGCAAGCAAATAGAAAGTGCAGCAGAAAAGAACGTTGCCCAAAGCACCTCTGTTGCCAGCTCCACCGAGCAAACCTCCGTGAACATAAACGCAATGGCGAGCGGCGCAGAAGAAGCCTCCGTTAATGCCAACGAAGTAGCGGGTGCGGCAGAGCAAATGTCCACAAATATGAACACCATAGCCGCGGCAATAGAACAGATGAGCGCAAGCATAAACCAAATATCCAGCAATGCCGGAGATGCAAACAAGGTTGCAAACCAAGCCACTGTAAAGTCTGGCGATGCCACCAACGTTATGAACGAGCTGGGCAAAGCGGCTAAGGAAATTGGGCAAGTGACCGATGTTATAAAGAAGATAGCCGACAAAACCAATCTTCTTGCACTTAACGCCACCATAGAGGCAGCCTCGGCAGGTGAGGCAGGCAAAGGCTTTGCAGTTGTGGCAGGCGAAATAAAAGAACTTGCAAACCAAAGTGCCCAAAGCGCAGACGACATAGCTCGGCGCATAGAAGGCATCCAAACCGGCACGGGCAAGGCGGTGACTGTGATAAACGATGTTTCCGATATCATAGTGAAAATCAACCAAAGCGTAGAGGCTATAACCAACAACGTTACCCAGCAAACCAAGGCTAGCAACGAGATAGCGAACAATGTTGCGCAGGCAAACACGGGAGCCAAGCGCGTTGCCGGAGCCATAGGCGAGGTAGCCAAGGGCAGCAAAGACATAGCGCGCAATGCAGGCGAGGCAGCCAAGGGAGCGAACATGATTAACCAGAGTATTTCTGGCATAGCTATGGGCGCAAAAGATAGCGTTCAGGGTGCAAAGCAAATCAACGTAGGCGCAAGCGAACTTGCAAAAATAGCTGGCGAATTGAAGAACACAATGGGTCAGTTTAGGATATAGATTTATTTTTCAAAAAAAAGTGCGGAAACGCACTTTTTTTTTAATTTTTTTTAAAAAATTTGACAATTCAAAAAAAAATTATTATATTTATTTAAAAAGAGAGGGGAGTAAAGCGTATAAATGCTATAAAAGCGTTTATTCCCTTCTAATTCATCGATAATGGGAGGGAAAAAGATGAAAAACGTAAAAATAGGACCTAAGTTAATTGCATCTTTTCTGTTTTTGGCGGCTTTAACAGCCTTTATGGGGATATATACCATAGGGAGCTTGAAAAAAGTGAACGAAGCAACCGATGTCATGTACGAAAAAGGAGCGGTTCCTTTAGGTGCTTTTGTGGTCACTGCCTTGGAGGTACAGGAGCTAAGGCTTGCGACTTGCAACTGGCGTACTGCAAAAACACCTGAAAATCGTGTTGCGATTATGAAGAATTTAGACGATATAAACAATAGACTAAATAATTCCATATACGATCAACAGAAACTGACAATATCGGATAACGAGAAGGATGTTTTGCAACAGGTTATAAAGATTACTGACGATTATACCGATGAATTAGTTGCTTATACAAAACGCACAAAAAGTTTTGATTCAGAAGGAATTGCAACAGAAGACCTCCCTGAATCTTTGCTCAGGGTTGGAGATAGAGCTTTGATTGATTTGCAAGCTGCCAAAGACCTGAGAGTTAAAGGAGTCAGCAAACTTTCAGACGATGCTTCAGTGGAAGCTGCTAATAGCATAAATGCGGCGATTACCGTTTTGGTTGTAGTTGTTCTTCTTGCTGTGGCTCTTGGCATATTCTTAACCATTTCCATCACTAGACCATTAAACGTAGTTGTTGGCACACTTTCCAAAATGGAAAAAGGCGATATGACAGTTCGTGCCGATTTAGAGCGTGGAGACGAACTAGGTACACTCTCCATGGCATTAGACAGCCTATCTTCAAAGTTGCAATCCATATTCAGAAATTTCCGACAAAACGCCGACACACTTGCCGGATCCTCAGAAGAACTTTCCAGCGTAGGCAGACAAATAGCAAACGCAGCAGAAGAAAACGTTGCTCAAAGTACATCGGTAGCCAGTGCCTCTGAACAGACAACCGTGAACATAAACGCAATGGCGAGCGGTGCGGAAGAGGCTTCCGTGAACGCAAGCGAGGTTGCTGGTGCTGCGGAGCAGATGTCTGCTAACATGAACACCATAGCCGCAGCCATAGAAGAGATGAGCGCAAGCATAAGCCAAATATCCCGAAATGCCAGTGATGCAAACAAGGTGGCAAATAAAGCTACGGTCAAATCTAATGATGCCACCGATGTTATGAACAAACTAGGCCTTGCAGCCAAGGAAATAGGGCAGGTGACCGATGTTATAAAAAAGATAGCAGACAAAACGAATCTTCTAGCACTCAACGCCACCATAGAGGCAGCCTCGGCAGGCGAGGCAGGCAAGGGTTTTGCGGTGGTTGCAGGCGAAATAAAAGAACTTGCGAACCAAAGCTCAAGAAGCGCAGACGACATAGCGCGGCGCATAGAGAGCATTCAGGCTGGCACGGGCGAGGCAGTGACTGTGATAGGTGCTGTTTCCGACATCATAGAGAAAATCAATCAAAGCGTAGAGGCTATATCCGACCACGTTGGTCAGCAAACCAAGGCGAGCAACGAGATATCTAGCAATGTTGCGCAGGCAAACTTAGGAGCCAAGCGTGTTGCTGGTGCCATAGGCGAGGTAGCTAAGGGCAGCAAAGACATAGCTCGCAATGCAGGCGAGGCAGCCAAAGGTGCAAAAGTAGTTAATAAAAATGTGGCAAGCATGGCACAAGGTGCGCGTGATAGCGTTCAGGGCGCAATGCAAATCAACGAGGGAGCAACTGAGCTTGCAAAAATAGCCGGCGAATTGAAGAACGCAATGAACCAGTTTAGGATATAATAGATATAGATTTATTCATCAATCTTGGGAGGGAAAAAGATGAAAAATATTGTAGTAGGTCAAAAACTTATATTGCCGTATGGAAATGAGCTTGGTGCGCTTTCCAAGGCGTTGGACTGCATGTCTTTAAGATTTCAGTCCATATTCAAAAATATCCGTCCGCGTGGTGCCCACGAAGCGGGCATAGCTCAATAAAAAGCTAGTGGGGGGTAGCATGGTTACCTCCTCCCCACTAGCCCAATTTTACTATAGTAAATGCTGATTAACTCATATTTGAACCCCGATTTTTCCGATTAACAGGATTTTCCCGATTTCAAATATAAACGTAGGGGCAACCCTTGCGGTTGCCCTAAATGTGAAATGATTTTGCGGGCATATTTACAGCAGTAATAAGTAAACACCTTGCCTCACCCAGCAGTAATAAGTAAACACACCCCCCTCCCCCCCTCGCATTGAAAAAAACCTCAAAATTTACTATATTTACTTATGTGCGAAATTGCTTATTTTTCGCATACTGTCTAAAAAATCACGGATTGCCATTTTCACAGGCCGTTTTTTTGATTTATATTTATACATAACAATAACAACACACAAAGGCGTGTGTTCTTTGCGGGGGCAACTCATAGAGGCTGCTGCTGTGGAGAAGCACACGTCTTTTTTTATTACTTTGGAGGAGTAATATGATGAAGAAAACCATTCTTGCGGCATTTGCAGCACTCGCGCTGCTCGCCTGCTCAGGCAGTTCAAATAGCAACACCGATGACGAGCCGGTTGCTACCAAAGCTAAAAAATCAACGTTCACGGATGAGCGTGATGGCAAAACATATAAATATGTTAAAATAGGTACACAAACTTGGATGGCGGAGAATTTGAACTACGCTGTGCCTTTGGCAAACGAGGAAGGCAGCACGGTAATAGATGCCGAAGTAGGCAGCGTATGCTACGACAACAAAGAAGACAACTGCAAGAAATATGGCCGTCTTTACTATTGGGTGACGGCAATGGGCTTGCCTGCCGACTGCAAAAGCCAGAGATACAACACAAATTGCTACACACCCAAAGGCACACAACGCCAAGGCATTTGTCCTGCTGGTTGGCATTTGCCAGATTCTTTGGAATGGCAAACTCTGCTGAATTATGCAGGCATAAAGGCAGACCAAGTGTATGGCAATAAGAAGGGAACCAAACTGATGTCCGAATCAATCGGCGGCACAGACAAATACGGTTTTGATGCCCTTCTTGGCGGCTATCACGTTCCTCCTAATAAAGGTTTATTCACAGGCATTGACAATGTTGGCTGGTGGTGGACTACCGATGTTGGCGAAACAGGAGTCTATACCTTGGAAATATGGGGCAACAAAGTGGAAATATCCCAAACCCTTCAAACTGTCTTTTTAAGCTCTGTGCGCTGCGTTCAAGACGACCCTTCGCTGCCATTGATTCAGGCTGCGAGCAGTTCATCCGTAGCTGCAACGCCTAGCAGTTCGTCCGCTGTGAGCAAACCTACATTCGCAAATACATTCACGGATGAGCGCGATGGCAAAAAATACGGATATATTGAAATAGGCGAGCAAACGTGGATGGCTGAGAACTTGAATTACGCTGTAGGTCGGTCTGACGGTGTAGGCGACGGGAATGCATACGACAGCAAGTGCTATGAAAATTTAGAATCCAACTGCGCTCAATACGGCAGGCTTTACACTTGGGGAGCAGCCGTTAATTCGCTTTGCCCCGCAGGATGGCATTTGCCAACTGATGCTGAATGGGCAAAGCTGATAAATTTTGCAGGCACAAATGCGGCAAAAAAATTGAAGGCTAAAATAGGCTGGGACAGCAGCGGAAACGGCACCGATGCCTACGGCTTTGCCGCCCTTCCGAGCGGCATAGGCATAGCAGGGATAGGTTTTGATAGAATTGGCACCGCCACATTCTTCTGGAGCCTTACGGAAGACGATTATTTCCACCAAACCGCATTCAACCGCAATATGATTTCCAGCAGGGATAGCGTTGGCAGGAACTATACCTATAAAAACGACTATGGCAGCGTCCGCTGCCTGAAAGATGCGGCAAAGCCGAGCAGCTCGTCAGCAAGCAGTTCATCAGTTGCAGAAGCTCCAATACCTGCGGGCAGCTTCAGGGATGAACGCGATGGCAAAATATATAAGTCAGTCAAGATAGGCAAGCAGACGTGGATGGCAGAGAATCTGAATTACGCTGCCGAAGGCAGAAAGTGCTACAATGACGACTGCACCGCCTACGGTGGTATTTACTACTGGGCAACGGCTATGGATTTGTCCCCTATTTACAATACCCTGTCTTACACAGCCTCCGCAAATCACCAGGGCATTTGCCCAATCGGTTGGCATATACCGAGCGATGCCGAATGGACAACGCTGAAAACTTTTGCAGGCGGCGACAATGCGGGAATCAAGCTGAAAGCCAAGAGCGGCTGGGACAGCAGCAATGGCATTTCAGGCAATGGCAATGATGCCTACGGGTTTGCAGCCCTGCCTGGCGGATACAGCGCGGGCGAGCATTTGCCAGTTTCTGGCGTTGGCGTTTATGGTGGCTGGCTGAGCACTACGGAAGTAGAGAGCGGAAGCGGAGCGCACGTTTACGATTGGAGAATATGGAACAGCAAGGATGAATTAGTGCACGACTATCACATGAAAAACTTTTACGCATACAGTGTCCGTTGCGTTAAGGACAACTAGGAGGAAGGACAATGAAAAAAATCATTCTCGCAGCTTGCGCTGCATTCGCGCTCTTCGCTTGCTCAGGCAATGACAGCGAAGACATCAACTTGGGCTTAGGCTCAAGCTCCAGCAAATCAAGCTCCAGCAATGCCGCTGCCGTGCATAAAGCCAAGATATACGGCGTGGCTCAGAAAGGGCCTTTCCAAAAGGCTTTAGTCACATTGCATGAGCTGGACAAAAACATGGAAATAGTGAAATCTCACCACGTGATAACAGACGAAAGAGGCTATTACGAGATAGACATAAAGAGGGAGGGCGGCAAGATTGCTTCCCCTTATGTTGCAATTGAAGTGAGCGGAAGTTACGCAAACGAGGTGAGCGGCAAAACATCAAGCGATGCAATAACGCTCAGGGCGGTGGCGGATGTGTCTGGCAAAGACAATATGAACGTGAACGTTCTCACTCATTTGGAACACGACAAGGTTCTCAAACTTGCCAAGAAGGGCAAATCCTTTGGCGAGGCAAAGAAGCAGGCTCAGAAAGAGGTTCTGACCGCTCTTGGCGTTAGTGAAAGCGTCACTAGGAACAGCGAGGATATGGGTCTGTTCGGGGGCAACTCAAACGATAATGTTCTGCTCACTGTTTCTGTTCAGTTGCAGGGGAACAGGGCAACGAAAGATGTTTCCAGCTTGCTTTCCGAGTTCAGCAGCCAAATCAATAACGATGGCGCATTGAGCGGCTCGGTCAAGTCCGAGGTTGATAAAGGTTTGGCTGGGGTGGATTTGGGCAAGGTAAGGAACAACATACTGGCTTTGGAGCCTTCTGCCGAAGTGCCAAACACATTCCCGAAAACAAGTGGTTCGGGCAGTGGTTCTGGGAGCGGTTCAGGAAGTGGCTCTGGTAGCGGCTCTGGCAGCGGTTCTGGTAGTGGCTCTGGCAGCGGCTCAGGCAGTGGCTCTGGTAGCGGTTCGGGCAGCGGCTCAGGCAGCGGCTCAGGCAGTGGCTCATATACGCCGCCGACCCCGCCTGCACCGAGCAGCAGTTCAGCTAAAGTAGCAACGCCTAGCAGTTCGTCTGTGGTGGCTACACCGAGCAGCTCTTCTGTTGCGGCAACTCCGCCTGTGTGTGTTGATGGGGTCATAACGCCAAGCTGCGTGTATAAGTGCGGCTCCTATGACTATTATCCTGCAACGCACAGATGCGAGAACAACGTGGTGATAGACGGGCCAATCGCGCCGCCAGTCACCGATTTGTGCGCGGGTTTTGTTGAAGGAACAAAAAGAGATCATTACGGAATGGAAAAACCGCAGTTTTGCGATCCGCGTGATGGAAAAAAATATGTGTATGTGAAAATAGGCGAGCAGACTTGGATGGCGGAGAATCTGAATTACAAAGATCCAGAGGGCGACAGCAGGTGTTATGCTGACAAAGAAGCTAACTGCGAGATATACGGCAGTCTTTACGACAAGGAAACAGCCCTTGACATTTGTCCTGAAGGTTGGCATTTGCCTTTCCAAGAGGAGTGGAAGGAATTGTTCACTGCGGTTGGTATAGCCGCCGCCACGTCTGATTATCCCTATATAGATGCTCCTGCTGGAAAAAAATTGATGGCAGCAAGCAAATGGCAAACGGAGAGTCCATTCGGAGCTACTACTGAGCCGAACACTGACGACTATGGCTTCTCGGCTCTGCCGGGAGCAGGTTATAGTGGTAAGTGGCTAGAGATCTACGTATGGGGCTTCTGGTGGATGGCGATAGTTACTGATGCCAGCTACATGTACCCCTTTTACGAAATAATGTGGAGCGGTAATATCATTAGGGAAAACTCCGCAGCGTCTAATTCTCCTAAGTTTAGTGTTCGTTGCGTGAAAGGTGAGCCTACGAAATGCGGAGACAGATATTATTATTCCAAAACACATTTCTGCACGAAATCTCCGAGTGACCCTGAAATTGTTACGCTTTGTGGCGGAAAAAGCTACGATACCAGAACAAAATACTGCAAAGACGATGAGGTGCTAGACATACCAATCATAACAAATGATTCAACATTCACAGATGCACGTGATAATCAAACGTATAAATTGGTGAAAATTGGGAAAATTGGCGAGGAGCAGACTTGGATGGCACAGAATTTGAATTATCGCGGAACCGAGCCAGATACATTAGGCGTATGCTATGACAACGACCCTGACAACTGCAACAAATACGGCAGGCTTTACAACTGGGCAACGGCTAAGGATGTTTGTCCATCTGGTTGGCATTTGTCGAGCAATGAAGACTGGAATGCTCTGCTGAAATTCATAGATCCGAATTGTGTGGAAAATAGTACTTGTGCAAACGTAGGACTAAAATTGAAGGCTTTTAGTGACTGGAAATCGTTTAGTAATGGTAATAGTGGTGCCGGTACGGACGACTATGGCTTTTCTGCCCTGCCGGGCGGTTTCTTCCAAGGAACAACATTCTGGAGTATCACTCAGCGTGGTGCATGGTGGGCTGATGAGGCCAATGAGAGCAACGCTTACGAAAGGTATATTATGTACAACTTAAATCATGTATATGCGGTCAGCATCAGTAAGGAAGACTTATACAGTGTTCGCTGCGTCCAAAACCCACCTATCAAAACCGCACCTAAAATGTTCGTTGCAAAGAAATAAGCACCTGTGTTGTTGTTAAGGTGCAAACCGCCCCCATTGAATTGGGGGCGGTTTTTTGTTTATCTATGCAGTTACTGAGCGGGTTTGTTTGAGAAGGTGGCTTTTAATATCGGCGGTAGTATAGCCTTTCTCTATGAGGTCTAGAATTTCTTCACGGTCCGCTTTACGACCTATGTCAATGCCATCTTCTAAAGACTCTTCCTTAGCAACCGCAATGGCATCGTCCAAATTCCATTCAGTAAAAAGCATATTCAAAACCTCCGACCCGTGCTTCTCCAAGAAATATACTAAAATATTGCGCTTCATGCAACTTTTTATCGCTGCTTCTATAGCTTCCGCAAGTTCCATCGTCTCGCGATTCTTGTTCACCTCCGCTATAAACTCGTTGTAGCCGTTCAAAACAGGACTTTTACTCGCTATCTCCGCGTTGCGACCCTTGTTAACGTTATACACACTCGCTACAAGCTCAAGATTGCCGTTGCCTTTGGTTTTAAAAGCATCTGAAATCCTAAGCTCCTTGAAATCGGGAAACTCGTCCTTGCCGTTGTACAGAACTATGAACTCCGGTGCAGGAATTTTTATCAGTTTCTCCCTATACAAATCCTTGCCTTTAGTTATTCGCTCGTATTCCCTTCCCAAATACATAAGCATTCTGAGCGGTATGTTGTTATTCACGGTTGACTGGTGCTCTATGAGTACCACAAGCCTGTCATCCACCACGAAAGCTACATCGTTCAATTGACCTTTGAACAGGACGTTTGAAAGCGTAACTATCTCTATTTTCGTGTCTGGCGGGTAGTTTTGCCCTGTCACTGCGTTGTAGAGTTCCAATGCGGCAGGTGGCTCGCCAAATAGCAGCGAGAAAACACTGGCTTTGTGATTGCGGTTGGCGTTGATTTCGGTCATTTTGAACCTCCTTTTTTGTTCGTTACCTATTAGACGTAAAAAAACGGAAAAAAAGCCCAAAAAAGTGACTTTTGCAAACAGTTGTTTGCAAAAATGTGCATTTTTTTCAAAACAAAGCCAATATAGGTGGTTAATTCTGTAAATTCCTAAAATTCTGATAATTCTTGTTCAGACAAAATTAAATGCGAACCTCATACGTTTGTGTGCGGTTGTAGGTGTTGCCTCCCGATTTCATATTTATTTTCTATATTAAACAGTTCAACACATAGAGGTGACCTATGAAAAACATCAAAATTGGCCAAAAACTTATAGGGGCCTTTTTAATTGTTGCTGCCTTCACTGCGGCTCTTGGCTTTTATATGGAACGCGTTGTGGAAGACATCAACAATAGAGACACCCAGCTTTTTGAGCAAGGCATAGTTCCTTTTACCCTGCTTGTGGCTTCTGTGGAACAGGCTCAAGAATTGCGTGTGGGCATTAGAAACTGGCAACTTGCGAACAACCCTAAAGAACGTGCAGATGCCTTGAAAGCTATGGACGTAGCCTACAAAGCTCTGAGCGAAAATATAAGCAAACAATTAAACCTTGCCATGAAAGAAGAAACTAGACAAGCACTCAAAAAATATCAGGCTTCTGTTGACAAATATTTTGAAGAATCAAATAAATTCGCAAAGACATCCCTTAGATTTTCCGCAGAAGGGATGAACGCAGATGAATTTACAGATGATTTGATTAATGCCGCCGCCGAAATGAACAAGCTCACAAAATCAAACGTAGAAATCAAAACCAATGCAACCAATGAGCTTTCAAAAGGAAATAATGATGCAGCAGAAAAAGCTGCCCGTACAGCGATGACAGTAATACCTATCGTAGTGATAATTTCTATACTCGTAGGCATATTTTTAACACTCTCCATAACACGTCCTCTTAACAAAGTTGTTGAGGTTATTTCCAAAATGGAAAAAGGCGATATGACCGTCCGTGCAGACTTAGAGCAAAAAGATGAGCTAGGCATGCTATCCAAAGCGTTGGATAGTATGGCCTCTAAATTTCAAACTATGTTCAAAAAACTCCGGCAAGAATCAGATACCCTCGCCAGCTCGTCAGAGGAACTTTCCAGCGTTGGCAGAGAGGTGGCAAGTGTTGCAGAAGAAAATGTGGCTCAGTGTTCCTCTGTAGCTAGTGCCACAGAAGAAACTTCCGTGAACATAAACGCAATGGCGAGCGGTGCAGAAGAAGCCTCTGTGAACGCCAACGAGGTGGCAGGTTCAGCAGAGCAAATGTCCACAAACATGAACACCATAGCTGCGGCAGTGGAAGAGATGAGCGCAAGCATAAACCAAATATCTGCAAATGCCGGTGAAGCCAACAAGGTGGCAAACCAAGCTTCAGTCAAGTCTAATAATGCCACTGACGCAATGAACAAACTCGGTGCAGCCGCAAAGGAGATAGGGCAGGTTACCGATGTAATCAAAAAGATAGCAGACAAAACCAACCTTCTCGCATTGAATGCAACCATAGAGGCAGCCTCGGCAGGCGAGGCAGGCAAGGGTTTTGCAGTGGTCGCTAACGAAATCAAAGAACTCGCTAATCAGAGTGCCCAAAGCGCAGACGATATAGCTCGGCGCATAGAAGGCATACAAACAGGTACTAGCGAGGCGGTGAAGGTTATAAATGATGTTGCTGAGATTATAGGGACAATAAACCAGAGCGTAGAGTCAATATACAACCACGCTGGTCAGCAGACAAAAGCGAGCAACGAAATAGCGAGCAACGTTGCGCAAGTGAATGTAGGCACAAAACGTGTTGCTGGCGCAATAACAGAGGTGGCAAAGGGCAGCAAAGATATTGCGCGCAACGCAGGCGAGGCAGCCAAAGGCGCATCTATTATTAGCCAAAACGTGACAGGCATAGCTCAGGGCGCAAAGAACAGCGTTCAGGGTGCCCAGCAAATAAACCAAAGTTCAGCCGAGCTTGCGAGGATAGCTGGAGATTTGAAAATAGCATTGTCGCAGTTCACGGTATAGGCAGAGAATTTTACTATATTAACCCCATATATGACCAATATAGGCAAAACAACATTCAACGCTAGAGCTTGCAGTGCAAGCTCCCTGCCTGTTTTTGCCGCTAGTCACTCTGCACTAGTGAATACCGAAAGCAGCCGAATAAATCCGCAGTTTTTCGTTTGCCCCCCCCCCCCCCCCCCCCCCCCCCCCCCCCCCCCCCCCCCCTGAACCAGAATTTCACCCACAAAATGGAGAAACCCATGAGAAAATCTCTCTCTCAATTCGCATTCACGGCTATTCTCGGATTAGCCCTTTCACTCACCGTTGGTTGCGGAAGCAGCAAAGCAAAGATTTCCGATGCGACTGCCACCGGCAACAAGCGTCTCG
>Ga0268262_10006173_pt1 | contig 11585 bp, 6 predicted proteins | sample TergutNc150P3_FD_190354 | JGI IMG/M metagenome (GOLD analysis project Ga0268262, IMG submission 190354) | Nasutitermes corniger P3 segment gut microbial community from laboratory colony in Florida, USA - Nc150 P3 (SPAdes) (version 2) | ecosystem: Host-associated > Arthropoda: Insects > Digestive... | reverse complement strand
AAATAAATTTTATCGCTTTCAGGTATTTCTAAAACACTTGCTTTTGGCAAAATCAAATCCCCTCCCTTGGGTAATTTGATTATACCGCAATATAAATTGATTGTCCATATATTTTATAAATCAAATACTAGGTGCAGCAATAAAGTATTTAGGGGTAGATGAATCAATGTTTAAGTCGTTGCAACGAATTAGCGAGAGCCTTGAATACATTCCTCGTCTTCAAAAACTTGGCATAGATCCACTCGCTAATGGTTGCTTGGATAAATTGGCCAACCTTCACCGGGCTCTAAAAAAGAATAGCACGGACGAAACTTTATTGGCATTCAAAAAATGCAACGTAAAAGAGTTTAGGCATTTCGCTAAAACTGGTCTTCTGCCTGACTCAATCGCTAGCGACAACAAACTTTTGTTGAAAGGTTATAAACGAGCCATACCATATCTGGAGGAGTTAGACCAAATGCGCAATAAAGGCAATATTGTTTTCCCGGTTTCTCTTAGTTGTAGGGATGATGTCGAACTTGTTGAAAAAATCATCTTAGAATACCGAAACAATAGGGAGGAGGCCATTAAAGAAATAATGTTTCCTTCTCCCTCTTTACCTATGCTCCCAGACATGACGAATCCCCTGCAATCGGACAGTTTTGAAGTCGATGTTTTTTGTTGATTCTTTTATTTGTAGGATTTACCACCCGGCAAAATCTGCAAGAATAGGAACCCTTTAAGCCAAGGGATTTTCTGTGTGCATGCGTTCTTGCAGGTATGCGTTCGGCTGGTAACCGGCACAGATTAAGTCCCTGGGCTTAAAGGGTTTTTTCTGTCCTGGATCGAACTCGCACGGATACCCAGCCACGCAGGGAGGGAGATGTCCGAATTCCGGCTAATCCTGGTGGGGACGTTCGTAAAGCCGGACCGTTTGATGTGGCTACCCTACGGGGGAACCGAGACGTAATGTGGGAAACAACTTCGGAAAGTCATGTCAGTAAAAACGGATACCGCTTAGGGGTATAGCTTCGGGAGCGGCGAACAAGTCATAGCACAAATGTCCGATATGGGCCACTTCCGGCTATGCGGGGTGGCCTGCCCGATGAACGACCGACCGACCTGACGGGTCATAGGTAGTGGGCGACCTGTCCGGGACTAGGTGTTTCATCGCACCGCCGCTTTGGACAGGTCTGCCCACTCCTCCCTCCCTCACCTCAAGGTCATATCATAATTACAACCTATTACTCTTTATTTATTTTCTAATCTCTGATTACAAGATCTATTATCCTATTTACGATTGCTAAAGAATACTTGCCTACCAATCACCATAACCTGCCTACCTATTTTCACTTCATGCCTACCGATCATCAACGCCTAACGGCCAACAATCATTTCATATAAATACCATGCCTGCCTATTTTCATTTGTATCACTGGCATTTATTGCTGGTGTAACAACCTATAAGGAGCCATCATTTATGTCTGAAGCATATGCCTACGTTGATGACGATTCATTGGAGCAAACCACCGCCCACGGTAGTTCTCTCCCATCTCCCCCATCCCTATCCCCTCTCTTTACGCTTTCAAATATCCTATTCCCTGATTTTGAAAATGTAAAAACGTCTATCTCGTATGACAGCGATGCCCTGGCTGATGCATCCCCCACATCAGCCCCTGCCTTCATTGTCAATGATCCCTCAAAGGCTTCATGGGCTATTGCCCGCATCCTTGAAGCGGAGGCTAGCATTGCCCAGCGGTCTTTACTTGCTGAATCCTATAAGGCCCGTATAGACCAATGGCTAGACTCTGCCAACAAGCAGGATCAAGATTCCATTTCCTATCTGTCATTCCTGCTGGAGCCCTATGTCAAGGATGAGGTAGCGAAACTCTACAAGTCCCGCACCCTGTCCCTGCCCACAGGCACAGCCTCCCTGCGCAAACTTCCTGACCGCCTTGAAATTACTGACAGCACTGCGGCCTTGGCCTATTGCGAGACCGAACATCCCGAAGCCGTTATCATTAAGAAAGAACTCAATAAGTCTATCCTTAAAGACTTAATCCTCAAGCAAGCAGAGCCTATCCCCGGCGTAGAAGCGGAGCTTGGTCCGGATAAGCTCTATGTGAAGCCCCTCAAACTCAAGGCCGCCTAAATGCTTAACCATAAAGTCAGCCATGTTAACGAGTCCCCACTATCCACACAGCCCACACTATCCACACAATCCACGCAATCCACAACAGCCAATCAATCTACACAACTCTCTCATACCACTCAAGCCACTCAGATAAAAAGCCCTGAATGTGTTCTGCCCCTGCTACGGCGGTGGCAGAACCGTAGGCAAGAGAATTTCCTTGCGATTACGCTTAACGGTTCCCATCAAGTTATTAAGATCCACCACATAACCAAAGGGCTTGCAAACAGGACAATCATTCATCCGAGGGAATGCTTTTATCCCACTATCAAGGACTATGCCGTATCTGTCATTTTCGTTCACAATCACCCGTCAGGCTCCGCAATTTCAAGCCCGGAGGACGATGAGGTTACTGAACGCCTGGGCATGACGGCAGAAATATTGGGCATTAATATGCTGGATCATATCATCATTACCCCTAAGAATGGTCTCTATTCCTACAGGCGTGAAGGTAGGCTTCCCAATAAGCATAAGGGCTATGTGCTAAAGAAGTTTGTAAAATCATTGGGCAAAGCCTATTAATTGCTAAAGAAATATCAAAATAGCATATTATCTTAATTTACATGTCTTCCAATCTCAGCTTAATTCTGCTCCTTATCATAAATAATTTTATTATCTTTTCAAATGCTATATACCACCCTGCGACGCCAAAATAGAGCCAATATATTATCGGAACCTCCCTGAGCCCTTGCTTAAGCCCTGCCATCCCTGCTTCCATACAGGCTTTCTTTCAATTTGATTTTCCAAGCGTTTTCACTCGTCCATTCCTACCCGCTATTTTCAGATTATGGCAGCTACTCAGCTATGGCTTGATTTTACCGAACCAGAACCATCTTCCACTATAACCAGCCACGCCCAGATTATCCCCTTCCCTGTGCCTCCACAGAAAACAGATCAAGCCCTTTTCCCTTTGGATTTTTCCTTTGCTCCCTATGGCGCATGGGTCTCTTTTAGTAAAAGGCTTTCTTCATCTGAACGCTTGAGGATAAACAATGAAGCAATAGCCCTATTGTCAAAGCCGCATATTCAATTAACCACCGCCGAACTTGATACACTCCGTTCCTATTCCGGCTGGGGCGGCCTCTCCGCTTCCGATGAGCGTGGCGTCCTATACGATTACTATACAAGCCCTCCTATTGCGTCCCTTGCATGGCATCTGCTCAATAAAATCAAGCCAATCCAGAAGGACGCACTGATCCTTGAGCCCTCTTGCGGCACGGGAGTATTTTTCTTAACAGGCCCAAAGGATGTTTTTTATAACGGAGTCGAGCTTGACGGGCGCACGGCATCTATCGCTTCTATCCTTCACCCCGATGCTTTTATCAATCCCAAAAGCTATGAAGCGTTTAACCTTTCAGGCGATAATGTCAACCGTTTCGATCATGTCATTGGCAATGCGCCTTTCGGCGAGCGCACATTGGAAACTGCATTCATGGATATGCCGGAAGAAAAATCCCTTGACCGTTATTTCATCGCCCGATCCCTTGACAATCTTAAGCCTTCCGGAACTATGGCCCTTATTGTCCATTCCGGCATATTGGCAAACAAGAGCAATGCCGAATGGCGGCTTTCAATCAGCAAAAAAGCGCAATTCATGGGAGCCGTCAAACTTAATGACAGTTCGTTCAGCCATACCCATACGAGCATCCAGCCTGACATCCTCCTCTTTAAGAAGCACCCCGAAAATATTGAACAACTTTTGCAAACGTTCCCCGCCTCTGATTTTCCAATATCAGAACTTGCCCAAAAAGATTGGATAGAGGGAACATATTTTTCCAACCGTTTCCAGCACGTCATGGGCACAGTCCAAACAGGAAAAGGCCAATGGGGTTCCGATGTTGTTTCTGGCGATGTAACTCCTGAAACGCTACAGGCAATGCTCGACACGTTCATTCCCGAACCGCCTATTTCCGAACAGGCATATGACGGTATTCGAAATGCTATTCCGCTTCCTGACAAAAATGTAAAAACGTCTATCCTTATTTTAACAGAAGACGAGATAGAAGCCGTTGAACAGAAAGCCCTTCCCATTGGAAGCGTCAAGGCCGTTGGTTCCGCAGTCTATATTTTATCCGATTCCTACCGCTGGAATTTCGCAAAGGACGATTTGCCTCTGGCAGATCGTATCAAGAGGGTACTGTCTATATCCACAGACGTTAGGGCTTTAAGAAGAAATATGCGGGAAGGTCGGTTTTCCGCCCCGCTTCAAGGAACCATTAAAACTGCGCTCAATTCTTATAAGGGTTTATATAGCGAATATCCAAAAGACGATCCCATTATCAGCAGATTCATAAGGAATTATCCCTCTCTATCTGGCATTTATGAAGCCCTTATCTATCCTTCATCGGACATCCTTTCCCTTGCCAACCTTTATGACAACAACGGCGTTCCCATTAACGGGCATAACCGGGCAGTTGAAGTTTTGCTGTTCCTCCAGAAGCGCATGCTTACTGCCACTGTTGAAAACATCAATCAATATTTTCCTGACGAGAAAGACGAGCTTGTTTCGGAAATGTACCGCAATCCTGATATTTTCCTTTCGGAACAGCGCATCTGGCAGTTAAGGGAAGACTTCATATCAGGGGACGCATGGGGCAAGATCGATGCCCTTAATTCATTGGTTGCCAATAATGAAGACCCTGCTCAAAAAGAAAAATGGCTTTACGGAATAAGCGAGCTTGAAAAGGCTGTAGGCTGGATACCCATCGAGGAAGCGGATTTCTCTCCGCATTCTTCATGGATTCAGGAAGATATCATCAACGCATGGGTAAGGGACGAGGACGGCCTTGGTAGGCCAATGTTACTCCAGCACGGAAGCCTTAAAAGGAACGAGTCAGGCAAATGGGGCATTCTCTATGTCGAAGATCATTCGTTTTACGATTCAAGCGCAAGAGCCTATAGGAACGTGTCTGCCGGGCAATGGGAAGAAGTGGCAAACGAAATTGTCTACTACCTCAATATGCAGAAGCAGAGGAGCAAGTATAACGATACTGAGATATTTAACCGTGAACACAATGAGAGTTTCAAGAACTATATTGCGAATCACTCCACCTATCGTGATGAGCTTGAACGCAAATACAACCGTATCTTCAACACGGAGATCGGCGTCCCTGTTAAGACCTACCCTGTCTACATCGAGGGCTGGCGCACGGATGCTAAGACGCCGAAAGGCCATCAATGGCAGTCCGTCCACCACCTTTACCGCGAGGGCAAAGGCATATCCGCTCTTGGAACAGGTTTCGGCAAGACCTTAACTGCCATTGCGCTTCACGCCCTCTTAAAACAGGAAGGACATATACACAGGGCATGGTTTCAGGTTCCCAACAACAAGGTGAAGGATTGGGTCAAGGAATTCCATGAAGTTTTGCCTAACCGCACAATCGGCTTTGTCGATCCTGAAATGCAGGGCTACTCCAGCAGGGAAAAACGCTACTCCCTTTACCAGCACCTTGCTTCAAGCGCATACGACATCATCCTCATGCCTGAAAGTTCGGCTGGTGAAATCCAGTTAAGCCCTGAGCATGATCGCACCATTGTCGATGAAGTTATCTATAAGCATGTCGGCGAAAAGGGGGATAGCAAGAGTGAACGCTTTATTGAGAACCTTAAGGAATCTGTCAATCGTAAGCTTGAAAATGGCAAGACTAATCGGACTATCTGCTTTGAGGATTTTGGGTGCGACGCTGTCTTTGTCGATGAAGCCCACCGCTATAAAAATCTTTTTTCCTCAACCCTGTCTCGTGAGACTGGCCTCAACGATGGCCGCCAATCTGCTAAGGCTATGGCTTTGTTCAAAAAGGCCGAATACATAAGGCGCACCAATGACGGTAAAAATGTCTATCTCTTGACGGCTACCCCGCTTACCAATTCCCCGCTGGAATATTTCAATATGCTCATGTATATCGCCCCGGATGAATTGGAGCGTTTCGGCATTGCCACCATTGACGGCTTTATTAAGAACTTCGCCGACATCGAGACAGGGACCGCTTATGACTGGCAGAATGGGACTATTACCCAAAAGAAGATCCTCAAAGGGTTTAAGAATATCCAGACGCTTCAAAATATATTTTTCAAATACACTGACTACCAGAACGATCCTGCAAAGATAAACCTTGAGAAGCCCGACGCTTACAACCATCCCAATGTGATCCCGCTTAACCCCGAGCAGACTGGCGTTTTGCAAGCGTTATCGGCGGAACTGGAAGAATACAAGAACGCCGACAGCGATGAGAGGAGAGATTTGTTCCCAGGGCAGAACTACCTTACTTTCTATTCGAAGATGCGCACCGCTTCCCTTGACCTTGAGCTTTATGATCCGGCCCTTTATCAAAGATGGCAAAATCCCAAGCTTGATGCATTGGCTATTAACGCCCGCAGAAATTACCTTGAAACTAAGGGCGGACAAGTCGTGTTTTGCGACCGGGTATTCTCAAGCGATGGCTCGTTCAATATTCACGACAAAATCAAGGAAGCCTTATGCAATACAGGGTTCAAAGAAAATGAAATCGTCATTGTGAACGGCTTTACCAAGTCTGGCTCCCTCAAGAATGACAGCATGGTTGAGAAGGAAGTTTCACAAGCGGTTGAGGCGTTTAACAGGGGAACCTATAAAGTTATCATCGGCTCTACCGCTTGCATTGGGGAAGGGCTTAATTTGCAGGAGAACTCTTCCGCCTTGCATCATTTCGACATCCCGTTTAGGCCGTCGGACTTTATACAGCGCAATGGGCGAATTGACAGGCAGGGCAATTCCCAAAATGCCGTTGCCCTTCATACTTATATGTCAGCCGGAACGATTGACAACTATTCGGTCTCCCTTGTCCAGCGCAAGGCTAACTGGATAGATCAGCTCTTGAAGACTAAATCCAACGTGTTTATCAATCCCAACGATGAGAACTATCTGGATGCCGATGAACTGCTATTGGCCCTTACCGAAGAATGGGGGGATAGCTCAAAGGCCGATGAGCGCAGGAAAGAAATGGATAGGGCGAAGGAAGAAATGCTGATTGAAGCCCAGAATCAGAAAAGGAAGGAACAGCTTGCTTCTCTCTCGCTACAGCGTGGCTCTTTAATCTCTTATCGTGGGGACAAGGGGCAGATGTCCTATCAGAACCGCTTGCGGAAGATTGCCATGCTGGAGAAATCGTTAAAGGAGAATCCCGCATTTACGGAGCATTCCCTTGTAAAAACGCCTATCCCGTTTCTTTACGCCAAGGAAAGCGACACAATTATCCGTAAAGGAGATATTTTCATTTATCAAGGGAAGCCCTTTGAAGTTGACTCGCTTAATTTCAAGCGGCGTGAATTCCATGCCCGTCCTATATGGGAAGGGGAAATCAGAAATGCCCCTTCCGATAAAAACATCTCCATGTCGGTTAGCGATCTCAAAGAAGAACGGGCTTCAGCCTATGTCCCCCAGCCAAGCAGAGACGAGCGGAAACTGTTAAAAAATATCCATACGGGGGATTTTTATGGCATCTTTGATAAAGAACTCCAAGAGAAGCATTATCCCCTTCATTTAGTTTGCGCTACATACAATGAAAATATGCCGCCTATCTTCTCAATAGGGAATGGCGGAATGCTTTCCATAACGGAAGAACGTTACTATTGCTACCGAGACCCAGGTACTGTTCACAGCCTTAACCCGTTCTCTCTTGACGATATGAATATAATACAGGCGGCGGCAAAAATAGGCATTGAGACGGAATATAATTGGCGGCTTGAAGCATATCGAGATCTTTTTCAAGCCTGTATTCCTGAACTGTCGGCTATCCTGTCCAAAGCAGTTCCCATAGATGAAGAAGACGTGGCAGAAAGCGCATGAGGAATCCCTCTTTATCTTAGCCTGTGTTTAGGTTTTGTGGCGCTAAAATCTAAACGAATTCTATATCGTTCCTTGTGTGTAAAATTAGAAAAATACCACTCCGTTTTATATCGTTGTGGGTTCAAATATCTTAACAATAGCCGTTGTTGGCATGGCATCCCATGTTGCCATAGTGGAGGAATTTGCAAAAATTTGTCTGATTCAGATTGCACTGTCTATCTCCAGGGTTTCTTTTTGGCTTTGTCAACAATTTGTTCTCTTGACAAATAAATTGAGAATGAATTAAAATAATAGCAAAAGGAGAGTAGGTTTTGTTTTCAGGTATTATTGTGGTATGCTATTACATTTTTATTGTTATTACGATTCAATCGAGGTAAGTTTCTTTTTATCATGTATTGAAGCAGGAAAAGAGATAAATAAATGTAAAAACCTATTACGAAGGAGAGAAGAATGAAGTTAACTAATGAGCAGAAAATTGCATTTCTAAATAGTATTACAAATGAGATGTTTTTAATAGATGAAGTATTAATCCCCATGTTTAATAATATGAATAAGTTTAAAGTGATTAAAACTCATGGCCAAAATGAAAAAGGCAAAGATATTGTTTTAATTAAAGAAGATGATTTCCATCAAAACATCTATACAGGAATAATTGTAAAAAATGAACCTATAACAAACGCCTCATCAAAGAATAAAGATAAAGAAATTGTACCTATAGTATCAAATCAAATAACCATGTGTATAAATAATGGCTTTGACTCAATAGAGGAGAATAAAAATGTTTCTTTTAATAATATCATCATTTTAACATCAAAAAGTATATCTAATTCAGCAAGAGAGGCTTTCATAAAGATAGCAGAGTCTTATAAATTTACTAAATTAATATTCTGGGAGGCTCATGAATTAATCGAGAATATTGATAACTATCTACCAGACATCTATTTAGTTTCACATGGTACTTTAGCAAAATATTTTCATTTGTTGAAAGAAAAATGTGAAAATTTGAATGAGTTAAAGAAATTAACTATTTACAAAGGTGAAGATAAGAAGCTGTCTGATATATATGTTGAACTTAAAATTTTTAAAAAACAAGAAAAGATTTCAAATGGACGCACAATGACAGTATATGCTAATACTACATTAGGTGAATTGATTAATAAAAAAGGTAAATATTTAATAACTGGATCTGCTGGTGCAGGAAAATCAACTTTGTTGAGATCTGAAATATATAAAATGATAATTGATTATGAAACAAAAAAGAATGAAAGCATTCCTGTCTTCATACGAATTAAAGATATTGTTAATAAGTATTTAGATCCAAAAAATTATGAGTTAAGCATAATAAAATATTTATCTGCTGAATATAGTTTATCAGAAGACGAATTGAAATCAATAGTTTTTTCAAAAGAAAGACTGGTATTTCTTTTTGATGGTTTTGATGAATTATCTACAGACGAAGAAAAAGGGAATTTTTTTAATATTTTAAAAATAATTGAAGAAAATCCTCAAAATAATATTATTATAACATCTAGAAAAACAAAGGTTTTTAATGATAGGTTCTTGGAATACTCTAAATGGGAAGTATCTGATTTTTCTATAAAACAAATAACTGATTTTTTTCAAAAATGGTTTAAAGATAAAAATGAACAACTAATTAAAGACTTAAAAGATCATAATCTTTTAGAAAAACTTCCTAATACTCCTTTAGTAATGACTTTAATTGCTATACTTTTTGAATCAGACGAAAATGTAGAGATACCCGCTAATTTAACAGAGCTATACAAAATGTTTGTAGAATTACTTGTCGGAAAATGGAATTTAGACAGGAGGATAGATACTTTTTACAAAGCAAATGATAAAGAAACTTTTTTAACAGAATTAGCATTGTTTTTACATTTTAGTAATAAAATATCATGTACCGAAAGTGAATTAATACATTTGTTTGATGAAACATCAAAAAAGCTAGGGCGAAAATTTGATAATTATCGTCTATTAGATGCGCTAATAAAAGATACAAATTTATTGATTCAAAACGAAAAACAAGAATATGAATATAGGCATTTATCTTTTCAGGAATATTTCGTAGGCACTTATCTGACTATCAAAAATGATATTTCACAAATATTAGATATTTTTCCTCATCCTTGGTGGGATCAGGTACTTTATTTTTATTGTGGAACTAGAAAAGTTAATGATGATGTCTTACCAAAAGTATTTGACAAAATACTTACATGTTCTGATAGAGATAAAATACTTGGTTTGTATGAGATGGGATATTTAATTCAAGCATCATATAAGACAGATGCAAAAGTGCGCGGAGAACTTATTTCTAAAAGTTTAATGATATATTCTGAAATTATACCAAATTTTATAAAAGATAGACCAGATGAGTTGAGAAAGTTTCCAGATATAATATATTATTTATCATTCATGGAAGCATTTAAGATGCATTTTAACTCTAGATACCTAAAGGAAATATTTTTTTCAGTTTATAATGAAATTAAAGAAAAAAAGGTTGATTCTTTTGAAAAAGCACTTGCACTATTCTTATTAACTGTTATCATTTCTAGTAATGGTAATATTGAAGTCTTATCTGATTGTGATACCATTTTTAAAGAATATCCACAAATTTTGTTGATGGAAGATTTTTTACTTAGATGTGAATTATTTGAAGAAATAAAAGACAAAGAACAAAAAGAATTAATTAAGAAACATTCAAAATTAATAATTAAGCGAATAAGAAATAATAAAGATTTATATAGACGATTATTAGAATAATAATCGTCCCTTATTAATCTTAACTTAATACCATTGCTATGTTTATAGTAAGACTTGATAATTCTCTCACAAATATTTTTATTTTTGTCTAACCTCATTTGTTTTCTATTTCTTATAGAAAATATTTAAATTACCGAGCATTATATCACTTAGCAGTAGCGTGGTTCAAAAGATGACACATTTCTTCATACCAAGGAAGATATGCAGTTGATGATTTTAATCTTTCAAGTTAAATTTTATTTATAGGGGCTTTCTATGTCATGGAAAAGATTTTTTGAAAGCAATTACATATATGACAAACTTGAATGGGTTGAGCCTCTTTATAAAACTATGGATTGTTTAGTTGATGTTTTGTCGTATGTAGAAAAACTTGAACAAAATAATTCTATCTTTGCTGTCTTTGACCGGGATAAATTTAACAGGAATATTAACAAAGCGGTAAAATCCTATATTACTGAAGCCAATAAACTTATTACAACCTTGCTTACATTCCATCCGAGTGCTTCAAGGCATGCTGTTACAAGAAAGGGGTGGAGGGATGAGAGGGAATATAAAAAAGAAGCGAATCGACCAGGCCATTCGCGTAAACCGTCCGCAGATATTCCGGGCTTAGACTCTGCTATAGGCTCTATCAGGGATATAGGGGCGCTTCTATCAATATATGCCAAGGTCTTAAGCCGCATGAAAATCGGTGGGTAAGAATATTTATTGGTATTGGACTTTACCCCAATAGGTGCACACAGTTAAGCGGGGTTACCTAAATTAAACACGTTAGGCGCTACATAGTCAAGCGACGAATGCATGCGGATGCGG
>Ga0268262_10006172_pt1 | contig 11587 bp, 6 predicted proteins | sample TergutNc150P3_FD_190354 | JGI IMG/M metagenome (GOLD analysis project Ga0268262, IMG submission 190354) | Nasutitermes corniger P3 segment gut microbial community from laboratory colony in Florida, USA - Nc150 P3 (SPAdes) (version 2) | ecosystem: Host-associated > Arthropoda: Insects > Digestive... | reverse complement strand
GTCAGAGGGCAGGTCCATGAACTTCACCGTGGACGCCTTTGTCTCGGGCGGAGACGAAAAACGCTGCAAGGAAATCGCCGAAGGCATCGCGTCAGCAGATTATGACGGACTTGTTTTTGCCTATGGTGATGTGGATTTTTCTTATGACATACTCAAGCCCATTGCCGATAAAGGCATACCGGTTGTAACTTTTGAGGCGCTTCCCTACAGGGACGGAAAATCCATCAAGGGCCTTATTACCACATTTCAGGATGATTACAGCCTTGCCCGCCTGAGTATTGAAACGCTGCTTTCCCTCACTGATAACCATGACAAAAAGGCAAGGATCATCCGCGTCGGCTGCGAGCCAGGCATAACCTTTTTGGATCGCCGCGCCTGGGCTTTTGAGGAATTTGTGAACAAGGGCGGAATCGAGGAAGCCGCGCTGGTGAAGCTGGACAATACAGAGAACCCGCACGGCGCGGCATGGGAAGCGTTAGCTGCAATTTTGCCCCGTTTCCCGCCGGGGACGGTTGACGGCCTTTGGGTTCCCTGGGATGAATTTGCCTGCGGCTGCGCCGAGGCGCTTGCTTCGGCGGGAAGGCGGGATATTAAGCTGACCAGTATAGGCATTTCCGATGATGATATACACCGGATGCTGCGCCATCCTGACATTTGGCTCGCGAGCGCGGCGGTTGATCCCAAGCTGGCGGGGACGGTTAACATGCGCATACTCGCGGCCAGGCTTGCGGGAGAGGACGTCGGTGATACATTTTCATTCAGCCCGCAGCTTGTAAAAACGGCGGATCTGAATATAGGCGTGAATTTCGGCAATATCTCCGTGATGGTACCCGGATGGGGGGAAGGGGAGGGGCTTTTTGACAATTATCAATGGATGACCGATCTGAAAGCCGCGGGGGAGAAATATCTGAGGATACCTCCGGTCCCTCAGGCGGCGTCGCCATGAATATAAAGACACGAATCCTCATCCAGACTTTAAGCGCGTCGCTTGCCCTTATAATTGTCCTGGGTACAGTGTTTTTCCTTTCCGTCGCGGGTATAAGGCGCATGGTGCTTGCCAACTCAAATGATCTGGGGGGCAGCTCCGCCGATATAAGCGGACACACTCTGGAAGTGCAGCTCACCGAAATGATAAACCGCGTCGCCGGTGACATGGCCATGATTCTGGATGAACGTATGAACAAAATCGAAAACCACACCCGCATGACAGCCGATATTACCGGTTCTTTTTACACCGCCAGCCAGGGCTGGAGCCCAAAACCGCTGCCCAGAATCAGGGCGGCTGAGATTCCGCCGCCACGGCCTTATATGTACATTCCCCCCGGCGTAGATTATGCGCGGATACGCGCCGAGGTTGAACTGGCGGGAAACATCACCGAGATGCTCAGGCAGATCACCGTGGTGGATCGGGGCATTGCCACCACCACCATTGCCGGGGAATCCGGTTATGTCATAGCGATGGACGCGTATCCCTGGCCTTGGGAGGATTATGATCCAAAAGCTTTTCAATGGTACAAGGGGGCAAAGGATTCAGGAAGCCTGTACTGGACCGATTTGTATGAGGATCACCGCGGCAGGGGGCCTGTAATCACCTGCGCCGTTCCTTTTTATGATCAGTCAAAAGGAAACAGGCTATTCAAAGGCGTCGCCCGGAGCACGGTGCTGCTTTCCGATTTATCACGGATAATCGAGTCCACGGAGGCGGGGAGAACCAGCCGGCTTTTCATCCTTAACCGCGAAGGGATAAAAATTTATTCATCGGAGGGCGCGGCGATAACAGTAGGGGAGGGCGGAAAGGTGACGGGGGATAATTTTCTGGAAAGTCAAAATCCCCGCCAGCGCAGTCTTGGGCGCAGCATGATCCTTGGCGCCTCCGGTATGACCGAGCTTGAGATGGACGGCCTTCCCGTATATACCGCCTACGCCCCCATTCAGACTCTCGGCTGGAGTCTCGGCGTTACAGTCTCCGTGCAGGAAGTATCCGCTATGGCCGGGCTTGTAGAAAACCAGATATGGAAGATTACAGATAACACCAAAGCGCAAATGGACAGGTATATTCTTCTTTCGGCGGGCGTTATAGCCCTGTTGCTTGTTGTTACCCTGCTGGGTATTGCCGCCTTTGCGATCCGCTTTACCCGTTCAATTACCGGCCCCATACTCGCCCTGAATGACGGCGTGCGCGAGGTTGCGGGCGGCAATCTGGAACGCGCCGTAACAATAAAAACAGGCGATGAATTTGAACAGCTTGCGTCGTCGTTTAACATGATGACCGGCCAGCTCCGCGGTCATATAGAGGAAAAGGCCAGGGCCGCCGCCGAGAAGCAGCGCATAGACACGGAGCTTGACGTAGCCACGCGGATTCAGATGAGCATGCTGCCCGTCGCCTTTCCCGCATTACGGGACAAACAAAACGAATTTGAGCTTTACGCGCGGGTGTATCCGGCAAGGGAAGTGGGCGGCGATTTTTATGATTTCTTTTTTATTGATGACGACCATTTTGCCGTAGTTGTCGCCGATGTTTCAGGCAAGGGGATTCCCGCCGCCCTGTTCATGGCGATAGCAAAAACCATTATCAAGAACCGACTGCAGAGCGGGGAGGACATCGAGATCGCCCTTGATTCCATAAACCGCCAGTTATGCGACAACAATATCATGGATATGTTCGTTACCGCGTGGATCTGCGTTCTGGAAATTTCTTCCGGCAGTCTTGTGTATATAAACGCCGGCCACAACCCGCCGCTTGTTATGCGGCGCGGGAATGGCTTTGATTTTCTTGTTTCGCCTCCGGACCTTGTGCTTGCCGGCATGGACGACACGCGCTACCACGCCCGGCTGATGCGGCTGAAGCCTGGTGACATTCTGTTCCTCTATACGGACGGCATAGTGGAGGCGGAAAACGCCAAAGGCGAATTTTACGGCAAAGACCGGCCAAAGGCTTTCCTTGACGCGAATTCAGGCCTGCCCCTGCGCGAAATGATCGACAGGTTCCGCGACGATATAGCGGCTTTTGCAGGCGGCGCGGAGCAGTCGGATGATATAACCATGCTTGCCCTGAGAGTCGGCGGGCCGGGGACACAGGCTTCTTGATTGTAAAGGAAACTGGGGATACAATATATTACAGCCGTGAAAATATGGTGATAAGGAGTGACGATGAATATAGAACAGGAGAGAACCGGCAAATCAACGGTGACGCTGACGCCTCACGGACGCCTTGACACGGTAAACGCCCCACAGCTTGAGACAAAAATTAAAGAACAGGAAGACATAACGGAACTGACGCTTGATTTTAAGGAGGTTGAGTATATTTCCAGCATGGGCCTTAGGGTGCTGCTCCAGGCGAAAAAGACAATGAAAGCAAACGGCGTCAGGCTGACAATCATTAATATGCGGGAATCAGTCCGGGAAATCTTTGAAATGACCGGTTTCCTGAATCTGATGGCAAAAGAGTAGGATGAATGATGAAAAAATTCATGGACGACAATTTTTTGCTTTCCAACAGGACTGCCGAAAAACTCTACCACGAGGCGGCGGCGGGCGAGCCTATATTCGATTACCACTGCCATCTAATACCGAAAGAGATTGCCGGGAACGTCTGTTTTAAAGACATCGCGTCAGCGTGGCTTGGCGGCGACCATTATAAATGGAGGCAGATGCGTTCCAACGGGATAAACGAGCGGTTTATCACCGGAAACGCCGAACCCTACGATAAATTCCTTGCCTGGGCGGATACGGTTCCAAAGCTTATCGGGAACCCATTGTTCCACTGGACGCATCTTGAACTGCGGCGCTATTTCGGCATTAACGAAATTTTAAATCCGGGAAGCGCCCCGGCTATATGGAAAGCCGCCAATGAAAAACTCGCCAAAGATCCGTCCCTTTCGGTGTTCGGCATCTTCAAGAAATTCAACGTGTATGCCGTGGGAACAACCGACGATCCGGCCGACAGTCTTGAATGGCATGAGAAGGCAAAGAACGCACCCTGTGGGTGCGACGCCACAGAAACCCTTGTGCTGCCCTCGTTCAGGCCCGACCGCGCCGTCAATATAGAAAAGCCGGAATTCGCGGAATATATCGGCAAATTGGGAAAGGCCGCCGGAAAAAATATAAACTGCCCGGATGATCTGTTAAGCGCAATCAGAGATCGTATTGATTTCTTTCACAAAACCGGCTGCCGCGTTTCCGATCACGGACTGGATTTTGTACCGTTTGCCACAGCCTCAGGCGACGCCCGCCTTGCCCGCCCCGCTGAAATAAATTACATCCAATGGGAAAATGAAATGAAAGATGTTTTTTCGCGGGCTTTGGCAGGGGAAAAACCGGACGCAAGGGAAACGGAATCGTGGAAGACTTTTTGCCTTAATTTCCTGGGGGAAGAATACGCGAACCGGGGCTGGGCAATGCAGCTGCATGTATCGGTGATTCGCGGCGCCAACAGCGCCATGCTTGCCTCGGCGGGCCCTGACACGGGCTTCGACGCTGTGGCGGATTACCCTGTCGCGGAAAAACTCGCCCGTTTTCTGGATCTTCTGGCTTTCCGGGGCAAGCTGCCAAAAACAATCCTCTACAGCCTTAACTTCAAGGACCTGTACCCGATGGCGACGCTCATGGGCAGTTTCCAGGGCGAAGCGGATTCGGCCAAAGAAACCGTACCCGGCAAGATGCAGCTTGGCTCAGGCTGGTGGTTCCTCGATCATATAGACGGCATGGAAGCGCAGATGAGGCTGCTTGGGAATACAGGTTTGCTGTCACGTTTCGTTGGAATGCTTACCGATTCGCGCAGTTTTCTCTCTTATCCGCGGCATGAGTATTTCCGCCGCGTGCTCTGCAATATCCTTGGAACCTGGGCCGAAAACGGCGAGATACCCAACGACTTTGAACTGCTTGGAAACATGGTAAAGGACATTTCATTCAGAAACGCGAAGAATTATTTTAAATAAAATTCCATCTTTTCCATTACTTCGTTGAAATCAAGCGGCTTCCCTATGTGATCGTTCATGCCGACAGCAAGGCATTTTTCTATATCTTCCTTAAAAACATTGGCGGTCATGGCAATTATCGGAATTCCGTTCTTGTGTCCCTCAATAGACCGTATCTGGTGAGTGGCTTCCAACCCGTCCATCTCCGGCATCTGCATGTCCATAAAAATTAAATCGTAGCCTTTGGGTTTGCGGCTGAACATTTTCACGGCTTCTTTGCCGTTTACCGCGCAGTCGATCTCGATTTCAGTCGGTTCCAGCAGGGCCATTACAATCTCCCTGTTGATTTCAACATCCTCGGCCAAAAGGAGGCGGCGGCCTTTGAATGATATCTGTTGCTCCGAGGTTTCTTTATCGGGACGGCTTTCCGCGTTTTCTTCTTTGCCGCGTTTAAGCAGAACGGTAAAGGAGAAAATCGATCCCACGCCGGGCTTTGAATCAAGCCAGATTTCGCCGCCCATAAGCTCTACTATATGTTTGGAAATGGCAAGCCCGAGACCCGTGCCGCCGAACTTGCGCGAGGTGCTGCTTTCCGCCTGCTGGAAAGAGGAAAACAGGCGCGATTGCTGTTCTTCGCTGATTCCAATTCCGGTGTCCTTAACGTTAATTTCTATGGTACAAATCCCGTTTTCTTCCTTTTTTAGACGCGCGTCCAGATATATTGAGCCGTTTTCGGGCGTAAATTTAACGGCGTTGGTGAGCAGGTTTGTAATCACCTGCGCCAGCCTCTGATCGTCGCCGTTCAGATTAACCGGAATACGCTTGTCGGTATTGACTGTCAGGTTCTGATGTTTTTCATCCACCCGGAAATTAACGACGTTTATCGATTTTTGCAGGAGTTTTTCAAAGTTGAATTCGACGCAGGACAGATCGAATTTGCCGGCCTCTATTTTTGACATATCAAGAACGTCATTGATAACGCCCAAAAGATGGGTTGAGGCGTTTTCTATCTTCTCAAAAGCGTAATCCTTTTTCTCAATGTCGGGCGCCGATTTGCCGATCGATGTCATGCCGATTATGGCGTTCATGGGAGTACGCATCTCATGGCTCATATTTGACAGGAAATCGCTCTTGGCGCGGTTGGCGGCCTGGGCCTTCTCAAGCGCCGCCTCCAGTTCCGCGGCCCCGGCGCGGATATCCTGCATCATCTTTTTATGTTCGCGCAGATCCCGCATGTAGGCGGCTGCGACGTAATTGCCGCCATAACTGGTCCGCACCAACGTAATTTCCGCCGGGAGCGGGGTGCCGTCCAGCAGCTGGTGCATCCATTCAAATACGCATTTGCCGTCGTTATACGCTTTTTTAATATGTCTGACCGCCTGTACGTAGGAAAGCTCTCCGTTAGCCTGGCGTTCCGGCGACAACTCGAAAAACCGGTCCATAAATTCCTGTTTATTTTTCAGATTGAAAAGCGTAACGGCCGCCTCGTTACATTCAATGATGTTAATGTCTTTGTCAATAAGGCTGCAGCAAAGAGGCGTCGTGTCCATCATGAGCCTCACGCGCTCGTCCGCCTCGTGGATTTTTACCCGCATATCCTGTATAGTCCGCGCAAGTTCTCCGATTTCATCGCTGCGGTCATTGCCGAATATGGCGTCCTGTTCCCCTCCGGTTTTGGAAATACTTCTTGTCAGGTGGTCCAGCGGCGTTATTACAATACGGCTGATAAATATGTTTCCCAGCAGCGAATACAGCATAAACGCGGACAGCATGAAGATCAGCAGCGGAAGAAGCCGCCATATGCTGAACAGTGATTTATTGCTGAAGAAAGTAACAATTGACCAGTCGGATCCGGCGATTGGTTTGATAGACGCGTATTGATACGGCCCTTTCGTAAGTTTGATGACCTGCAGTTCCTCATTTAACCCGAAGTAGCCTCTGATACTTTCCAGATGCGATTCGATTGCGGCGGCAAGCGCCGGATCGGAAGCCGCCTCCGGGATGTTTTTATGGTCATCCTCGGATAAAATAGAGAGGGTGCTGTCCATCTGGACAATACCGTCCCTGTCGATAACATAGCCCTTTACATTTTCGGTGTCATACCTGGCGAACAGGGTGTAAAGCACAGTATCAAACGGGAGGCCGGCGCAGAATACCCCCAATACCTTCCCGTCCTCCATGGCCTTGTGGTTGATCCAGAGAAGACGCGTACGGCTTACTTTGTCAATGTCTATATTCAGCGTATACTCGTAGGGGGAGTTGACGCAATCGTAATACCAGTCATCGTCGGCAACTGACGGATTGAACCGGCCATGGGGAAGGAAATCCTCAAACCGCGTTCCTCTGTTAGCCGCGTACTCGTTCAATGATTCATGAACGCCGAGATACAAAAGGGGATTTTGCAGTATGCCGACTGTATCCATTATCTCATTATAGGCAATGAATTTTTTAACCTGATTTGTCTCGTCGGCAAGCCAGCTTGTTAACGCCTTTGAAATGGACGTTTTTTGTACAAGAATAAGGTTGCGGTTAATGTATGAGTTGAACTTCTCCACCGCCTCAACTGAGTAAAAACGGGCGAGCTCTCCGGACGCGTCGCCGGTGATGTCTTTTATCATCATGGCGGCCATGATAGTTATTGAAACAAGAACCATAACAAGGAGGATCGTATTGGCATTGCGTACGCGGGCGATAATTCCGTTCTTTTTATAAAATTTATTCAGCAAAGCGATCTTCCCCTGTTCTTAATATAATACTATATTTACAACAAAAGTACCAGCTTTGCCTCCTCGCCGGGGGAAAGAACGCCGGGAAGGATTAGCGGTTGGGACGGATCCGGGGGAAGAAGGAAGCCGTTTTCCAGGAAGCGGCGGAACAGGGCGTCCCATTCCGTTTGTGACGGCTTTTGCCTCGGGGTAAGGTATATGCCGTTTCGCTGCCAGAGGCTGCTTTTAAGCGCCTTTGCGACGAGGGGATACTGTGGGTTTGCCCGCTCAGGCGCGGCGGAAATAAGGTCATAAATACCTCTGGCGGCGGCGGCAAGCAGGACAGGCGGCAGAATATCGCCTCCTGTGGCCGCCTCGTCTTTAACAGCCAGGACGCAGAGGCCAAGGGGCAGGCCCTTGCGCCATGTCTGTATGCCCGGGACAATGGGAATCAAAATCCGGGGGTTTTCAAGAACTCCAAGGGGCGATGCGGGGTCGGAAAAAGGCCGCCAAAGAGCGGCGCTTCCGTCGGCGACAAGTGTTTCCAATTCCGGCGGGGGGGCGGAGTACAGGCGGAAAGTCCTGCCTGGAAAAATGCGGGACAAGGCCTTATGGTAACGCGCTTCCAGAAAATGCGGGAAGGGCGCGTAGAGGCCCCGGCTTGCGGTATTTTTTAATTCCCTTAACAGGGAAGGGGGGGTATGCCCCAGCACCGCCGCCCCGTTATTCTGCCACAGATCTACCAGCCTTCCGGCCTTTGTATACAGGCGAAATTCCCGCGCGCGCAACACATCCGGAACCAGCCGCAAAAGTGAAAATTCACTGTCTTCTTCATTGCTCATTGCTCATTCCTCATTCCCAATCTTAACAATCGCGGAGCTTTGCTTATCGCTCAGAAACCGCAGTTCTTTCCCTGTTTCAAACATAGCGCGCACTATCGGCCCGTCCTCGCTGTCCCGCACATCCACAACATTGCCGTAACCGTAATCATCATGGAAAAGCCGCTGCCCCCTGCGCCAGCCTGAGGCTTTTTCCGCGCCCGATCCGGACGACGATGAAGCGAAACCATAGGGCGCGTTCCCGATAATTTTCAGGCATTTTTTGTCAATCTCCCTTAAAAATAAAGACGGTTGAAGCGGCATTACCCTGCCGAACATACGCCGCATGAAGCACGAAGTTAAATACAGTTCGTCCATTGCGCGTGTGACCCCGACATAAAACAGGCGGCGTTCCTCTTCAAGCTCCTCGCTTTTTTTGTCTTCCCTGGGAAAGATACCCTGCTCAAGCCCTGTCATAATCACCCTGCGGAATTCAAGGCCCTTTGTGTTGTGAAAGGTGATCAGCGTCACTTTGTTTTTTTCATCGGGAGATCCCGCAGGATCTCCGGCGTTTTCTTGAGGGTTTCTTTCCTCAAGCGAGCGATCCAGTTCAATATGCTCAAGGAATTCCAGAAGCCCCTGAATGTTTCCTTCGTACAGGCTTGCCGCGTTTACCAGTTCCTGCATGTTGTTCAGGCGCTGGTTTCCGGTTATCTCGTCCTGCATTATATGGTATTCGGCGATGCCGGAGTTTTTCAATAATTGGGCCACGCAAACGGAAAGCCCCTCGCCTGACACCAGAGTGTCGCCGTCTTTCGGCAATGCCGCTTTCGGCACGGACGCTTTCGCTTTTTTTCTCTTCGGCTCAAGGGACTCATGGTTTTCATCGTTAGGTGTAACTGCGGGTTGGGGGTTTTCCAGTAGCGATTTCCCGTCATCCATCACTTTGATAAATTTCTCAAGCCCCGCGCCGGTTTTGGCGCTTAATTTTTTTGTCTGAACCATGTTTTTCGCCGTTTCCAGAAGATCTTTGCCTTCTGTAAGGCTTGCGTCAATAAGGCGCGCCGCCGTTACCGCGCCCAGGCCGCGAGCGGGTTTGTTCAGCATCCGGCGGAAGGCCACTTCGTCGCGGGGGTTTACCATGAACGACAGAAGGGCGAGGGCGTCCTTAATTTCCTCACGCTCGTAGAATTTCAGCGAGCCGACTACTTTGTAGGGAATGCCGCGGCGCAGGAATTCCGTTTCAAAACCAAAGGATTGCGCGTTAGTCCGATATAAAATAGCCCAATCCGACCATTGCGCCTGCGGGGTTTTGCCCTTCACCGATTTTTCGATAAGCGAGGCGCAGAAATTTGCCTCTTCTTCCTGATCCGGCAGAAAGGCGAGCACCGGCAGTTTCCCGTCTCCGCGTTCCGACCTGAGGGTTTTTCCCAAACGTCCCTTGTTGTGATCCACAACCGAGGAGGCGGCCTGCAAAATAGGAGAAGTGGAACGGTAATTGCTTTCAAGGCGGATAATGTCGGCATCTGAAAATTTTTCCGGGAACTCAAGAATGTTTTTTACCTCCGCGCCCCTGAAACGGTAAATCGACTGGTCGTCATCCCCCACAACGCAGACGTATGTGCCGGGGCCGGCCAGCTCCTTTAACATCTCAAACTGGGCTACATTAGCGTCCTGGTATTCGTCCACCATTATGACGGAAAATCGTTCCCTGAAACGGCGGCGGACATCAGGCTCATTACGGAGAATTTCCACGGGTTTTTTTATCAGGTCGCCGAAATCCACATTTCCGGTATGTTTAAGCCTTTTTTCATACTCTGCGTAAATGCCGCGGAATTTTTTTCCGCTGTCGATTAACGCAAGGGACGGGTCTTCCGGAGAAAGAAAATAATCCTTTGCCCTTGAGATGCTGTACGCGGCGTGTTTGACTTCCGCTTTCTGCGCTCCATCCATTATTACAGAAAGAAAGGAGATAACGTCGTCATCGTCATAAATTGTAAAATTGGAATCCAGGCCGCAGAAATGCCCGTTGCGCCTTAAGAACCATGCCCCAAATGAATGAAAAGTCCTCAGCATGGCATAGCCTGAGCGCTCGTCAATGTTTCTTGCGCGTTCGGCCATTTCCCGCGCCGCCTTGTTGGTAAAGGTGACAGCCAGTATCGACTGCGGGGCCACGCCCCTTTCCCGTATAAGCCACGCGATTTTAGTGGTAATTACCCTTGTTTTCCCTGAACCGGCTCCGGCCAAAATCAGCAGTGGGTTTCCCGTATGGAGGACAGCCCGCCTTTGATCGGGGTTGAGCGGCTCAAGATATGCGGGCGGATCCGAGTTATAGTCCATAGCGTTATTATAGCGGTATTTTAAGAAAAGTTATATTAACCATTGCTCATTGCTCATTACTCATTGTTCATTACTCATGGCTCATTGCTCATTGCTTTGAAACAGGTTATAATAAAAACATGGAATTGCACATTAAAAGGCGCGACATGGGCGCGATTATGGATTTTAACCATAAAGGGATTATATCCAACCGGCCGCTTACCGAATACATCCAGTATCTCAATATCCAGATGGGAGAGCTAAGGCCCCTGTCCAACAAGCAAATCCTCCTTATCGGGGGCGGGATGTCACCCATACGCAGTTGGCTTGAAGCGGTTAACATAAACGCCGTGGTGACAAACCTTGATTTTTATTATGACGCCGACGAAACGGTCGCGCACAATCATATAAACGAGGATTTTTACAAATGGATAGCGCCTGTGGATTTTTACAATGAAATATGGGCTCTTCATTCCCTGCCCCTTTATGCGCTTTCCTGTATTGAGGTGGAATTGTTTTTTGCCAAATCTTTGCTTATGCTGGCCCCCGGAGGGAATTTGCGCGTTTTCCCCGTAAACGACGGTAACCTTGACGCCGTCTCCCATACCAAAAATTTCTACGGCCACGCGGAAAGGGCCAGAGACGCCCATAAAGCCATGATGGAAATGGGAAAAATCGGCTTTTCAACCGTGGCGAGGAAAAATGATCTTGTGTCTATAGCGGAGCAGATTGAAAACGCGAGGGGAGAGAACAGTATTTATACGTGGTTTTACGATATACATCAAAGAGAGCCGTGGAACAAATTCGCCCAGCGGAGGGATTTTGAGGC
>Ga0268262_10006171_pt1 | contig 11588 bp, 12 predicted proteins | sample TergutNc150P3_FD_190354 | JGI IMG/M metagenome (GOLD analysis project Ga0268262, IMG submission 190354) | Nasutitermes corniger P3 segment gut microbial community from laboratory colony in Florida, USA - Nc150 P3 (SPAdes) (version 2) | ecosystem: Host-associated > Arthropoda: Insects >... | reverse complement strand
TGTTGACGTATTCACATTTTCGTGCTAAAATGGATATATACCAGTTTGGTAAACATCTAATTCTATTCTTTTTGGATAAAAGCTATGCAGTATTTTGATACTCACGCCCATTTGGGGCTTATAGTTGAAGACCCCATTGAGCAGTTAATAGTAATACAGGAAGCTCGTCAGGCTTCCGTCGCCAGAATTGTCTCGATTTGTAACAGTCTTCATGATTTTGGTCACGTTTATGAAAATCTTAAATCAGCGGCGAATGTCTATCACGCCGTGGGTGTAAGTCCGTCCGAGGTCCAAAACCCGGGCAAGGACTGGCTTCAGCATATTGAGCAAAGCGTTCAATATGAACGCGTGGTCGCCATTGGCGAGATCGGTCTGGATTACTACCGGAAATTCGGCGACAAGAAGTCCCAGATCGAACTTTTTATTACCCAGCTTGATCTCGCGGCAAAACTCGGCAAACCTGTAATAATTCACAACCGCGACGCGGGACACGATGTATTGGACATTCTCCGCGACCGTCTGCCTCCGAAAGGCGGAGTGCTTCACTGCTATTCCGAAGACGCCGCCTATGCCGAGAAAGCTCTGGAGCTTAATCTGTATTTTTCTTTTGCGGGAAACCTTACATACAAGAACGCGAAAAATCTGCACGAGACTCTTTCTGTTCTTCCCGTAGACCGCATATTGATTGAATCGGAAAGTCCGTTCATGGTTCCGGCTGATTATCGCGGCAAAAGAAATATGCCCAAGTATCTGCCGCTGACCGCCCGTTTCATGGCAAACATGCTTGATATGGAAGAAGAGGCTCTTGCCGCTCAACTCTGGGAAAACTCAAATAAATTTTTCGGCTTGCCGAGTGAATAGCATCTGCACTGAATAACATGTCCCTGTACCGCGCGATAAAAATCGGCTCTCTCGAACTTTCAGGGAATCTCTTTCTTGCGCCGGTGGCTGGGTACACCGATCGCGCGTTTCGCTCCATTTGCGCCGAGGAGGGGGCGGATTTTTCTTTTACGGAACTTGTCTCCGCCGAAGCGTTGTACCGTAATTTTGGACGGTACGGGTTGGGGGTGCAGGAGGGAGCGTCTTCCGGGAATACCGCCGCTGTCAATTTGGTTCGGCGGGGGGAGAAAGAAAAACGTTACGCGATACAATTATTCGGCGCGGAGAGCGAATCTATCTACAAGGCGGCTGTTTTGCTCGCGCCGTTGAAGCCGGACGCTGTGGATATTAACGCGGGATGTCCTGTTCCCAAAGTTGTAAAAAACGGCGCGGGGTCGGCGTTGATGAAAAATCCGTCCGTAATCGGCAAAGTAATGGAAGCGGCTGTTCGCGCTTCACGCGAAAGTTTAGGCGGCGTTCCCGTAACAATAAAAATCCGTTCGGGATGGGACAGTAAATCGCTCAACTACGCTGAGTGCGCGCGGATTGCCGTCGAGGCGGGGGCGGCAATGGTCACCCTGCACCCGCGCACACGCGCGCAAAATTACGGCGGCAAAAGCGATTGGTCGCACATAGCGGATTTAGTTTCCCGCCTGCCCGTCCCAGTTACAGGTTCCGGCGATCTTTACACGCCGGAGGACGCGCAAAAAATGTTAAAAGATACAGGCTGTGCGGCGGTAATGTTTGCAAGGGGCGCGCAAGGCAATCCATTTATTTTTTCGCAGACTCGTTCTCTGCTGGAAACAGGCTCATGGGAGCAGTCTGCGGTTTCCGCGCGGATAGCCGCCGCCATGCGCCACCTGGAAATGCTTGCCGTTGACATAGGAGAGCGAACAGCTTGTCTTGAAATGCGAAAACAATTCTGCGCTTACACAAAAGGCGTTGCCGGCGGCGCGGCTTTACGCGAAAAAGCCGTCCACGCCGAAACGATTAAAGAATACCGGCGTATTATCGAAGAATCACATTTTTATAAAACGGCAAATAACAAATAATATATACAATTGTCATAAAAAACACTATAATTAATGAAAATATAAAGCGAGGTGTTATTATGTCTTTTGTAATTTTAATTGTATTATTCGCCGTTCTTGGCGTCGGTCTTGGTCTTTTGTTTAACAAATTTGTTATTAAAGATTATCCGGAGGCGGGCAGAAAATTTAAGTACGTTATAACGGTTATCGTTTTTTTCTTAATAACTGTTGCGTTGTTTGCGGTTATATACGGTAAGTTCATAGTTGACGCTTCAGTAAAAAAATCTTTTTCAGAACTTGAACAATATGTTTTAAAAAATCATTCAAACCTTAATTTTGTTAAAAACAACGGGATTGATATTACAGCGGTTCAAAATGACGTTTCAAAAATAAACAGCACTATATCCGACTTAAGCGGAATTTTAAGACCAAAAGCCTCTGAGCTTGGCGTTCCATCTTTGGTTTATAATGCGGTTATAAATTATTTATCAAAAGAATTACAAAAGAAACTTGCTGTTGTCAATAAAACAGGACAAAAAGCGGCTAATTCTTTTGTTGACGAAAACAATAGGCTAACGGTTTCATCGTTGATAAACGGTTTACAAACCGGCGTATTAAAAGTTGTAAAAACAATTGTATTTGTCCTTGTTGTTATTTTTTTAATTCTTCTGGGATTTTATATACTTGTTTCAGTATCAACAGCGTCTAAAGAAAAGAAGCGCGTTGCAGGGCAATAACGCAGGTTGACCTTATTTGATTCTATCTTTATTCTTATTATAAAAGATGAATATTTTTAGACGGTCATTCCGGTATGTTAACTTTAATGCGGTGTATTGGCTCATAATTATCAATGTACTCATTTTCGCGATGACGCAGTTTTTTGGAGCGGATTTCCGATATTTTCTTGTTACAAGAATGTCGATGATTCCCGCCACAGTTGTACACGGCTGGATTTGGACTTTTGTCACTTATATGTTTATGCACGGCGGCTTTAGCCACATCTTTTTTAATATGCTGGGACTTTTTATTTTTGGAATCCATGTCGAAAGACAAATGGGCAGTAAGGAATTCCTGCTCTACTATTTTGTTACAGGCGTTTTAGCGGGCGTTTTTTCTTTTCTGGTTTATTATTTTACCGGCAATCATGTCGTCGCTCTTATGGGCGCGTCCGGAGCTTTATTCGCCGTTGAACTTGCGTACGCGATATTTTTTCCTGATTCAATTATTTACATTTGGGGGATACTTCCCCTGCGCGCGCCTGTGATGGTGCTTGGTTTTACCGCTCTGGAATTGTTTTTTTCAATAACCGGACGCAATAGCGGAGTCGCGCATCTTACCCATCTTGCCGGATTCGCCATCGGCTGGCTTTATTTTCAAATCCGCTTTGGAGTGAATCCCTGGCGGCGGCTAACAGGAAGGTAACTATGAAAAAAGTCGGCATACTTTTCGGCGGCAAGTCCGCGGAACATGAAATCTCTCTGTTATCCGCAAAAAATGTTTATGAGGCGATTGACAGAACAAAGTTTGAGCCCGTCTTAATCGGGATTGATAAATCGGGGCGCTGGCTGATAAACGACGCGGAAAAATTTTTGCTTAACTCCGATAATCCCGCGCTTGTAAAAATTAATCCGAACGGAAAAGATGTTTCTCTGCGCCCTGAGAGCAACGGAATGTTTGCCGCCGAAGGAGCGGGGAATTTTAACATTGACGTAGTATTCCCTATTTTGCACGGACCTTTCGGCGAGGACGGAACGGTACAGGGTTTTTTAAAATTAGCGGATATTCCTTACGTTGGTCCGGCAGTTCTCGGCTCAGCGGTCGGCATGGACAAAGATGTAATGAAGCGGCTTTTTCGCGAGGCGGGAATCCCTATCGGGAAATTTCTCACATTTAAAAGCCATGAAAAAATACCGTCATTTGCGGAAATAAAGAACGAATTAGGCGCGCCGTTTTTCATTAAACCGGCAAACATGGGCTCTTCTGTCGGAATCAGCAAGGTTCACAATGAAGCGGAACTAGCCTCCGCGTTAAATGACGCTTTTTTATACGACACAAAAATCATCATAGAAGAATTTATCGTCGGCAGAGAGATTGAGTGCGCCGTACTCGGGAATGAGGAGCCAGCCGCGTCCGTGCCCGGCGAAATAATCCCTTCTCACGAATTTTATTCTTACGACGCCAAGTATCTTGATGAAAAAGGAGCCGCTCTTGAAATCCCCGCGAAACTTGACGACGTAACAAAAAAACGGATTCAAGAGCTTGCCGTAAAGGTTTTTCAAGTTTTATGCTGCGAAGGGCTTTCGCGCGTGGATTTCTTTTTGAAAAAAGACGGCGAAATAATAGTCAACGAAATTAACACAATGCCGGGTTTTACAAAGATAAGCATGTACCCAAAAATGTGGGAAGCAAGCGGGATTGGCTACTCAGAACTTATCACCCGCTTAATTGAATTGGCAGTCAACCGTTTTGAAAAAGAACGGAAGCTAAAAACCAGCGTAAAGTAATATGGAAGGGTAATATGAAAAAATTATGTTTCTTTATTTTTTCAATTGTAATGATTTTTAATTTGTCTGCTAAAGAACATGATTTTTCTATCGGCGCGGATCTTGGTTCGTTGAGCGGTTTGGCTCAGGAAGTCGTATATAGGGATGCAAAATCGGATAATAAATTAAGCGAGTTACGCTGGAATTTTAATTCTCTTACTTACATCGGACTGGATATAAAATATTCATGGTTAAAGCCGGGGAATAATTGGGGACTTTTTGCAAACGGCTTTTTAAAATACGGACTTTTCAGCGAACTCGACGTAATGGAAGATCGGGACTGGATGGATGCGAAATATACAAATTGGTTAACGCATTATTCTGTACATGATAATAAGACGGAGTCCGCAAACCTGATAGATTGTAATTTAGGAGCGTCATTTTTAGTTTCTCAAAAATTTTTGCTAAAGGCGTACATTTCTTATCATTATATGTATTTTTCATGGACCGCAAGCGGCGGCTCTATTTTATACCCTTCATGGGATACTGACGGAGACGGTAGACCTGATGGAGATCATTTACCCCTTTTTGTTTTTTATGATGAAGTAGGAAGGTATGAACAGACTTGGCATATTTTTTCTCCGGCAATCTCGTTTTACGGAGAATTTAATCGTTTTTTTGATATTGAAATTGCGTTTGAAGTAACGCCGTTTATATGGTGTGTCGCTATAGATAAACATCTCCTTCGTGATTTGGTAATTACTGACCTTTTAAGCGGAGGACTATTCATTGAACCAAGCTTTCTTTTTTCATATAAACCTTCGGATCATTTTGTGTTATCCCTTTCATGCACATATAGAGAAATAAACAACTCTCGCGGCGACACAAGATACAAATATGCCGAACAGACGCCTACTATTGAGAAAAATTTAAGCGGGGCGGGATATAAAGCGTTTGATATTGGCATTATCTCTAAATTTAGATTTTAATATCAGTTATTAATCCGGCTTAAGCCCCGGCACATCAAACTCAGGCGGAATTTTTGTCGGAGCGCCTTTTGAATCGACAAACGCCCATGTAACTTTTGCCTCTATCAATAAATCTTCGCCCCGCCAAATTTCCTGCGCGATAGCGCCGCTTACAGCGCCTTTTTTTACAGGTCGCGATTTGATAATCAATGTGTCGTCGGTAAAGGCGGGTTTTTTGTAATCAATTTCTATTCGGGCAATGTAAACGCCGTAACCGGCTTTTGTAGCTTTAACAAAATCAAAACCAATATCTTTAAGAAATTCATAACGCGCGTATTCAAGATAATTAAGATAGTTTGCGTTATTCACATGGTTGTAGCCGTCGCACTCATAGCTTCTTACCCGTAATGAACATTCTGTTTTCATGGTTTAATTATATTGATCGCGCGGTACTTTGAAAAGTCCCGTATTATCTGTATTATAAATTATGTTTAATTTTTGCCCGTCATGCGCCTCAAAAAAAATCACCTTTAACGAAGGGAAGTTTTTCCGCTGTCCCGACTGCGGTCTTGTCTATTATCACAATGTCGCCGCCGCGACAGGCTGTATTATTGTAATGCCGGACGGCGATTCGGAGCGGCTTGTTTTTCTTGTCCGCGGCAAAGAGCCCGGTATCGGCAAGCTGGATCTTCCCGGCGGTTTTGTCGATCCCGGCGAAGGCGTTCTTGACGGACTCTACCGCGAGTTACGGGAAGAAATTAACTGGACTCCGCAAATTCCAAGCGGCGCGAAATTGTCCGACGTCTTTAAATTATTCGCGTCTTTCTCCAATGTGTACAAATACAAGGGCATAGATTACAACACATGCGATATGTACTTTTCCATACGCGCCCCGGGTCTTAAACCCGAAGCCCTGCGCCGTCAGGAAACTGAAATCGCGGACATTCTTTTCTTAAAACCCGATGAAATTGATTTTTCCCGGTTCGCTTTTCCTTCCACCGTGAAAGCCGTAAAAACATATCTCAACATCCTTGACTAAAATTGACATAAGTTATCAAATATTATTATGTATCATGGAAATATGTCTGCAAGTTCTTCTCTTCCCGGCGAATACCGTAAAACGGCTGAACGTCTGTTTTTAAAAGACGGTTTTTCCAAAGGGCAAAAACCCGATATAAAAGCCGCCGGAGATTTTGCCAAATCTCTTGGTATCGGCGTTGAGTATCAGCGGTTATTCGCTCTTGAAACAAACAGCGGAGAGTTAAGAACTTTTTTGGATCAGTTTCAAAATAATCTGGCTTTGTTAATAAAAAAAACATGGGTAGAAGAAGCCGATGAAATCCGCAAAGGAAAATTACATGACGATATTCCGTCGTTTATGAAAACTATCGAACAGCCGGATTACATAAAAGCTATAGATAATTTTAGCGTGATTCTTGACGAGTTAGCTTATCTTTTTTTCGGCAAACAAAGCGAAAAAGAAGATTTTGCCGAGTACACCTTCCGCATTGACGCGCAAATGGGTCTTTTCTGGTGGTACGGAAGCAGACTTACTTTATTAAAAGAGTTGAAAGATAAAAACATCGACCAAAACGACAAATGCTTATGGGCGGTTTTACTTCTTGGTCTGTGTTATCTGACAAATTTTTAAAAGGAAGAATATGATTAACGAAAATAATACCGATACAAAAACTGATTCTTTAGGAACGGATTTTATCAGTGAATTTATAAAAGAAGACTTGGCGGCGAAAAAATTCACTTATGTGCATACGCGCTTCCCGCCGGAACCAAACGGCTGGCTGCATATCGGTCACTGCAAGGCGTTTTATATCGACTTTAGCATGGCAGAGCGCTTCGGCGGAAAATGCAATCTGCGCTTTGACGATACCAACCCCGAAAAAGAGGACATATCCTACGTTGAGGCAATCAAGCGCGATATTAAATGGATGGGCTATGATTGGGAAGACCGCGAATATTACGCTTCCGATTATTACGAGTACTTGTATGAGCTGGCGATAAAAATCATCAAAAAGGGAAAAGCTTACGTTGACGATTTAACAGATACCGAAATGAGCGAGTACCGTGGAACAGCGGTCGCCGATAAAAACAATATCACCGTAACGCCGCCGGGCAAAAACAGTCCCTACAGAGACCGTTCTATCGAAGAAAATCTTGACCTCTTTGCGAGAATGCGCAAAGGCGAATTCGCCGACGGCGCAAAAACTCTGCGCGCGAAAATCGACATGACTCATCCTAACCTGCTTCTGCGCGATCCTGTCATGTATCGTATCCGCCGCGAAACCCATTACCGCACGGGCAATTCATGGTGTATCTATCCAATGTATGACTTTCAACATCCGCTTTCCGACGCGAAAGAGGGAATCACCCACTCTCTCTGTTCGCTTGAATACGAAATCCACCGCCCCTTGTACGAATGGTTTATCCAAGAGGCGGAAGTTTTCCCTTCGCGCCAGATAGAATTCGCCCGTCTTAATTTGAGCCATACCGTTATGAGCAAACGCTGGCTTTTAAAACTTGTGCAGGACAAATATGTTTCAGGCTGGGACGATCCGCGAATGCCGACAATAGCCGGTCTTCGCAGACGAGGTTACACTCCCGAAGCTATCCGCAGTTTTGTCTCGCAGATCGGCATCGCAAAAACGGACAGCATGGTAGACATCGCATTTCTTGAGTACTGTCTTCGCGAAGATTTAAATAAACGCGCTCTGCGTGTAATGGCAGTCCTGCGCCCTCTCAAGCTAATCATAGAAAATTGGGACGCAGGAAAAACCGACGAAATGGAAGCGGTAAATAACCCCGAAGACGAGGGCGCCGGAAAACGTTATGTGCCATTTTCCCGCGAATTATGGATTGAGCGCGAGGATTTTGAAGAAGTCCCGCCGCCCAAATACTTCCGTCTTTTCCCGGGAAACTCCGTCCGCCTGCGTTACGCGTACATTGTTACCTGCACCGGCTTTGACAAAGACGCAAACGGCAATATTACAGCCGTGCGCTGTACCTACGACCCGGAAACAAGGGGCGGTAACGCTCAGGATAACAAAAAGGTAAAAGGGACGATACATTGGGTATCCGCCGCCCATTCCGTCCCCATACAAGCCCGTATTTACGATTATTTGTTCAATGTGGAGAAGCCAATGGAAGTTCCGCCCCGCGCGGACGGCTCTCTCGGCGAATTTACCGACAATTTAAGCCCAAATTCGCTCGAAATAATTGAAAATGCGTGGGGAGAACCCTCGCTCGCAAGCGTCCAGCCGGGAAAATCTTTCCAATTTGAACGATTGGGCTATTTTGTCCGCGATCCCGACGCTTCCGCTGACGGAAAACCTGTTTTTAACAAGACAATCGGTCTCCGCGACACATGGGCGAAGATAGCAAACAAGAATTAGTCATATTTACACATATAATTGTACTTACTTGCACAAGTATTCATTATGTGATATGATTACATTATGCCCCATGAATGTAAAAAAGGTGTTGTTATGGAAGAATTATCAGAAGAAGACTTAACTATAAAAAAACCCGAAACAAATGTTGATGAAAGCATTATGCTCGCGTTATGCGACAGCCTGAATGAACTATACGATAAATTAAGCATGTTAAGTAATGTAATGGAAAAAAAAATCTCGGAACATAATTTAACCCAAAATGATAAAGGAGAAGTAAAATGAAAATAAAAGTCAAACTGAGCATTATGATGATCGCAATTGTGGCAATCGTAGCGGGCGGTCTTTCCGTAATTCAATTGGTGAAGTCAAGCGGTACAACCTTGGCGCTTTCCAAACAGAAAACCATGTATCTGGCACGCCAGAGAGCCCAGTACTGGGACGGTCGTCTAAACGGATATATTAACGTGCTGCAAACGCTGTCGGATATTTTTAACTTTTATGAAAGCATACCGGTGGGGGATCGGCGGCAGCAATTTGAAAATAATTTACGGGGTGTTTTTGAGGATGTGCCCGATTTTGTACGATTAGCCACCACATGGAAACCTGACGCCATTGACGGGCAGGACGCCCGTAATATAGGCAGGGTAGGCTCAACTCCAACAGGACAATTCGCTTTTACCCTGTCAAGAGAAACCGGAGAAATAGTAGCTTCGGCGGGCAGTAACGTTCAGAGCACAATGGACTGGATTACAGGACCTAACGCTAAAGTAGTCGGTATGAGCGACCCCTCCCCGCTCAGGAATTTGGGAAAAGACACCTATGCTGTCAGGCTCGTATGTCCCATTATCAATAAGCGTCTCAATGAATCAGTAGGAGCCGTAATCGCCCAGTTGGACATTGCCATGATACAGCCCAGGATAGAACAGACTATCAAAGATCTTGAAGAAGTTACCAGCGCGGTTGTTTACTCTGACAACGGGTTTATTTTGGCGAATTACCTGCCTGAGTTTATAGGAAAACAAATTGAAGCGGAAACACAGTACGGTAAATACTTGAACGACGTTAAAACGGCTATTAAAAACGCGAAAGAATGGCAAGGTGAAGCTTATGACCCCGAACTGAAAACAAACATGGTAATGGCAGTAGCCAATATTCCCATAGGAGCTTCCCCGACAACGTGGTCGTTTATGGTCGGTTCAACCGAAGATTACATTTTGAAAGATGTTAATGCGCTGAAAAATTTTGTAATTATTTTAGCGTCAATAGCGCTTGTAGCGGCGGTAGTAATTATCTACCTTGTCTTGGGAAATACTACCGCCCCAATCGTCAAGGTAGCGGATACGTTAAAAGACATTTCCGAAGGCGAAGGCGACCTTACACGGTCTATAGCTGTCCATTCCAATGACGAGGTAGGCGATCTTGCCAAGTACTTCAACAAAACGATTGAAAAAATCAAAAACCTTGTGCTTATCATTAAAAAGCAGTCGCATAATCTGTCGGATATCGGAACCAACTTATCCAGTAATATGACGGAAACAGCGGCGGCGGTAAACGAAATTACAGCTAACATTCAGGGTATAAAGAGCCGTGTAATTAACCAGAGCGCCAGCGTTACGGAAACAAACGCGACTATGGAGCAGGTTATCGCCAACATCAACAAACTCAACGGTCATGTTGAAAACCAGAGCCGCAACGTTTCCCAGGCGTCGTCAGCCATTGAAGAGATGGTAGCCAATATCAGTTCCGTTACCAACACGCTGGTCAGCAACACTACAAATGTAAATACATTAAAAGAAGCCTCAGATGTTGGGCGCGGAGGCTTGCAGGAAGTAGCGACGGACATTCAGGAAATAGCGCGCGAATCAGAAGGCTTGCTGGAAATCAACTCTGTAATGGAAAACATCGCGAGCCAGACCAACCTGCTTTCGATGAACGCCGCAATTGAAGCCGCGCACGCCGGAGAAGCAGGCAAAGGCTTCGCGGTAGTCGCCGATGAAATTCGCAAACTTGCCGAGAGTTCCAGCGAACAGTCCAAGACAATCGGCAACGTATTAAAGAAGATAAAAGAGTCGATAGACAAGATAACCAAATCCACCGAGAACGTTCTTAACAAGTTTGAGTCGATTGACTCGGGCGTAAAGACGGTAGCTACACAGGAAGAGACCGTCCGCAACGCGATGGAAGAACAGGGCGAAGGAAGCAAGCAGGTACTGCAAAGCGTCGGCGGCTTGAACGAGCTTACCCAGCAGGTAAAGAGGGGTTCCGAAGAAATGCTTAACGGCAGCCAGGAAGTAATGACCGAGAGCCAGAACCTTGAGAGGGTAACGCAGGAAATCACAGGCGGTATGAACGAGATGGCGTCGGGAGCGGATCAGATTAACGTAGCGGTAAACAACGTCAATGAGATGACCGTTAAGAACCGCGAAGCCATTGACAGTTTGATAAAGGAAGTTTCTAAGTTCAAAGTTGAGTAACTGAAGATTGCTGAAAACGCGTAAGCGTTTTCAGCTTAGTAGTTTTGTCTGACCACCAGTGGTCAGATTCGATGTAATAACAGAGCAAATTGTAGTTTTTATATCACTGCGATTGAATAAATCATTTTGTGTTTTTTATTTCATATAATTTTAGTTCATTGGAAAGTGTTTGTTTTATCGTTACACTGACAATTTGTTCTATATTTGAAATAATAGACGGTTCTAATTGCAATAATACTCCTTCCGGTGTTGCAGAGACATCAAAAAGTTGGACTGTTTCTATATCAAGCGCTTCGGCAAGTTTATCAAGCATTTCCGGTGTAGGGAATTTTTTTGCTACCTCAAC
>Ga0268262_10006170_pt1 | contig 11589 bp, 10 predicted proteins | sample TergutNc150P3_FD_190354 | JGI IMG/M metagenome (GOLD analysis project Ga0268262, IMG submission 190354) | Nasutitermes corniger P3 segment gut microbial community from laboratory colony in Florida, USA - Nc150 P3 (SPAdes) (version 2) | ecosystem: Host-associated > Arthropoda: Insects >... | reverse complement strand
CTTCTTTCTTCCTGCGCCTGGGCCTCTTTTGTATTCCTTGTTCTCATCTCGCTTCTTTATTGGTATTAATGGCTCCACTCTCTCCCAAAACTCATCCGATACTTCCCATGATTGCAATGTCATATCTGTCCTCCTGAACTCCATGCTCTGAGAATAATATGCTGCTATTTACGGATAAGTTCTTAGTTTGGTGGCCGCGCAAGTTGTTGTTCTCGTCACCTCGTCAGCTTGCGGTACTTGATCCTGTGGGGGTCAAAGGGTTTAAGGCCCAGCACTTCTTTTCTGTATTGCTCATATTCGGTATAGTTGCCATCAAAGAACTCTACGCGGGAATCGCCCTCGAAAGCCAGGATATGAGTGGCAAGGCGATCCAAAAACCATCTGTCATGACTGACAATTACAGCGCTGCCCGCAAAGCTCTCTATGGCTTCTTCCAGCGCCCGCATGGTGTTTACATCCAGGTCATTTGTGGGTTCGTCGAAGAACAATAGGTTTGACTCGCTTTTCAATGTCAGTGCCAGGTTCAAACGGTTCTGCTGGCCGCCGCTCAATTCTTTGACTCTTTTCTGCTGGTCGTCGCCTCGGAAGCCAAAGCGGCTGAGCCATGCGCGCACGTTGATTTCTCTTCCGCCCAGGTTGATTACCTCGTAACCTCCACTGACTACTTCAAATACGCTCTTATCAATGTCCAGGGCGGATCGCAGCTGATCCACATAGGCCATTTTCACAGTTTCCCCGATTTTGACACTTCCGCTGTCCGGCGTTTCCTGGCCTGTGATCATGCGGAGCAGCGTGGTCTTGCCCGCGCCGTTGGGGCCTATAACGCCCAGAATCCCAGCCCTTGGCACATGGAATGAGAGTTTTTCAAAGAGAACTTTATCCCCGAAAGCTTTGCACACATTGTCAAGTTCCACGACCACATCGCCCAGGCGCGGACCGTTGGGTATGTAAATCTCCAGGTTAGTCTCCTTCTCCTTTGCGTCAGCGCCCGCCAGTTTTTCGTAGTTGGCTATGCGTGCTTTGCTCTTGGCGTGCTGGCCTTTGGGAGACATGTGAATCCATTCCAATTCGCGTTCCAGTGTCTTTTGGCGCTTGTTGTCCTGTTTTTCTTCCAGCGCGAGCCTGTTCTTTTTTTGCTCTAACCAACTGGAGTAATTGCCTTTCCAGGGGATGCCCTCACCGCGATCCAGCTCCAATATCCACTCGGCGACGTGATCCAGGAAATACCTGTCGTGAGTAACAGCTATGACGGTGCCTTTGTAATTCTGTAGGTGTTTTTCAAGCCAGGCTACGGTTTCGGCATCCAGGTGGTTTGTAGGCTCATCCAGCAACAGAATATCCGGCTTTTGTATCAGCAGTCTGCAAAGGGCCACGCGGCGGCGTTCACCGCCGGATAACACATTGAGGGGCGTGTCCGGGTCGGGACATCGCAGGGCTTCCATAGCCTGTTCCAGTCGTGAATCCAGATCCCAGCAATCCGCGGTGTCAATCTTGTCTTGTAATTCGGCTTGTCTGCTCAAGAGCGCATCATAATCAGCATCGGGATCCGCAAACTTTTCGCTTATCTCATTGTATTCCCGTAGCCATTCTGATTGTTCACCAGCGCCCTCAGCCACGACTTCACGCACGGTCTTTGATTCATCCAAGATCGGCTCTTGTTCCAAAATTCCGGTGGAATAGCCCTTGCTCAGAACCGCCTCGCCGTTGAAGTCATTATCCACTCCGGCCATAATACGCAGAACAGTGGATTTACCCGCGCCATTCAGGCCAAGTACGCCAATCTTTGCCCCATAGTAATATCCAAGGCTGATGTCCTTTATAACCGGCTTGTTGTTATAGATTTTCGAAACGCGCATCATTGAATAGATGACTGTAGGTTCTTCTTGTTTTGCCATTTAATCCTCCAAAAATAAGGCCGTGCTGTTTCTTACTAGGCACTGCCGGTTTTGTTTTTCAGGCTTTTGAGTATTTTAGGCAGGCGGTTCACAGCCGCCTGGCTCTCCATCCATTCCCTGTGCGGACGCGCCAGGTAGCCGCTTAGGTGGCTGCCATCGGGAACGTCTTTTGCCACCATTGAATTTCCGCTGATTATACTGCGCGACCCAATGTGAATGTGTCCGGCTGTGCCAACCTTTCCGGCCATAGTCACATAGTCGCCCAGTGTGGTTGACCCGGAAATGCCCGTCTGACTGACGATCAGGCAGTGGCTGCCGACTTGGACGTTGTGGGCGATCTGGCAGAGATTATCTATTTTTGTACCAGGCCCTACGCGTGTCGGGCCAAGCGCGCCGCGGTCAATCGTGGTGCAAGCGCCGATCTCGACATCGTCCGCGACCTCTACCCAGCCAATCTGGGGCACTTTATCGTGACGGCCATCGTGAAACGCGTAGCCATAGCCATCGGAACCCAATACGCTGTTGGCGTGTATCCTCACCCTGCTGCCAAGTCTGGTTTTGCGGTAGAGTACCACGCCGGGGAAAAGCTCGCAATCATTTCCAATAATACAATCCTCGGCAATATGGACGCCCGGATGTATAACAACCCTGTCTCCGACAACAGCGCGGGCGCCAATGGTCGCTGATATTGGCGCTATACTGCATTCCAGACCGATCTTGGCTGTGGGATGAACAGCCGAACTGCTGAATTCCGGCTTTGGTTCGGGGTGCAGTCTTGCCGTGCATTGAGCTAAAGCCCAATATGGGTCTTTTACCACTAAAACCGGCTGTTCCCCCAAATCCTCATTTGGCCCGATCAAAATAATACCGGCGTCGCTTTTGCTTGCTTTTGCGGCATATTTGGGATTTGCCAGAAAACTTATAGAAGACATCCTGGCAATTTCCAAAGGCAGGACTTCCGAAAAAACGCGGTCGGGTGGACAATGTTTCAATGCGCCGTCAAATAGCTCCGCTAAGGCTTGCGCTGTAATTTCATTTTTGGGCATACTCGACTCCTTCTGAATCCATCTTTTATTCTCTCTCGACTCTAACCAAACGGGATACTCATGCACCCAATTCTTTTTCGCATCGGTTCTTTTGAAATTGGCACATACGGTGTGCTGTTAGCCCTTGGCTTTCTTGCCGCGCTGTGGCTGGCAAAGCGCCTGGCTAAACGGGACGGCATAGCCCCCGACGCTATAACAGACATCAGCTTGATCCTGCTCATTGCCGGCATACTGGGTTCAAAGATTTTGCTGATCATTGTTGCTCTGTTTAACGGTGAACCCTTGTCTCAAGTATTCAGTCTGAGTACATTGCGGGCGGGGGGAGCCATTCACGGCGGCATACTGGCCGCGACGGCGGCGTTTTTTTGGAGAGTACGCACACTCAAGCTACCTCTCGCGAAAACTCTGGATTCACTGACCACCGCTGTTCCGCTTGGCCAGGCCATTGGCCGCTTGGGGTGTATCGCCGCCGGTTGCTGTTACGGAGCCTATTGCGATAAACCGTGGGCCATCATCTTCCATAACCATGATGCCGCCCGTTTCGGCACGCCTTTGGAACTAACTCTGCATCCGGTTCAGATTTACTTTGGCCTGTCCAATCTCATAATTCTAGCAATACTGCTCACATTCAGACGTTTCAAAAAATTCTACGGCCAGGCATCGGCTCTGTATTTCATTCTGGAAGGCTCTTTCCGTTTTGTGCTTGAAACATGGCGCGGAGATATAGACCGCGGATTCTGGCTAAACATCCCCTGGTTATCCACAGGACGTATAACAGCCCTGCTCTTTATTTTGATTGGCGCCGGAATTTGGCTCTGGGCATGGTTCAGCCAAGCGGAAAAGCGGGCAAAGGCATAGAGCGGTTAAGTGGCTATAAGGTTTGAAATAAATGAAAACAGCGGACGACTGGACAGATTTCTTGTCATGGCGCGCCCCGAAATACCCCGCAGCCACTGGGAATCCTGGATTAGAGCCGGGAAAGTTTTTGTAAATGCTGTTCCCGCTTTCAAAAACGGCCAGCTTCTAAAGGCGGGCGATGTGCTGGAAACAGAACTGCCCGATCTGCCTCCACCAGCGGCGCATCTGACACCGGAGCCAATGGACTTGCCCACACTCTTTGAGGATGATCGGCTTTGGATCATCAACAAACCAGTTGGACTTGTAGTTCATCCGGGTACGGGACACTCGTCGGGAACTGTTTTGAACGCATTATTGGCGAGAATAGGAGCGGCTGATCAGTCAACGGAAAACACAGACGGCGAAGATGACGAAGAAACTATGATTTGGCCCGGCTTGGTTCACCGCCTGGACAAGTTCACATCCGGCTGCATGGCGATGGCAAAGGACGAAGATGCCAAAACCTGCCTCCAGGATCAGTTCAAGGCCCGCACCGTAGCAAAGACCTACCTGGCGATCGCGCGGCAGTCGCGCAAGTTGCCAGAAATAGGCAGTCTGCTTATAGACGCTCCCATTGCCCGCCATCGTTTAGACCGCACTAAAATGACAATTCAACCCAAAGGCAGACCGGCCCAGACCAGAGTGAAAGTCCTGGGTAAATCAAAAGGATTAGCTCTGATGTCGTGCGACTTGCTCACGGGCAGGACGCACCAGATACGCGTTCACATGGCAAGTATAGGCGCTCCCCTCCTGGGCGACCCACTGTATGGAGGTCCCACTGCCTGGAAAGACCTGGACGGCGGCGTTGTAGATTGTCCCCATCCCGCGCTCCACGCCTGGAAGCTGACACTGAAGCACCCGAATGGAGAGAGAATAAGTGTGACGGCTGAAATACCGGAGGCATTGGCGAATTACATATCCGCTTTTGGTTTTTCACATCAGCCTCAGTGTGCGTCGTCAACGTAGAGATTCCAATGGCGTTCTGCCACAATGCCATTTTTGACCTTGTTTTCGGCTAGCTTGAGGTCTGCGTCGATCTGCTTTTCGACCTTCGCCTTGCGTAGAAGAGCAAAAATATAAAAGCCCCAATGCCAAATAAGACTGAGAAGATGCTTAAAAAGAAATCTTTAATTCCATTTTTACGCAAATTTTCGACCTTTTCTTGAATCAGGTTTCTGACCACTTTCCAGCGGAGCTCGGGGTGGAAATTTGCAGTTTTATTTCTAAGCAGTTTTTCGAGATCTGCTTTAAGCGCCTCACGGGTACTAGGGAGGATAATGCTCACTGAGCCATCGGGCATGGGACGCCAATCATCATTCATACCATCCCTAAAATGGGAACCGCCCAGCGGATGGCCTTTCATCATTTCAACTTCCCCTGTTTCGGGATATATTCTATACCAAACGATGAAAGGGCTTCTATTAGCAAATTCTTTCCATATAGGAAAGTACAGCTTTTTCAGAATATCATCATTTGACATACTGCGATAATGCTTCAAAAGAAGGTCAGTGTATTCTTTAGAAAAATTCCTGGTTTCAGTGGTAAAAAAGCGTTCGTCCTGAGCAGATATTAAAACCGTTCCCTTTCTCTCCGGGTTGGCGCATAAAATGGGTCTGTTGGCGAAACCACCTGTAGTAATCATTTTGGCCGTCTCTTCTTTAAAAATATTTCCGGTTTTTATAAGTGATGCGTTTGCCAATGAAAAAACCCAATAAATTCCTGTATCTTCACTAATAAGTGTGGCGTGTCTATCTGTCATAATAATATTACTCATATAAGCTATATTAAAATAGTCTGGATCTGCCATATGCAATGGATTTTTGCCATGGCCTATGGCATGATCAATACGGAGTTCAGTTTTGCCGGAAGGGATGGACATCAGATAAAACGGGGTCGTTTTTAATCTGTTTTCATGACCCATGCCATCATTGTTGCTGAAAATGACAATAAAGCGGTCATCATCACATGGTATGGCTTTTATTTCAGTTTTATCGGACTTAATTTTGTAATATCCTAAAATATGCCATTTGCCATCCTGCCACTTTGCAAAAGTCCAGTTTTGCAGTTTTGACCCGTCTTCATTTTTTTCCATATTGAGGGAATTGGTAAAGTTGCCTGAAGTAGTGGTATATAAAGCGCCATTGTGCCAATTTGAATCGGAAAACGCACCGTAGTACAGCTTGAAAAAGTCTTTTTCTAAGCCAATATCCGGAATGATTTTTTGAATTTTATTATTTTCATCAATGAAGATTGAGGAAAATCTAAATGAGTTCGAAAAGCAGTTAGTAAGGTATAAATCATCTACCCATTGACCGTTATCCTGTGTAAAGGCCACAGTGGCTGAAAGCGACAGGCATATTTGAAATATTTTTGATAGTATAAAACGGTATGTCAGCATTTGTGTCTTCTCTGTTGTAATATAGCAATTTTGTTTGTATAGCTGTTCGACTTTGAAAGTTGAACCAATATAATTATAACACACTCTCTAAACCGCTGCAAAGCAATTCCGCCATAGCGCTGCGGGATTCAAACGTTGCAGAGCCTAAATGGGGCAATAGTACTGTGCGTGGTGTGTCCAGCCAATCAACATTTATCTTGGGTTCACCATCATAAACATCCAAGCCGACACCACCCAAATGACCGCAGCGCAGCAGTTCCCTCAGGGCTGCTTCATCAAGTATGCCGCCTCTGGCCGTGTTAACCACAACCGCGCCTTTAGGCAATAGTTTCAATTCGTTGATCCCCAAAAGACCTCTGGTCTGATCTGTTAAAGGGCAGTGCAGGGATAGTACGGCCGATTGTCTCAACATTTCTTCTAATGGGAGGCGTGGCGCGATGATTTCAGCAATGTGTTGGTGTTGGTTTCCTGTGGCGATAAAATCCACAGGTTGTCCTGAGGCATCCCTATCCCAGAAAACCGGTTTCATCCCCAGTGCCCATACTCGGCGCGCAAAGGCACGGCCGATCTGACCTGAGCCTAGTATTCCGCACGTTTTTCCTGACAGGCCGATTCCGAGCAGTTGATCCGGCTGCCAGCCCTGCCATGTGTCAGACCTGACCAATGCTTCTCCTTCGGCGACTCGGCGCGTTACAGCTAAAAGCAAAGTAAGAGCGATGTCCGCTGTGGCATCGGTCAGTACTCCAGGTGTGTTTACTATGCTAATGCCCCTGGCTTTGCAGGCATCAATGGGAAGATGGTTGACGCCCACCGAATATGTCCCTATAGCCTTGAGCATGGGGCAGCGTTTAAGGTCTTCTTCATCCAGTGGTTCTGAAAGCATTACTATCAGAGCCTCCACGTAATCCAAATCTCTATTCCACGCGTCTGAACGAAAGGGCAGAACGGACAGCTTGGGAAATTTCTCTCCCAGCATCGCAAGCGATGGGCCGACAAGATGCGATGTTGAAAGAATGCGTGTATTCATTTATTACCGTGTAATGCCTTGAGGCAAATGCGAATTGCGTCTGAAAGCGGCGGTTTGTCGTGTTTGAATTGCGCGATGAGGGGTATAACGGCATCTTCTTTGAACCCAAGGTTGGTTAAGGCGGAGCGCAAATCAGATTCCCAGGAATTTACTGGAGTCGTATCCCCCGACAGCCCGTCTAATCCAGTGAGTCCTCCAAGTTTTTCACTGAGTTCAAAGCAGATTTTTTCCGCCGTTTTTTTGCCAACACCCGGTATGCGCGTCAGCATTTTTATATCTCGTCCTCTTATCGCGCTGATGAGTTCTTCTATGGATACGGCTCCCAGAGCCGCCAGAGCCAGCTTTGGCCCAATGCCATCAACCTTGACCAGCAGGCGGTGGAGACTCCGTTCCTGTGTACTCGCAAAACCCAGGAGGCTGAGGTCGTTTTCACGTAAAAGCGTCTCCACGTATAGAATCACCTCACAACCTTCATCCGGCAGCAAACCGTACGTAGTAAGGGATATTGAGCAGATATAGCCAACCCCGCCGCAGTCCACAAGGGCGGAGGCAGTGGTCTTTTGTATGAGTTCGCCGCGCAGTCGTCCGATCATTTGATGAGGATAGCATTTAATACCAAATTGCGTTCGATTGACATCGAACGCTTTACGCCAAAGTTTTTGAAAAACTGGGAAACCCAGCTTTTTCAAAAACTTGCGGGCATCGGTTCCCGCTGCCTTATACCAATTTGCATCCCTATGAATGCAAATTGGTATAATACAGTCAATCGCTGTAAAGTCTTTGGAGTTGTACGGCAACACCAAAGACAGCGGCGTTTTGACTTCATTTTTTTCGGCGGCTCAGAGCGGCCACTCCGCGTCCATTCCCTCGGCAGTTTCATGCTATAGTCAATGAACCTGAAAAAATGAATCTGGCATCTTTTTCAGCTTTAGTTGGCTATAAAATACAGTAGGAGGAAAACATGTTTTGTTGTCATTGCGGGAGTCTGGTAGAAAAAGCCGATGTCAGTTGCGAAAAATGCGTTAGCATCTCTGATCACAAAACTGCCCCAAGGATCAAAGCGGGCCAAAAGAGGCGTAATTGGTTGTCTTCCCTTATTGCCATATCGGCGATAGTTCTTTTGTTTGGCGGACTTTGCGCCTGCAAGGGGGTTTCTAATTCGTCGGGTGTAAATACCAACAGTGAACATTCGTCTCATCATCTTGGTGGCGTCAGCGGGGAGAACTCTCCTGCCCAACTAGTCGCGTCCCATGGCTGGACTACTGTGTCTGCCGGCGGTTTCCACACTATGGCAATCAGGTCAGATGGCAGCCTCTGGGCGTGGGGAGCGAATTATGACGGCCAGCTTGGCGATGGCACCCATGTGGATCGAAACACTCCCACTAGAGTGGGATCTGCGAGGGACTGGAAAACCGTGTCAACCGGCACTTGGCATACAGTGGCGCTCAAAACCGATGGCAGCTTGTGGACGTGGGGATACAATCATAGCGGCCAGATAGGCGATGGCACAAAAACGACCAGAAGCACTCCAGTCCAGGTGGGATCTGCGAGGGACTGGAAAGAAGTGTCGGCAGGAGATGGTCATACTATGGCACTCAAGGCCGATGGTAGCCTCTGGGCTTGGGGATACAATCATAGCGGCCAGCTTGGTGATGGTACAAACGTGGATCGGAACGACCCAGTCCAGGTGGGCGCGTCGAAGGATTGGGCAAGCGTGTCGGCTGGTGCTAACCACTCAGTCGCGCTCAGGGGTGATGGTAGTATATGGGCCTGGGGATACAATGGCTCCGGCAGACTTGGCGATGGCTCCTATACCAGGCGGCTCACTCCTGTCCGAGTGGGATCTGCGAGGGACTGGAAGGCAGTGTCGGCAGGCAATGGCCACACGATGGCCCTCAAGGCTGATGGCAGCCTCTGGGGTTGGGGAGTCAATTATGATGGTGAGCTTGGCGATGGCACCAGGATAGTCCGACACGCACCAGTCCAGGTGGGCACAGCAAGGGATTGGAAGTTCGTCTCGGCCGGCTGGGATCACACAATGGCCATCAAAACCGATGGCAGCATCTGGGCGTGGGGGTCAAATGATCGTGGCGAGCTTGGCGATGGTACCAACAACAGCCGAAGAACCCCTGTTCAGGTGGGCAGAACTAAGGATTGGGCTGTAGTATCAGCCGGTGGTTTTCGTACAATTGCCATCAAGACCGATGGCAGCCTCTGGGCCTGGGGACAAAAAGGTGTCGCTCAGATGAACAACTGATACAGACAAACTCGCCTCATTTGAGTCTTAGAGAACTTTATTTGATGAAATATCTCTAAATTGCCAAAAAAGCACTCGAATTTATTTCCCCAAAACCTCTTTTCCGCCGGAAGCATTTGTGTTATGTAGATAACATGGAGGTTCCAAATGAGAAACCTGATTTACTGCACCTCAGCGGCTATTTTGTCATTTTCCCTTGCCGCACAGACAACCGGACGGATTCAGGGGAAAGTCCTTGATTCTGCGGGAAAACCGGTTCCTAAAGTGTCAATGGTCTTGAAAAGAGTGGACATCAATTCCACGAAAGAGATCAAAATTAGCGCAAAAGGCGATTATCTTCAAGTGGGGCTTGATCCCAAAGAATTTGATCTGATAGTTTCAGCGGAAGGATATGTCGAGTACAAAGAGAGGATTAAAATACCGCTGGGCGATGCTCTGGTGAAGAATATCACTTTGAGGACACTTGCGGAAGTCAGCGCGGAATTGAATCAAAGAGCCGCCGCTGAAAATCCCGGAGCCGCTAAAGCCAATGAGGGTGTTTCATCATTTAATGAGGCTGTTCGTGCTTATAACGACAGAAATTTTGTCGAGGCACTAGCCAAATTTGAAGCATCCGTTGATTTTTTCAGAGAAGCCGCCTCTGTCGCCAAAGATGACACAACAAGGGCTGACGCGGAGAAAAATCTGTCCACCGCTGAAAAAATGCTTGCGATTAGCTTGTTTGAGGTTGGCGATGCCGATTCTGAACGGCGCAGCGATTTGTGGCTGATAGCCGAGCCGATGCTCAAAAACATTTTTGATAAATCGGCGGGAGACGAGCGCGCAAATTTGGCCGGACGTTTGCTGGAGATCGCAAAAATGAAAGGCGACGCCGCGGCGGAAGCTTTATATGAAGGGATACTTGGACCAAATCCCAAGATTTCCTATAACAAAGGCGTTGACCTGTACAACTCAGGTAACTTATCCCAGGCCAAACCACACCTGAAAAAGGCTGTCGAAATCGATCCCAAATTTGCGGACGCATATTATTTGCTTGCCATATGTGAAGTTAGTGATGGCGAGATTAAAGCCGCAAAGGATCATTTTGACAAATACCTCCAGTTAGAGCCAAATGGCAAAAATGCGGCTATGGTAAAAGAGATGCTTTCTGATCCAATGTTTAAAAACATCAAGTGATTTTTTGATGTATCACCAGCAGACCTGAAAAAACAGACTGCGCTTCTGTTTTTCAGGTCTGTTGAATACATAGACTCATGCTTATCGGGCAATGATCCGAGCCATGTACTTCATTGTGTATAGCGGCGTCTTCTATTTGTTCCACAAGTGAACGGCTTACCAGGAACAGGTCAATCCTCCATCCCACATTTCGTCCCCTCGCTCCACCGCGCTGGCTCCACCAAGTGTATAGACCAGGAACATCGGGATTGCGTTCGCGGATTATATCAACGAGTCCAGCACTCAAATATCCCTGGAAATCTTCTCTTTCTTCCGGCGTAAAGCCAGGGTTATTTACATTGTCTTTCGGACGCGCCAGATCAATTTCCTGCGGAGCCACATTCATGTCGCCAACAAGAATTACTTTGTTTTTTGCCGTGTGTTCCGCCCTTACGAAATCAGCCAGCTCCTTGGCAAAAGTCCGCTTATATGGCAGACGCACCAAACCGGCGCTCGCGTTGGGAAAATAGCCCCCAATTAAAACCAGGCTGTCCTTTCTGCTGACAATCATACGGCCTTCCACGTCATAATCAGGGATACCCATCCCGCGCTGGTGTTTCCAGCCGCCGCCATGTTTTGTCAGAGTTGCCGATCCCGCGTACCCCTTTTTTGAACTCGCGGGAAACCAACATACTTCGTAAGCGCTTTCCAGTGATTTTCTAACTGAGAAATCTATTTCATCCCACTCGCATCGAATTTCCTGAAGGCAAAGCACATCCGGTTCCGACTCCTCCAGCCAATCCATGAACCCCTTTTTTAGAGCCGCGCGGAACCCGTTTACATTCCAAGAAAAAAAACGCATATAACCTCCATCAGGGCAAAGACGCTACAAAACGCTCCCAAATGCGTTCGCT
>Ga0268262_10006169_pt1 | contig 11590 bp, 12 predicted proteins | sample TergutNc150P3_FD_190354 | JGI IMG/M metagenome (GOLD analysis project Ga0268262, IMG submission 190354) | Nasutitermes corniger P3 segment gut microbial community from laboratory colony in Florida, USA - Nc150 P3 (SPAdes) (version 2) | ecosystem: Host-associated > Arthropoda: Insects >... | reverse complement strand
CGCCGGGGAGGTCTTTGACGCGTCCGCCTCTTACCAAAACAACTGAGTGTTCCTGCAAATTATGTCCGATTCCCGGAATATAAGCGGTAACTTCCGTCCCATGAGAAAGCCGCACACGGGCTACTTTTCTAAGAGCCGAATTGGGCTTTTTTGGCGTTACGGTCATTACACGGGTACAAACCCCCCTTTTTTGCGGGCAGGATTTAAGCGCCGGGGATTTCGTCTTGGAAGTAACTTTCTGCCGTCCAGAACGAACCAACTGGTTAATAGTAGGCATTCCTCAAAAACTCCTTAACACACAATTAGGGACAGTAATAGACTGTCTCCTTACCCCTAAGAAAAATAAGAGGTAGAAATCAAAATCTATATAAAATTAAAAAAAATGTCAAGCGGTTTTGAAAAAAAATGTGAATTTTTATTTATCAATTTATGGTCTTTAAAGACGTATTATTGACCTAGTATTTTATCAATTTCTCTATCTACAGCGGACAAAATCCTTTTCTTAAACAAATCTTTTTGCTTTCCCGCCGGGTATTGAATTTCCAGCCCAAAAAGCTCCAAAGGGTCAACCTCCAAAGCTTCAGCTATTCTTTCTATTGTTGAAAGTTTCGGCACATTTCTATAAATTTCCATTAAACCGATATAACTGGTGGCAGTATTACACGCTTCCGCGAGTTTTTCCTGTGAAATTCCCTTTTCTTTACGAATTCTCTTTATATTGTCAATAACCAAGCGTTCAAGGCTCATTTTTATATTATTATTGATATATTTCTATATCATATTGGCATATTTGATATATTATATCTCTATTGATATATTTAATATATTATATTAATATTCATATAATCAGGCATTTTAAAAAATTGTACCAAGATTTCGTTGAAGCAATGGTACAGAAAAAAAATTGATGCCTGAATTAAGGAGAAAATTATGGCAAACAGGAAAAACTGGTTGGGAGTACTGGTAATTGTACTGGTATTCGGGATGATGGTTGTTGGGTGTGGTGATGGATCAGGTAGTGGAACAGATCCTGCTCTTAATGGAACATGGGTTATTGAGGGTGAACAAGGGTATAAATTCAATAATGGAAAGTTTGAAGTTTTTAGTTCAGATGCTGGAAAAGCAATGGGGAAAGGAACTTATACTACAAGTGATAATAAAATAACAATGACGATAACTCATTTTAGTAGTATTTACTTAGGATTAGGAGAAGAAACTAATAGTTTTGATTCATCAAAATGGTATACAAAAGCTGATTTAAAAGCACTTGGAGTGCCTGATGATAACCTTGATATAATGTTTGCACCATATACATCAACATATTCTATAAGCGGCAACACACTTACTATTACTGATATTGATGAAGAAGAAGGTGACACACACACACAAACATATACTAAAAAATAAGTCCTCTGTACCATCAGCAGCACACAACAAATTAAAAACTGCCACCCTTAGCGGCGGCAGTTTTTTTATCTTATAATAAAGGCAGTATAAACGGTTCAGACATAACACCACTCTTCCACTTTGTGATCTTTGTACCTTTGTGATCTTTGTGCGAAATTCTTTTAAAAAAAGTTTTTTATCTTATAATAATAGTCGGTAATACCTAAATATTTACAAAAAATTATTCTCAAATTTTATCACGCAGAGGCGCAGAGGACGCAAAGTTTTTGTCCGATAGCCCATCGCTGATCAAGGCATATAATTCTAACAACAAATCTTGAAGGAACACGATAATCCCACAAACAACAACTCTGCGCCTCTGCGTGAGGTCTTGCGGTAGTTTTTTATCTTGTAATAAAGTAAGAAAGAAACGCAATCACCGTAAAAAGAGCGATAAAAGTGACAACATAAGTCCAAAAAGGGATAGGTTCGGTCGTATAATGTCCTTTAACCCTGGGCGGCTTCATTCTCAGATTTTTTTGTTTTGGAGACGGAGGGGCTGAATAGCCGCACATGGGGCAGCCGTTTTGGAACATCCTGTCCGGACCGGAATAGCCGCAGGATGGACAGCGGATAGACGCAAAAATACGCCCGCAATAAGGGCAATTTTTAACTTCGCTGCCCACTTCATTTTCACAATAATCGCAGAAAAAGCGCGGTTTTTTATTCAATGTGAGCCTCTAAAAATACAGGTAATTGTTGAATACGCATCTCTGTAATTATCGGTATTTTTTTATGCCGGACAGGAGGGGGAGGCGCCTTTTTGAGAACACTCACTGCATGGGGACGCCGCCGCTGACTGAGAATTTTCACCGTTTTTAGGCTTTGCGTCAGGAGCGGGTTTTACCTCGGTTCCTGCTGTATTTTTAGCGGATTTATCACCGGAGCTTTTATTTTTATCGGTGACATAGAAGCCTGAGCCTTTAAAAATTACGCCTGTTCCCCCAAAAATGAGCCTTCGGACTTCCTTGCCGCACTTGGGGCAGTCTTTTATGGGCGGATCATTAATAGATTGAAAAACTTCAAATTTATGTGAACAACTTTTACATTCATATTCATAAGTCGGCATGATTGTTTTAAATATAATGAAAATGAGAATTTGGCGCAAGAGATTATAACGGAAGAGTTCACACGAAGATCAAGGGGGGAACCTTCGACCTTCGGTCTCGGTTGAGGTTCACGAAGAGGGAGAGGGAGGCATTTTTTAGGTACTGACATTTTATAAAAATTGTGATAAAGGAAATATATGGCAGGCAAAGTGACGCAAATACAAAATATGATCTACGAGATTCGCGGACAGAAAGTCATGTTGGACAGCGACCTTGCAACATTGTATGGAGTTGAAACATTTAATTTAAATAAAGCTGTAAAACGTAATATTGAGCGTTTTCCCGGCGATTTTATGTTTCAACTTACCAAAGATGAATGGGAAAACTTGACATTCCAAAATGGAATATCAAGTATACAGCACGGTGGTAGACGCTTTATGCCCTATGCTTTTACCGAACAGGGCGTTGCAATGTTGGCGTCTGTCCTTAACAGTCCAAAAGCAGTCAATGTAAACATTAGTATCATGCGAGCATTTGTACAGTTAAGACACTATGTGCTTTCACAAAGCAAAGACGAGCAAATTGCCGAACTGCGAAAACTCCTTATGCTCTACATTGAGAAAAACGACAAGCGGGTAAATGAAATAATAATCGCCCTCAACAATCTTATCGAACATCCCCCAAAGACCAAAACGATAGGCTTTTGTACAAACTAAACTTTATCAATACACCCTGTTCCCTCTTTGTGATCTTCTCTTCCTTTGTGTTCTTTGTGAGAACCTCTTTAAAAAAAACCACTAAATCAAAAGTTTCAGTAAGGCTTTAATGTCCTTCTCGCTGAGCGGAGTTGAGCGGATGTCCAGGGCGGTGCCGTTTACTACAGGCGGATTGGTCAGAAATGCCGAAACAAGCGGGTCTGTCGAAAAGCCGGAAGCAAGGGAGAGAAGCACCGCCATGCCTTTGGCGTGGGACGTGTTTTCAAATTGCAGTCTGATTACCGCTTCGTACTTTCCTTCCGGCGCGGGAGAAAGGTTGAAAAAAAGATTCAGAATAGACTGTACCGGTAATCCGGCGAACATTTTATTTAACAGTACCAGAGGGCTTGTTACCCAGCAGGAGAGGGGGGAGTCTTTGCGAAAATCGTTAAATCCTTTGGGGATTTCCACTCCCGGCGGCGGCGTAAACGGTTCGAAAGGTTCATTGGAAAATGAGGCGGCGGCGTAGGCGTAGGAAGAGCCTATCAATACAGAAACTCCGCTGTCGGGTGAATACCAGTATTCAACGCCTGAATTGGAACGCCGCTTTTGCCAGTCTTTGTTTAAAGACATTGCAAGAGCCGCATTGGAACCGGGATAGCTGCCCTGAGCGGCAATTTGATAACGCCGTCCGTTTCCCTGTTGAAATAGCGCTGCGGCAAAAAAACGCGTTCTGTCCAGCATTTGCCTTGTCTCTTTATTGTTCAATTCTTCAATAGGTAAAAGATTGATAATAGAACGCGCCCGTCTCGCGTCCGCGAAGACATATGTATAAGCGCCGCTTTCAAAGGGGAGGGAATCAGCCGTTTCAAGGTTTATGCCGGGGACTTTGGGAATGGTTTGGCAAGAGATTAATAAGAGAAAAGTGAAAAGTGAAAAGGGAAAAGTGAAAAGGGGAGGTGTTTGTAATCTAGTCATATTGACAACATAAATATTCTTCATATCACATTCCCTCTTACCTGTTACCTATTCACTCTTCACTCTTCACTCTTCACTATTCACTGTTACCTGTTCACTGTTCCCTAACCACTATCTTCACTTGCCATGTCTCGTCTCCGGCTTCGATGGGGATTTGTCCGTCTGTTTTTGCCCATTGGGTTTTGATTGCAAGAGTTTCAGTGGCGACAGTTTCATTAAAATTGTCCCATGCCTCTTTTAGTGAATCCACACCATGTAAACAAAGTTCTATGCGGTCGGTAACAGACAGGCCCATTTCTTTGCGCGCGTTTTGAATACCGCGGATTAAGTCGCGGATGTCGCCTTCCATTGATAGTTCGCGGGTAATTTCCGTATCAAGGCCGACTGTGAGAGTGCCTTCGTTAAGGACGCGCAGGTTCGCTTTTTCTATGCGGCGGATGTCGAGTTTGTCCGCTGTCAGTACAAGCGCCCTTTCGCCGCCTTCACAGGGAACATTTATAGAAAGGGACGCGCCTTGTACAATTTTTTGAATCTCCGCGTGGTTAAGCGTCTCAATTTTTGCGGCGGCGGATTTCATGTCTTTTCCAAGTTCTTTTCCCAGTACGCGGAAGTTGGCCTTTACTTCATACTCTACCAAATCTTCTTCTTTATCCGAAAAAACAAGTTCTTTTACGTTCAGTTCTTCCCGGATTATATCCGCCATTCCCAGCAGCGCTTTTTTCTCGTCTTCATTGCGCGTAACAAGTTCCGCCTTGCGAAGCGGCTGGCGCGCTTTGATGTTGTACTGGGAGCGCAGCGAGCGTCCTATTGAAACGGCTGACATGACAGAAGCCATGCGGAACTCAAGCGCGCTGTCGCGGCGTTTTTCGTTGGGGGTTGGATAGTCCGATAAATGTACCGATTCGGGATCGGTTTGTAAGCGCAGATTTTGCCAGATGGCGTCCGTGGTAAAGGGCATGAAGGGAGATGCGGCCGTTATTAATGTTTTAAGTGCGTCGTAGAGCGTGCCGTAGGCTTCGATTTTGTCGCTGTCGTTTTCACTGCGCCAGAAACGGCGGCGGGAACGGCGGATGTACCAGTTGTTCAAAAGGTCGATGAAGCGCAGGATGTGGTCTATGGCGCGGCTTAGGTCGTATGCGTCAAGCGCGGCGGCGGTTTTTTCTACAAGGGTTTGCGCTTCTGAAAGTATCCATTGATCCAGGGGATTGGCGGGTTTTTCGGGCGCGCCTGTCGCGGTGATTTTATCAATGTTGGCGTAAGTGACAAAAAAACTGTAGGCGTTCCACAGGGGGATGATGATGCTTTTCATTATTTCGCGCACGCCCTCATCGCTGTAGCGGAGGTCTTCGGCTTTTACTACCGCTGAGTGTACTAAAAAGAGGCGCAGAGCGTCCGCGCCGAATGAGTTTATCACTTCGGTTGGGTCTGTGTAATTGCGCAGGCTCTTGCTCATTTTCTTGCCGTCACTCGCGAGGACAAGACCGCTGACTATGCAGTTTTTAAAAGCCGGCTTTTTAAGGAGAGCCGCCGCAAGGACGGTGAGCGTGTAAAACCAACCGCGTGTTTGATCCAGTCCTTCGCTGATAAAGTCCGATGGGAAGTGGCTGTCAAAAAATTCTTTGTTTTCAAAGGGATAATGATTCTGCGCGTAGGGCATAGCCCCTGATTCAAACCAGCAGTCGAGTACCTCAGGAACACGCGTCATTTTCGCGCCGCAGGAGCAGGGGATTTTTATTTCATCAACAAAGTGTTTGTGAAGGTCGTCGGGGTATACGCCGGAGAGTTCTTTTAACTCGGCGCGACTGCCGACGCAGATTGTTTTTCCGCAGTCGGGGCATCGCCAGATTGGAAGCGGGTTTCCCCAATAGCGGCTTCGGCTGATTGCCCAATCGCGCGCTCCTTCCAGCCATTTGCCGAATCTGCCTTCCTTGATGTGTTCGGGCACCCAATAGATTTGGCTGTTTGCGTCTAGCATATCTTTTTTTATTTTTTCCACGTTAACAAACCACGAGCCTACTGCGCGGTAGATCAGGGGGCTTGAACAACGCCAGCAATGCGGATAGGCGTGAAGTATCTGCTCGCGCTTTATAAGTTTGCCCTCGCTTTTTAATTTTTCGATGATAGCCTTGTCCGCGTCCTTTACAAAAACGCCCGCAAAATCGCTTACCTCCTGCGTGAAGCGGCATTCATCGTCTACCGGGCAGATGACGGGTATGCCTGTCCCTTTGAGTACGCGGGCGTCGTCTTCGCCGAATCCGGGGGCGGTATGCACTATGCCAGTGCCGTCTTCGGTGGTGACAAAGTCTCCGAGAAAGGTACGGAAGGAGTTAGGCGCGTCTTTGAAGTAAGGGAACAGCGGTTCGTATTGAAGCCCGGCAAGCTGTGCGCCTTTCTTGCGCCAGATAATTTTGTATTGGGAGTTGTCTTTGTAATACGCGCTTAAGCGGGCCTCCGCTAATATGTAGTGATCATTGGGAGTGAGAAGTGAGGAGTGAGAAGTGGGAAGGTCTTCGATTAATACGTAGTCTATGTCCGCGCCGAGAGTAAGGGCGAGGTTCGAGGGTAATGTCCAGGGAGTGGTTGTCCACGCGAGAAGATAGGTGTTCGGGGGCGTTGCGTTTACAACCTTGAATCGCACGGTGATTGCAGGATCGTGCACGTCTTTGTAGCCGCCAAGGTTGAGTTCATGGTTTGAGAGGACTGTGGCGCAGCGGGGGCAGTACGGGAGTATGTAGTGGCCTTCGTAGAGATAGCCTTTATCCCAGAGGGTTTTCATTACCCACCAGATTGTTTCCATGTAATATGGTTCCATGGTTTTGTAATCGTTGTCGAAGTCTACCCAGCGTCCAAGGCGGGTGATTGTGGCGCGCCATTCTTTCACATAACGCAGGACGGCGGCGCGGCAGGCCTCGTTAAATTTGGCGATACCGTAGTCTTCGATTGCGGTTTTTGAGTTGAGGCCGAGTTCTTTTTCAATCAGGTTTTCAACGGGAAGGCCGTGGCAGTCCCAGCCGAAGCGGCGCTCAACTTTTTTGCCTTTCATCGCCTGATAGCGGGGGATGATGTCCTTGATTGTGCTTGGGACAAAATGCCCGAAGTGCGGAAGGCCGGTGGCAAAGGGGGGCCCGTCAAAAAAGACGAATTCGCTCCGCCCTTCCCTATTGGATACGGATTTTTCAAAGATATGGTTTTGTTCCCAGAATTTAAGAACTTCTTCCTCCAGTTTGGGAAAATTAACTTTTGAGTCAACTTGCTTATACACGCGTCTCTCCTGCAATTCCGCCTTCGGCGGAATTGCTTATTTGGGTATATTCTGCCATATTGAGAGATTTTTTTCCAGCACGTAATCTACCTGATTGTATAAGATTGTATTAGTTATTATTCTTATCTCAAGTTTTTGTAACAGGAATATCCCAAGGATTTAGTAGCTTAAGAGCAGATATTTTATTAAAATCGTTAACATTCCGAGTAACTAAAACTAAACCTTAGAGCAAAGCGGTTGCTGCGATTATTGCGTCCGGTAATTTAATTTTAATCTGTTTGCATAATTTAATAGTATGTTCAACAACATTGTTGCTTAAAGGATAAACTTTTGACATATTTATAAATTCTTCCAAAACTGCTTCATTTTCCGGCGTATCATTGAATCTTAATACTTCTATCTGTGAAATTACTGAAATATTTGGTCTATTACTAACAATTTCTGACACAATATCCATACCGGAAGAAGGAATTTGCCCCGCAAGGTATCCAATAATAACATTTGAGTCTAGAAGATATCCCTGTCCCATTCGTTACGACCTTCCTGCAAGGTTTTTTGATAAAATTCATACTGTTTATCAGAGAGTTTTAATGCCCCTGCAAGATGAGTATATGGATTTGGACTGAAAAGTATAGGATTTGCGGAATTCTACAACCGGAACGGCAAGAAGGCGGGAACGTACACCTATAACGGCAAGAAGTGGAGTTATAAGGCGAAGTAGGGTAATGAAAATGTACTTGTTTTATTATATACGTTAAGAGCGGTAAGGCGAGTAGTTTACTCTTTAGGTATTTCTTTTAAAATGTCTTTTAAGAATTCGTTTGAGAATTCAGAGTGACGCGGAACAGGTATCATTTTTTCTGTATTTTTGTGTTTGTATATATCATGTTTTGCTCCATGGTGAGAAAAATAAACCCCATTAAGTTCCAACATTTTAATAAATGTACGGCGGTTCATCTGGCCATTTCCATAACACCATGCCTGTTATAGACTTCAAGCTCTCCTTTGTTGATCATTTCATAAATATCTTGAAGATTTACCTCCAGTTCTTCTATGCTAAAAGCTTGGGTTGGATATTCCGGATATTCGTCTATATGACCAATTAGAAATTTTCCATCTTGTTTATAGGTATATTTAATTTGCATTTTATATCTCCATTTATTATAGTAACAAAAAATTGGGGTAAAATCAAGGGATAGTAAGTAACAGTGATTGACAGTTACCTTGTAATATTTTACTCAAGCGGTTTTATGTTCCAAAATTACAGTTTTAGGGACAAGCTTTAGAGTTTTCAGACTCAGAAATAAAGCTATCCGACTCATATTAAGAGAAATAACAGCAATCTAATCATCTTGCCCTGCTCCCCTTTACCCCTAATTGCAAAACTTAAACTATTTTGCTATAACATAATATATAGATACAAATGAAAACTTTTAAGTTTAAACATGGGGCAAAATATCTATTCGGCTTAATAGCGGTTATGTACCCCGTTTTAGTTTTTTGCGCTCTGGTCGTTTTTAAATTGCCGATACGCTACCTTTCAATCGGTATTATTATATTTGCCATCGCCTATAGTATCGTTAACAGCAGGCATTACAAGGGGAAACATACTGTGGCTCTTTTTGTCAGTCCGTTGATTCTTTGTACTATCGGAGTGATCAGTCTTTGTATAGACGATTCGCCTGTTTTTATAAAACTGTATCCGGCTCTGACTTCTATAGCGTATTTAACCATAATGATTACTTCATTTATCTTTCCTCCGCCGCTTGCGTACTACTTTATTGATATTTTTGACAAATCAATAAAAACAAAAATACCAAAAGAAATCTTTGATAATTTTTGTTTCAGGGCAAGCATTGTATGGTGCGTGTTTTTCTTTGTTGACGCTATTATCGCGGTAATTACGGTATATTTCAGCTCGGAGCTTTGTTGGGGTATTTACAACGGCGGCGTAACATATTGTATTATGGGGTTGATATTTGTCGGTGAATTTATTGTTTTAAAAATTATCGAAAAAAAGTATCGCCGGGAACACTCCGTAGCGGATACAGAGGAAAGCCAAGATGTCAATTCTTAAAGAAGGTTATCCTTTTATTTTCCCCTCTCTTGCGGTAGGCGCGGCGCTTTTAATTATTTCCATAGTGGTGGGATTAATGCCGGTAACCGCGGTTTGTTTTGCGCCGGGGTGCGTCCTTATCATTTTCGCGCTATTTTGCATGTATTTTTTCAGAGACCCAAAAATTGAGATCACACAGGGGGGGGGATTGATTCTTTCTCCCTGTAACGGAACGGTCATGGAAGTGACTGAAGAGGGAGAGCAAAAAATTATCCGCGTGTTTCTTTCTATTTTCAGCGTCCACTTGCAGCGCTCGCCTGTAAGCGGGAGTGTCATTGACGTGACGCACAAGGACGGAAAATTTTACGCGGCGTGGAATCCGTTGGCGCAGTCCCAAAATGAACAGAATATTATCACTATTCAGAGCGAAGACGGCGTATATGTGGTGCGCCAAATTGCGGGGCTTGTGGCGAGGCGGTGCGTGTCGTGGGTAAAGGTTGGCGATACTCTGAAAATAGGGGATAAAATAGGAATGATCAAATTCAGTTCCCAGGTTGATCTGCACCTGCCAAAGACAGCGGTGATAGACGTCAAACCCGGAGATAAAACAAAAGCGGGCATTACGGTAATGGGGAAAAAATAAAATGAAAAAAGTAAAATTAAAAAGTGTGCCGATAAGCAAGGGAATTTTTATCATCCCTTCGCTTTTTACCTGCGGAAATATGACATTCGGCATCCTGTCAATTTTTTCTTCTATCGGCGGTCATTTTATTCAGGCCGCATGGCTTTTAATCGGAGCGTTGGCATGCGACATTCTCGACGGCAGAATCGCGCGAATGACCAATACAACCAGCGAGTTTGGAATGCAGCTGGACTCTCTAAGCGATCTGGTTTCGTTTGGGGTCGCGCCCGGCATAATGATGTATCTACTGGTACTGAACACAATGGGCAAAATCGGCATTGCCATCGCAATACTTTATATGTTGTGCTGCGCCCTGCGTCTTGCGCGATTCAACGTGCTTGCCCAAAGCGGGGAATTGTACAGGCATTTTGTGGGGCTTCCTACCCCTGCTTCGGCGGGCGTTATAATTTCCTTTGTGTTAAGTTACGAACTTTTAGGCCCGGAAGAATACGCCCTTAACTTTAAAACAATTCCGATTCTTATGACGCTCATGCCGACTTTTTTCAGGGTTATGCCCATCGTTATAGTCGTTCTTTCATTCCTCATGGTATCCAATATTCCATATACGTCATTCAAAGGAATAAAGTTATCAAAAGTCAGAACCATAGAACTTCTCGCTCTGCTGATAGTATTGATCATAATTGTTGTCGTATATCCCCAAAATACATTTTTTATAATATTTTCTGTTTATGCTATATCAGGGCTGGTATTTTATGTGCCGAGGATAATAATAAAAAAAAGAAACAAAGAAAAAAATAACGAAGAGGAAAATATTGAAGAAGAAAATAATGAAATGTGATTCTGCCAATCCAAAACGGCTTGACAATATTTCCTTCTTATGGTAATAAATTGTATGGATTATAAATGGGATAAAAGCCTTGAAACAGGGCATGAAAAAATTGACGAACAGCACAAGCAGTTGTTTGCAACCCTTAATACTATTTTTGAAGAAGCAGAGCAGGGACGCGGCAAGGATGAAATTTATAAAACCCTTGATTTTCTCAGCCAGTATACAATCATGCATTTTATGACGGAAGAAAAATTACAAAAAGAATACGGGTATCCCGACTATGAAATCCATAAAAAAAGCCACGATGATTTCAGGGCGACAGTCAAAGAACTGATCAATACCCTTATTGAAAAAGGCCCCCATAAAGAATTGATAGATACTGCCGTCAAAACCGCAGGAGACTGGCTAATTACCCACATAAAAGGCAGTGATATTAAAATGGCCGTCTACCTAAAATCCAAGGGCGCCGTTTAAAAAATAACAAATAAAAAATAATAAATAACAAAGCAAAATAAGGTTTTCCGTCTTTCTTTGTTATTTATTAACTATTATTTGTTATTTTTCTCTTCCTTTGTTATTTTTTACCTGTTATTTATTATTTATTTTTTCTCTTGACATTTTTTTTCACTTTT
>Ga0268262_10006168_pt1 | contig 11590 bp, 14 predicted proteins | sample TergutNc150P3_FD_190354 | JGI IMG/M metagenome (GOLD analysis project Ga0268262, IMG submission 190354) | Nasutitermes corniger P3 segment gut microbial community from laboratory colony in Florida, USA - Nc150 P3 (SPAdes) (version 2) | ecosystem: Host-associated > Arthropoda: Insects >... | reverse complement strand
TGACCGTGAGCCTTTTCGGGTTTACATCACCCCACATTTTAACAATCCAGTTTTTCATTATCGCGCTTCTTGTGTCCATTGATTTGTCGGTGAAAAACCTTTTCTTTTCGGCGCGCTTGTACCGCCAGAAACCGTCTTGCGAAAACAAGTCCGCATAGTCTTTTATTTGCATTTTATGCCTCCTAGATATTGTTAATTAAACGATTAAAAGAACAATAAATATATAGGAGTATTATTATGAAAACCATGTATAAGGTAAAAATAGGCGGATACACCGCTATAAGCCACACGTCGGAGGCGACCGCCGACCCGGAAGCGACAAATAAAAACGTAATGTCAATGCTGGAAATTCGAATGGCGGAGAAAAAGATAAACAAAGGGGCGCGGGAGAACATATTTACAGCCGCCTTAAAATTAGGAATGACCGAGAAAGAACTGGACAGCCTTATTGAAGAAAATAAGGTTTACGCCAAAGTCGGGGAAGAAGCGGAATATATAAGCGACGATGAAGACAAGCTGGTAAATGAAAAACTTAAAATAAAAGGGGAAAACAGGCTTTTGTTGGTTAATAGGGAATTCATACCAAATTACATCGGAACAGAATACCATATTAGAAAGTCGGGAAAATGGCGTAAAGAAAAAATTGAAAGCGTCGGGGTTGAGTTGCCTGAAAACGCCGTATTGCAGGAAGATTTGACGCGTGAACAGCAACAGGAAATCGCGGAACAGCAAGAGGATGAGAGAATATCCGCCCTTCCGCCCGAAAAGAGGGAGGAAGAAAAACAAAACGCGCTTGACAATCTCGCCGACGAAGCGGACAGGCTTGACCGAAGGCACAAAATAAGACGCAAGGAATTTAACCCCGTCGCCTATTATGAAGACAGGGCGAAAGATATAGAGGCTAGGTGGAAAAAATATAAATGAATGAAATATTATTTTCAAAACTGTTTCAAAGGGATCAGGGTTTTTCCCTGCCCGTGTTAACCGAGTTAAAACACCCTGATAAACAAACATGGTATTTTACGTTTAACGATCATGACTTGCAATGGAATAACCATTTATATACATCAGTTCCCATGAGCTATAAATTCCCTACAGGCAAAAACGGAGTGCCTCAAGGCGGGGTATTGGAAATAGATATAGACATACAAGATGAGGGGGGAAATGAGCTATTAAAATGGTTTGACGAACTTGATCATAGAGCTTCCATTGACGTTGTAGGATTGATTAACGAACAGGGGGAAATAGTCCCCATAAGCCAGATAACCCAGAGCCACGGAAACGTGTCATGGGACGGCGAAAAAATAACTTGGTCTTTAGGCGCGGACGACCGACTTAATATGCAGGTTAATCCGTGGGTAGCCGATAATGATTTTTTAATGGGGTAAATATGGTATCTGATCTTGTTGGCATACCTTATAAAGTACACGGCAGGGACGAAACAGGTCTTGACTGCTTCGGGCTTATCTGGCTGATAGCTAAAAGAAACGGTACTCCCATTAAAGACCCCGTATATAAAGGCTTTGATCCTTCACTTGCTAAATTATATGAATTTGTCGGGCTTAAAAAATGCGAATTTCAAGTCGGGTGTATTTTGGAAATAGAGAAAGACGGCAGGTTACATTTAGGTTACTCCATCGACAATGAGAGAATGATTCATTGTACACATAACGAGGGGGTGATAGTCGAAGATATTTTTAAGTATCTAATAAAAGGATATTATCAATTCAATGCTTAGAATTATTTTGGGTTTAATTCTTTTACTCACCATAATAGCGGCTATAATATCTTTAAGGAAATAACATGGGTATAGTCAATTTATACAGGGGATTGAATTCCGAAAAACAGATACTTAACTTCACTGGCAAACTAAAAGATAATCTTGATCTTGACTGGGAGCATACCGAGATAATTAAAAACGGCGAGAAACTTACGCCTGATTATGAGTTAAATGAAAATGAGGTCTTGATCATACAGGAAACGCCCGGCTTTACGGTAACCGCCATTATTCTAGGCGTTGTAGCTCTAGCCGTTGGGATAGGAACTGGAATATACGCCAGTGAGCAGGCTAAAAAAGCCAAGAGGGAAATGGAAGAAGCCCTCAAGAGGATAGGAAAGGACAACAAAAAAAACGACGTAGCCTCTATCCCCCAGTTAGGCGACGCGAGAAACGAAATGATAGACGGCAAGAATGTCCCTTTAATTCTGGGCAAACATCTTTTCGCGCCTTACTTTTTATCCGAGCCTTATTTAAGACCCGCAGGAACGGACGGTGAGGATTTATACTGGTACGGCACTTTTTTGGTCGGGCAGAACGGATTGTGTTTTGAGAAGATAAGAAACGGCTCTACAAAATTACTGGACTTGTCAGGCGATATTCCGCAGAGGGGAAAGTTTAGTTTTGAAAATCCCAATACGCCCGATCCGCCGTTTTACAATTCGGAAAATTATATAGACATAGCGCAGAAAGGAAATAATCCGGCAATAAATAATTTTACCGATCCCGTTTTTGAGCAGAAATGGGTAGATTCCCTTGATTCTTCTGTAGAGATAGGCAGAAATAAATCCGACAATCCCAAAACAGGCAATGTGGACGGCAGCGGAAACTTTACCGAAAATGAAAACGGGATATTTGTCAGCGACAAAGGCGACGAAGGCGGCACGGGCGCAGACCCGATAATAAGACCGACCGCGAAATTCCCCATGAGAGCTGAAATAGAAATATCTTTTTTAGACGGGCTAAACGGGTGGGATTCAAAAAACGGAGAGCCAACGGACGCGAACGTAAGCGTTAAATTAGAGTGGGATTATAACATTAACTTTACCAACCCCAAAACTATAATAACCTTTAACATAACCAGAAACAAAACCCAGCAGATGAGGTTTTTAGCCGAGCAAGATTTTCCCGCCGACGTTTACTCAAAAGAAGGAAACCCCGTATTCATAAGGGCGACAAGATTAACCCGTATGCACACGGGGAGCTATAGGGACAGAGTTTATTTAACCGCGATAAGAACTAAACAGTATAACCCTAACACTTCCAACACTACCCGGTTAATAGCGGCAAAAAACATCAACGACAGGATAATAAACAGTATCACTGGCGAGCGCATAACGGACAAATTCTGCCGAATGGGAATAAAACTTAAAGTCAACAAGAATACTCAGGAATTCATGGACAGGTTTAACGTGGTAGCCTCGATGACAGGAAGGACGTGGAACAACGGGTGGTCAACGGTCAAGACGAAAACTTCCAATTCCGCCGCCGTGTTGCTGGAATTAATTACAGGTCTTATACATGACACTTCAAAGCACAGAGATCAAGAGCTTGATTTAAGGACTTTCGGAAAACTTTATGAGTACTGCGCCAATCGGTCGGTAACGATAGCGGGGCAAGGCAGGCAAACCTTTACCCTAGAGTGTAACGGGGTTTTAACTTCAGGCACAAGAAAAATTGACGCTATCCAATCAATTCTTGCTACTTGCGACGCTGGAATATACGTTAATGAATTTGGAAAGTTAGAGGTCTACTATGAAGATTATCAGGTAACGCCCATTGCTTTACTTAATAATCAACGGCTTATATCAATGGTAGACCAGAGATCACTTGAAAGAAAATCGGACGGGTACACCGTTGAATTTGTGGATCAGGAAGCGGACTGGACGCAGAAAACGCATAGGATATTAAGACCGAGAGTAGAAGTAAACCCTGGACTTAACACTTATTCACCCATGAAGTTAGACTTCACGACAAGTTACAATCAGGTGATGTGGCACGCGAGAAGATTACTGGCTAAAGAAGAATTCAGACCGGGCGAAATTAAATGCACGGTCGGGAAAGAAGGGAGGTATTACAAGCCCGGCTCATTAATTAAAGTACAAAATGAGAGGCACAAAATAGGGCTGGGGTCGGGGGAGATCATACAGCTAATAAGGAACGGAAACCAGATAACGGGTCTTAAACTGATGGAGCGTTTTAACATATCGAAGGGCAGGGATTATTGGATTGAATACTATGTGGTAGATGAGAATAGGAACTTTGTAGTACAAAAACAAATTCAAAGCGTCGGGGAGTACACCGACAGACTGATGTTTACCGTACCGATTGATCTTAACGATGAGGGCGACAGGACAAACGCGCCAGTTTTCGGGAACATCTTGTCTACCCTTTACGCTGAGGGCTTAAATACGGGCAGGGTGTGGGAATCCAAGCGGTACATAGTAACGGACTTGAGCGAAAACCAAAACGGCTATGATCTTTCCCTTGCCGAGTACGCTGAAGAGATATATAGCGACAGCGAGATAGAAAACATACCTGAGAGGCGGTCAAGCATTTTGTCCGCGCCGCCTATGGTGTTTTCCGACCAGCAGAGGAACGAACAGCAGTTACTTCTTGACGCGCTGAGGGCGCAGACTAATCCGCAAAACATAGACAGGATAGCCTCTCAAGTATTCGACAGGGAATTTGACGACAATATAGGCGGGGCGGTAGGAGAGAAAGCCCCCAGATTCAGGGGCGTTTATTACGCTGTAGGTACTAACGACGGCAAAATAAACAACGACAAAATGAACGTGAATGACTATGTTTATTACGCTGGCAGTTCAGGCGCATGGCAAGCCACTAACATTTACCAATGGACGGGCGCGGCGTGGGAAATAAGGGCGAAGCCGTCTACTGGCAACACAGCTTACGGCTGGATGTACCTTAACGCGGTCAATTCAATAGCGCAAAACGCGCCAACTGGGGTATTCTCGGACGTGTTCTGTCAGGCGTTAGTTGCCACTACCGCTTTTATAACAAGTTTATTTTCACAACAAATAACGATAAGACACAGGCAAGACCCGAACAACCCTAATAATTCTATCATAGGCTGGATACAAAGCGAGAATTACAGCGATGCAAACAAGACGGGTTTTTATTTAGACAGTAACGGCAACGCGAGATTCTACAACGGCACTATAGAGATAGGAACCAGCAGCGGGACTATTATTATTGACGGCGTAAACAGGGTAATAAAAAGCAGTAACTTTGTACCGGGATCAAGCGGGTGGTGTTTATACCCTGATGGGACTGTGGAATTCAGAAACGGTGTTTTCAGGGGCGATTTAGTAGCGGGAACATTAACGGCTACTGGACTAAATATATCCGCTCCGGTAACTTACGGAACTACTTATACTATTAGAAGCAATAACATTCCAGTAACTGCTCATGTGATTGGTACAAATAATATAAATGTAAAAGAGATAGTTACTGCGGCATACGGAAATGTTGCATTACAATTACAATTTGAAAATGCGGTAGGAAGCTACAGGATTCAAGTAAATGGCATAACCGCCATAGATTGGACTGGTGTGCCATCAAATAGTCTTTTTACTCAATCGTTAAGCCTGCCTAACAATACAGTAAACAGAATATCACTTGACATCAGAGTATCTGGCGCACAATATTCACACACTAATACAATATTTAAGATAATGAGCAATACCAACCCTAGATTTTTAGCACTTTTAGGGTAATTATGAATATAATTACTAAAATTAAGTACGATAATTGAGACCAATAAATGCCCATTAAAAGAAAATATATAGATTTTAATTTATAAATTCGCTAATTCAAAATCTTGTTTTTTGATATTTTTCTATATGGAATGCCGCTGAATTTAAATATTTTGTTTTTTTCAAAATCGTATTCACAATGTTCCATAGAACTATGTATTTTATGGGATGCAATTAACATATTGTCGGAAAAAGTGTAATCCCAACTATTATCCGGCCTTGTTCGGTACTTGCCGTCTTCGCCTTTTCCGTGCGCAGACACTTCATTTTCCGTAAATATTAATCTTACGTCAAAATCCCATTCATTCTTAATTGATTCCCACGTCCCTACAAACGGATTATCCCCGCTGAACAGGTCTTCTTCCCCGCCTTTCCCGCCGTCATTATCACAATTACTCATACCTAGCATTATTGACAAAGTTAAAGTTATAAACAATATTTTCTTCATAAGCCTCTCGTTTTTCCAGTCCCGTTACACCAGTGGCATTTACCCGACCCTTTACAAGGTATACAAGGCCCGCCGTCATAATTCCAAATTCCTGTTCCGTTACAAACATTACACTTTCCAGTGCCATTACAATCTTCGCAAATTTGCTCACAGGAAATTAACGAGCCAGCAACAAATAACAAACAAACAATACCTAGAACAAAAAACAGCTTTTTCATACCTTAAATTTAGGCTTTTTATGGCTAATTGTCAAGATGATTTATCTTCATAAAACCACCCGGTATTATTTATAAAAACGCCTTCCGGCGGGTTCTCTGGGACTACCCTTGTAAAGTCCATATTCCGGACTTTACGCTTATTCTTGCGTTTTTCTTTCCTTTCTTTCTTCTTTTTCATAACTAACAATAAGCCGATAAATAAATATATACAATATGTGCCGAAGTTTTACTTATACCTATAATGGAATATCAAAATATATAGTTACGGATATAGAAATAGGAATTAACGGGAAAACAGAGAAAATGGAAGCCCTATGGGATACGGGCGCAACGATAACCTTCATTAATGAAAATATTATTAACAAGTATAACCTTCAATCCATAGGAGACGGTTTCACGGACACGCTATCAGAGGATAAAGTACCCACTAAAAAATACAGGATAAACTTAATCTTATCTAATAATATAGAATTCCCTAATATTGAAGTAGCCTGCCGTGATACAAGAACCTGCGATATTATTATAGGAATGGATATTATTTCTCAGGGCGATTTTGCGATTTCAAACTTTAATGGAAAAACTAAAATGGTTTTCCGTATGCCGTCAATGGGCGAATTCGGTTATGAGCCTATAAAAAGCGACAGGGTAGGCAGAAACGACCCTTGCCCGTGTGGAAGCGGCAAAAAATATAAACACTGCTGTATCGGGAAAAAACCAGAATAGAATTATCAAAGAAGCGGAATTAAGCTGTTTTTAGCCAAGACGCGCCCTCTGCAACTAAATAACCGCTGGTTATATTGACGGCATGGAAAAGCCCAAAAATAAGCCTAAAATAAACTACAATATCCCGCCGGGTATATAGCGATATGGAAAAGCGTAAAATTAAGGCAAAACATACAACATTTTACAACCAGAAACCGACCTAATTCCTTATCCTGTAAGGAATTACAGAAAACATTTTACCCTACAACTTACAACCAACTTGCAACCAGGTATTGTTAAATTTTCCCTTCCTGATACCGTAAACATAAGCTTTTCAATGTGGAGGGAATATGGAACTAAAAACGATTATTGAAATGAGCCTTATTGAGCTGATACCTACTTTGCCGTTTTTAATCTACATCATAATCACGCAAAGACGCAATTTCACGCGGCTTTTGAAGGTCGAGGAAAAAGTGGAGGATTCCGCCATCGCCTCAAATAAAGGAACTCTGTGGGCGGATAAAAAACCGCCGTTTCCAGAAGTTATTGCAAGCGGCTTAACGCTTTTAATGCTGGGGCAGGACGGCAACGTAGTCACGCGCATGAGGGAGTGTATCATGGGGCTAAAAGATGAGGGGATAGCGATATACCAGAGCGAGTTAAACAGGTTCGTAAACGATAACAAGGAAAATCTGAAAGGCAACGATCATTTTTGGCAGCATATCGAGATAGTCAGAAAGGGGATTTACTAATGGTTAAAAAAAAATGGTCATGGACAAAATTAGCCATAAAAATTACATCTGCGGCGTTATGGGCTTTTGCCGCATGGGGGGCACTAACTTTTATTGTCTGTATCCGTGACGGAGATCACGATTGGATTAATCTGGTAATTATCGGCTGGATAATCATTTCCGGTCTTTTTATTGGCGGCAAGGTGTTAATTGACGCTCTAGCCATAGCGGTAAGCAAAGCGGAAATAAAAGCAACCTTAGGGCTAGGAAAATGAGACTAATCGCTGACTTGTCAAAAGAAATATTATTAGTTGACGGCGCTACTTTCCCCATAAGCAATAAAGTCCGTTCCCTGCGAGACGGTACGCGCTCAAGCCATGAAGTTGTTTTTTCTATGCCCGACAATCTGCCCTATGACCCCCAGCCATTTCCGAAAGGTTTGTGGAATATCACCGGGTTGGAATGGCAAAAAGAAAAAGGCTTTGATTACTCTACCTACGGCCCGGTAAAAATCCGTACCGATGCCTATCAGTTAATAAAAGTGTGGCAACTCGATAATGAAATGGATTATCTGAAACAGACCGACATTTCAGTTATAGACCGTGGTTATTCGCTTCATTACTCAAAGTCGGGAACCACCTGGGGGTGTATACGGATCGCGAGCCCCGAAAACGCTGAAATCATCGCAAAGATGATACAGCGGGCTTTTGACAGAGGGGAAAAAGTTGAATTGGAGGTTATCTAATTGGCTAATGAACTAATGAGCCAAGATGAAATAGACGCTCTGATGAAAAACATCACTACTGGGGAGTTAGATGATGTTGGTATAAACGCGCTAACTGGTGACGACAAAAATGAAGTGCATCGAGTAAATACGGCAGTTGATCGTCTGTATTTTGCTTATGAAAACGGTTTACCAGCAAAGGAAATAAAGTACCGGCAATGGTTTTTACATAACGAAGCCCATAGTTTGTGGTTAAAACATCATGGCTATACAAGACAGGAGTGGCAAGATAAGATTAAAAAACATTTTATCTTTCATCCCGAACATTACCAATTACTATTACAAAGAAAAGGGAGATACTATGAATGAAAAAGATAATCGCAATTTTATTATTACTATCGTTATCTTATCCGTTATGCTCTCAGTCTCTGTCGGGTTTAATATCGGACTTGGAAGAGGTGTCCCAGATAATCAGCGAATCAGAGAACAACATCGAGAATATAAAGCAACAATTACAAGACTTGAAACTGAACAACTTGCAGACAGAGAAACAATTAGAAGACTCAGAAATCTCAATAGAGAGGCAAAGGGAATTATTAGCGACCTTATCGGAACAGTGGAAACAACTGGAACAAACCTATCAGCAGCAAACAAAATCCTACGACAAGTTATCGTTTCGCTTCAAAGCCTTGAGTTACTTTACCGTAGGGATAGGGGTGGCGGGGGTGACGGGGTGGATACTGTGGGCGATTAAGCCATAACATGGGGGGGCAATGAAGCATGAAGTTTATTATCCTGAATATGATGATGATGATGAAGATATTGACTTAAATGAAGCGGGATGCGTTATTTATTCAGAGACCGAAAATACGTCTACGGACTAAATATATACTTGTCCAGTATATCAAATAAGTGTTTTACTTTTTCCAGTTTTTTAGCCCTGCCTATTTTGTCTTTATGGTTATATATTTTGCTTACATCGGTAGAAACTTTATGCCCCATAAATATCTCCCCTATGTCCCCTAGCCCCTCAGCGTCGGTCAAGGTTTTCCAGAAATGCCTGCCTGAATAAAACTTTATATTTTCTTTTTCCATATATTCTTCCGTATAGCCTAATTGTTTCGCCATTTCTATGGCGGCTTTTTTATATTCCGTACTCTGAATTAATTTGGCTTTAGGCTTTAATATATAATCGGTCTTATTATTCTTTTTGGCGTAATCCATTAATCTTTTATACACAAAATCATGTATAGGTACGGTTCTTATTCCGTTGGGCGTTTTGCTGTCGGGCACGTTCAAAAAATGAAAGTTGTCAATTAACGTGAAATCATTAATGTTTATATTCTCTATTTCGCAATTCCTTAAATTGGTTGTATATATTAAAAGGTTTAACAGGTAATAAAAATCGTTCTTCCAGCGCTTGTTAAACACGCCCTTCAGTTTTTCAATATCATAGCATCCGGTAATTTTCTTGTCGCCTTTTTTTGATTTTATGGAAACAAGCCCTTTACACGGATTGACGGAGACCAGCCCGTCCAGAAGAAGGCGGTTAAAAATCATGCTGATATGGGATATTCTTATATTTACGGTCATTGGTTTTACGCCTTTACTGGTTAACAGGTAATTTTGAAATTTGGTTAAAAAATGGGTGGTAATGTCATCTATCGTTTTAACGCCGTTCTTTTTAAGATAGGGTATAAAGGAACGGTTTATAAAGTTATAACAAAATACCCGGTGTTTTTCTTTTATAGACCTTCCTCTTTTTATATCTATATTTAAGTACTGGGAATCTTCCGCATAATAGTTTTTCAAGATAGAGTATATGTCAATTCCCGGTTTATCGTTTTTTCCAAAATACTCATTCAATAATCTTTCCCTATTTTCTATGGCAAATTTTACGGCTAATTCCTTGTCGTTTGTCCTGGTAGTCCACTTGGTTCTTATCAATACTCCGTTGTGAAGATACTTAACATAATAAACAAATCCCAGTTTTTTATTTTTAACGGGTTCAAGATAATATCTTTTGGGTTCTATAGGATCAATGAATTTTGAAGAAAACTTTTTTAATTCTTCTATTGATTCAGGATTGCTTGAATGAAGACGGGTTTTTAATCTTTCAAGATACTTTTTATCGTCCATTAAATTAATCCCGTTCTTAATCCAAACGCTTAATGTATCAGGACTGAATCTTATTAAGTCTCCGTTTTCCGTGGCAATTCTTTTATACGGTATTTTTCCTGAAGAGACAAGCCGGTCAATGGCGGTTTTATTGATTGGTAGGATTTTAGTTAGATCGTCTTGGCTCAACAGTCTCATATATATAATTGTCGTTAAATAGCCCTAAAATATCAAATATTTTAGGGTAAATCAGGGTAAATTTGGCAAATTTTGAGGTTTTACTACACACATGATAAGTGATATTCGAAAAAAAAACAAATATTTTTGAAAAACAGTTGACAAGACGGCAAAAAATGTGATATATTCCCAGTATCTGATAAGGCTTGGTAATTAACATTTTTTATCATTTTCAATATTCAATAATATTTATACCAAAATACCACGGGGCGGCACTAAACCTTTCAGCGCCGCCCCCACCCTTACTGCCCCTGCATTTTCAGCGACAACAACAGCGGCAAATGATCGCTCATACCGGAGCCGGTACGCGGGTTATACGCAACCGGGAATCCTTTTGCGCTGACAAAAGGCGGGAAATTGACCACTTCGCAGCTTTCAAAATCCCAGCCGGTTCCGTTAAACAACTGCGGCGAAAGCAAGAAATGGTCAATCGTTTCCCAGTCATTTTTGTAGTAATAGGAACCGTCATGCAGATCGGCGGTCCAGGGCGAGTACAATGTCAGAACTCCGGCGGGAAAGTACCGCGTCTCAGGCGGTTTGGTTTTGCTTAAAACGATGAAATCTTTTTGCCGTTCGCCGATTATCGCGGCAGTATTGGGGTCGTCCTCGTCAAGCCCGTACAGGTTGGCAAATTCCGCCGCGCGGGGATCATCGGGAAGCAGGGCGCTGATGGTCGTTCCGCTGCGGCGGTAAAATTCATCGTAATTTTCATTCAGGTCGCCCATAATAATTACCGGAAGTTCAGGATCGGTTTCTTTTAATTCCTTTAGACGACGAAGAATAATTCGCGCCGAAGCCCTGCGGGTTCTTTCGGTAGCCTCTTCATTGCCAAGTTTTGACTTCCAGTGGCAGACAA
>Ga0268262_10006167_pt1 | contig 11590 bp, 8 predicted proteins | sample TergutNc150P3_FD_190354 | JGI IMG/M metagenome (GOLD analysis project Ga0268262, IMG submission 190354) | Nasutitermes corniger P3 segment gut microbial community from laboratory colony in Florida, USA - Nc150 P3 (SPAdes) (version 2) | ecosystem: Host-associated > Arthropoda: Insects > Digestive... | reverse complement strand
TCCCAGTTACCCTTCCTGCCGGTAAAAAATTAGAAGATGTTACTACTGTAGCCTGTACAATTAAATTTATTAGCGGAGACGTAGGATATAAACGCCCCAATTTATGGGCACAAACCGCTAAATTTGTAGGCGCTCAAAATGGTAAAGCTCCCATTATTAACCAGCAGTCGGCTCAGTTAAATGGAGCAGGTACATACGATGTGAAGTTTGCTATTGATGACGCGAAAGTTACAGCAGCAAACAACTCAAATCAGCTATGGTTTGTAATTCATGTCAATTCTAACGACCAAAACAAATACGCCGTCAGCAAAACTATTAAGGTTTCTTTTTACCTTTAATAGTGTATAACTATTAAGGTGAGTAATTAAAAGACCGTCCGGAAGGACGGTCTTTTTTTATGTGTTGTGCGGGCGGGGGGAGCCTATACCTTCCTCATGGTTGATTATATCCATCATTTTAGCTCTTTTTGCCTCATCTGTCAAATATTGGGATTTTCTCAAAAGATTTCTCACAAAGGACACAGAGGAGGAGAAGGACACGGAGAAAGAGGAGAAGTAATTTAAATAGATCCGTTAATAATTCTGAAAATACCATCTTTCATTGTTTCTGCTCCGAAATTTAAAATATAACCAAGTTTCATGTTTGATAGTTTTAAATAAGTTAATAATTGTTTTTTATGAATATCCACTATCACTGAACCAATCTGATTTTCACTCATATTTGCCCCCTCTCCACCCTCTTCCCCTTTGTGTCCTTCTCTTTCTCCGTGTCCTTTGTGTGCTGTATTTTCCATAAAATGCCCCTTAAATAAGATTTGCAATTTTTTCCCCCCCGAGAGGGTTTTTCAAAAATTACATACTATATATGGGTTCGAAACTGCGTGGCGCTTGACCGAAAATGAGAAAATTTTAAAAATTTTTACCATATACCCCCTCTTCCTTTGTGTCCTTCTCTTCCTTCGTGTCCTTTGTGTGAGGTTTTTGGGATTAAACCCCCCTCTAAATTTGACCGAAAATGTAATAGAGGTATCTACTTTGCAGGTTTTATCAGAATTTAAAGAAAGGTTTAATACGGACGGGTATTTTAAATTCCGTACAATTGCCGTTTTAACGGCGGTTTTTTTGGGGTTTTGCGGGCTTTGGATGGGGTTTTCGCTTGTTTCGGCAATGTTTGACCTTCAGTTCTTTCCCGTTATGCCGGGGCGGTTTTTCGTTCATTCCTTCGGGATTCTTTCCCTGCTGATTCCGGCGTATTTCTTTTATGCCGCTGTTGTTTTGTCCGACAAAAAATGGCGCCCGGATAGGATTTTCCTTTTGAACGGTTTTTTAATCCCGTTTTTAACCCTTTCCATCGGCTTTGTTTTTATCCGTGATTTTGATGTCCGCTCCCAGCAGTCCTCATTTTTGTATACTCTGGGAAAAACAGGTTTCAGTCTTTTTATCATTACCTCTGCGGTGATTGAAATCCTGATTTTACAGGCGGCAAGAAATATTCTCTTCTTTAAAGACACAAGAATAATGCGTAAAAAAATGATGCTTCCGCCGCCGCTTGAGACAGAAAAAAATAAAACCGAAGATTTACCGTCCGCCGTCAATGAAGAGTATCGGAAAACCCAAACAACATCTCAGACTGAAAATTCAGAAACAGATACCGAAGAAATTGAAGCGCTTGATGAAGTTGATGATGTTGATGTCGGAATGGATTTTGAAAACGATGAAGAAGATACCGATGATATTGAAGATACTGATGATACTGATGATACCGAAGAAAACGATGATATTGACGCGGTAACCCGTGCGTTGGAAGAAGCGGAAATTGCCGCCGCCGCTCACGCTGAAATAATGCGTAATAAGGGCAAACAGATAAATAACCTTCGCAATAAAAAATACATGGTTCCCGTGGATATTCTTAACGAATACCCCGACGGCGAATATTGGGTAATTGATCAGGCTACAAGGGATGCGGCTATCGCATTAAAAGAAACCCTTAATGAATTTAATATTCAAGCGGAAGTTACCGGTATAAGAAAAGGACCTGTAATTACAATGTTCGAGATCCTTCCCGCTCCGGGCGTTAAATTGTCAAAAATTGTCGGCTTGCAGGACAATATCGCCCTGCGTCTTGCCGCTTCGTCCGTGCGTATTGTCGCCCCTATTCCCGGAAAACACGCCGTAGGCATCGAGGTTCCGAACGCCCACCGTAACATTGTCTCTTTTAAAGAAATTATAGAAAACGAGCTTCAACGCTCCGAGAAAAAAATGGAGATTCCCGTTGTCATGGGGAAAGACATCACAGGAGAGGCGCAGACAGTCGACCTTGTTCAAATGCCGCACCTGTTAATCGCCGGCGCTACCGGTTCGGGAAAATCAGTCTGTGTAAACTCCATAATACTTTCGATACTGTATCAGCTTCATCCGGCGGAGTGCAGACTTATGCTTATTGACCCAAAAATTGTAGAATTAAAGTTATACAATAACATTCCCCATTTATTGACGCCGGTAATTACTGATTCCAAGAAAGCGTTTCAAGCTTTACAATACTGCATTTATGAAATGGAGAGGCGTTATGCCTGCCTTGACTCGATGGGAGTGCGCGACATTCGCAGTTACAACAAACGCGTTAAAGAAAAAAATGTAGCGCAAGAGTATATGCCCTATATCGTCGTAATAATTGACGAGTACGCTGACTTGATGACAACTACCGGAAAGGAGCTTGAGTCCACCGTGGCAAGGCTTGCCGCTATGAGCCGCGCGGTCGGGATTCACCTTGTGCTCGCAACTCAGCGTCCTTCAATCGATGTTATCACAGGACTTATCAAGGCGAACATTCCAAGCCGTATCGCTTTCATGGTTGCGAGCAAGACTGACAGCCGCATCATTATCGATATGGTTGGCGCTGAAAAACTTTTAGGCAAGGGCGATATGCTTTATTCGGGAGTTGTCGATCCTTTCCCGATTCGTATGCAAGGCGCGTTTATCTCCGAGGAAGAAGTTGAGTCTGTTGTTGAATATGTAAAATCATTCGGAGAGCCGGATTACATAGACGATGAAATTTTCTTTGAAGATGAAGAAGACGACCAAGGCGCTTCCCTGTTCTCGGAAGGCGGAGACCCGTTGTACGAAAAAGCGCTGGAGATAGTTCATCAGCAGGGCAAGGCAAGCGCCAGCTACATTCAACGCAGACTAAAAATAGGCTTTAACCGCGCCGCTAGGATTGTTGACGAGATGGAACATAACGGAGTTGTCGGTCCGGCAAACGGAAGTAAGCCGAGAGAACTTGTAAGAGAATTCGGAATGTAATTATCTGCTGATAATATTGTTAATCCATCTCTTTATAGAATGTTCGTCTGAAATCTCATAACAATAATCGCCCAGACGCTCTATCCTGCGTACTAAGTCGATAAAAAGCAATTCCGCTTTTACATTGCCGCCCGCCTCAATCCGCTTGCGTCCCAGTTTTTGCAGTTTCTTGCGGTCTTTGTCGATTTGCGCTTCCAATTCCGCCGCGCGCAATTTACGCTCCGACGAAGGATTGCGTCCAAGTTGGTCTTCAAGTAAGCTTAAAAACTCTTCAACAAGACCAACATAGGGAATAAGCTGATTCATTTCCTTATTTCTAAAAACGCAATCCTTGTTGACGCTCTTTTCCAGCAAGCGGCTGATGCTGTAACATTCATCGCTCATCGATTCAAGCGCAACTATAACCTGCATTAGGTAGTTAATGCGGGTTTCGGTTTTTGGATTGAGTCTTAAGCGGGAACAATCAATTAAAAATTTGGTCAGCGTCTCGCGCATTTCATCGATATACTCTTCTTTCTTTAACAGCTCCGCGCATAACTCGGCGGCATTCTCTCTGTTGTTGCCTTCGCGTTTGCTTTCACGTTGGCTCTCACTTTTGCTTTCAAATTCAAATTCATTTTCGTTTTCGTTTTCACGCAAGTCGCGCAGTACCGTACAAAATCGGGAGAACATAAAAGAGACAATTCCCGCCATGTCGCTGATTTCTTTTTCCGCGCGAAGGATATTGAGCTCAGGCGAATCGGTGTTGCCCGCGGAAAGATACGCAAATTTGTAATGACCGCTTTTTGCTTCCTGTTTCTTTTCCGGTATAAGGAAAGAGATCAATTTTGCGTACTGTTTTACGAAGGGCAGGAAGATAAGCGTATTAATTAAGTTGAATAAAGTATGAAGCCCCGCCAGATGAACAGGTATTGCGGCGTTGCCGGGTCCTGATGTAACCGGGTCTCCCGGAAAAATAAAATCGACAAATCTTAACAAAGGGAACAACAGCGGAAGCGCCCAGATAAGTCCCAGAACATTAAACAGAACGTGGGCAAGAGCCGCGCGTTTCGATTCGGTGTTCCCTGCAATTCCCGCAAGGACAGCGTTAATGGTTGTGCCTACGTTGGAACCAAGCACCATGCCCGCCGCCATTTCATAAGTTATAACATCTTGAAAGGCAAGCGTCATTATTAATGTTACCGCCGCTGAAGACGAGTTAATAATTATTGTCATAATAAGTCCGACGCCTAAGCCGATTAAGACTGCTGTAACCTTGTTATCTCTGATTGCCCCGATTGCGTGGAAATCAAAAAGATCATTTGAGTTGGCTATTCCGCTGGAAAGGAAATAAAGCCCAAGGAACAAGAAGCCGAACCCTACCAGTAAATCGCCGACATGTTTGTATTTCCATTTTGTTATGCTTATGAGAAAACCAATGCCTATTGCCGGCAAAGCCAAGTTATCGATGCTGAGCTTAAAACCGACAATGGAAATTATCCACCCTGTTACGGTGGTTCCGATATTTGTTCCGAACAGTACTCCGATAAATTGGGTAAGGGTTAAAAGTCCGGCGTTTACAAAAGAAATTACTATTACGGTAAATGCCGATGAAGACTGAATAATTGAGGTAACGACAAAACCTGTGAGCACTCCCATAAAGCGATTGCCCGTCATAAAGTTCAGCGTCTTGCGCATACGTTCGCCCGCGCTTTTTTGCAGACCGTCGCTCATCATCTTCATTCCGTACAGGAACATGCAGAGACCGCCGATCATACGCAGTAAAAGTGTTATAATCTCCATATTTGTATGTTATATGAAAAACGAATAATCTTCAAGATATTGAATAAGTCAAGACAATCGGTGTTTTATTTCATTATTTGGTAAAAGTGCTGAGTTTTAACGTTGTTTTCTTCTTTTCTGAGTCCGTCGGTAATCCAATTAATTAATACGATTATCCTGTAGCTCATACTTCGCGGAAGATTTATTCTGCTTGAGACAAAACTCGGTATGTTAAGCCCCGACATGCTGTAGATAAGTATTCCTTCTTTTACAGGCTCAAGGTAAATTATTGTTAAATATCTTTCCGCTCTCATAACCGTAAAGATAGAATAGGTGACGTCTCTGAAATTTGTTAATGTATAAGTAAGACCGTACAGACTGACGGTTACTTCTCCTTTAAGATACAGGTCTCCCATAGACAGGTCTACAAAACGCAGGTACATTGTTTCCGACAGCGGAAGCGTGTCCGTGTGCGGAGGATCCGCAATGGGTTTTCTTTTTTGGGCGCTTTCAAGCCGAGTTGTATCTTGAAAAATTTTATACTCTTTGTCTCCTGCTGTAAGTTTAAAATCTTGTATATTTTTAATTCTTCTTAACCCGTTGTAAATATCTATTAGATCGAGTTCTCTTTTGCCGCGGGGTACTAACACAAGCGCCTCAATAAGATGGGAAGGTTTTTTTGTCATAACCTTACTGTAGAGATCCACTCCCGAATCAGGGTTGGGAGAAAATGTCGGAGTGTCGTTCTTTTCAAAGGCATTTCTTAATCCCATGCTGCCCATTACCATTGCTTTTTGCCTCATTGATAAATTAGGGAAAACATCATAAAAGGAGCGCGGCTCAAATTCTGGAACTTCAAGGACGAGCGTAGGCGCGTTGAAAAAAAACGCTTCGTCATCAAAATCTTCGTCGTCAAACTCCTCGCCTAAAGCCGACTCATCAGTAATAAAGCGAGGTTCTTCGGCGACCGCGTTTTCTTCATCATCACCCTTGTCCTCGTCATCCGCAAAGAGCGGGGCGATGAGAAGCAGAGTAAAAACCAAACAAAGACCGATTAATTTTCCGGTAACCTTCATACTATATGATAACAAAAATACAATAAAAAAGATACTTGTTACAAAAACCCCTTCTTCCCTCTTTGCGTCCTTCTCTTCCTCCGTGTCCTCTGTGAGAATCTTTTCTTATAAATTTTTACCGAAAAATTCTCTCGCAAACTCAGTCTTAGGCGCGGAAAGCATTTCCCCTCCTGCGGCGGTTTCAACTATGCGTCCGTCCTTCATGAGCGCTGCTTTATCGCCCAGCATTAGAGCTTCCTCTTGGTCGTGGGTAATAAATATGCAGGGGGCTTTTGACGCACAGCGTATCTCACGGAAATCTTGACGGAGAGAATTTCGCAGGGGCGCGTCTAAACTTGAAAATGGTTCGTCCAGCAAAAGCAGACGGGGACTGGACGCAAGAGCGCGCGCAATCGCCACCCGCTGGCGTTCTCCGCCTGAGAGCGTGTCAATGCGCCTTGCCGCATACCCTTGAAGGCGGACAATTTCCAGAGTCTTCTCTACAGTAAGACGCCGCTCTTTCTTAGGCACACCTTTTATAAAAAGTCCGTATGCGATATTTCCGCCGACATCAAGGTGGGGAAATAACGCCAAATCTTGAAACACTACGGCAATATTGCGCTTCCACGCAGGCAGGTTTGTAATATCCTCGCCGCCTATAACCACGCTCCCCGATTCAGGCTCTGCAAGACCTGCGATAAGATTAAGCGTTGTTGTTTTTCCGCAGCCAGACGGACCTACAAGCGCAAGCGTCTCTCCATCCTCAACGGATAGATCGAGCGATATGGAAAAATTCCCGTATGATTTTTTTAACGCTTTAACTTCAAGCATATTTTTTCCTCCCTGTTTCCGAGAGTAAAAAACAGGCGGCACAGCAAAGTATCAGCAGGGTTCCGGCGGCGCAGGCTGTTCCGTAACGATAAGCGGCTACGGCGCGGTAAATGTACAGGGGTAAAGTTTCCCAGCCTTCCATGCCGAGCATCATCACGGCGTTAAGTTCTCCAAGACTGAGCGCCGCTGCGAAGCCCCACGCGGAACGCACTCGCGGAAGCGAAAGAGGCAGAGCTGTTGTTAAAAGCCCGCGAAGAGGATTTGCGCCTAAGACAGTTGCCGCGTTCAGCATGTTGGCGGGTAGGGATCGAAAGCCTTCGGAAATAAAATTAAAGGCAAAGGGCATTGCGCTTACACCGTGAAGTATCACAAGCGCAACAGGAGAGCGGGAAAAATTTCTTCCATACAGAATGATCCAGCCCAATCCCAAAACAATACCCGATGAAATTATGGGAGCGGCGGCAAAGAAGCGGATAAGGTTTGCCGGAAAGAAGTCAGCTTTGTTGTTTGTCTCAAGGAGTTTTACAGCGCCTGCCGCAAAAAACGCTAGAACGCAGGCGGTTGTCGCGGCAAAGAAAGCCAGTATTAAAGAGCGGCAAAGCGCAGGTAAGCAAGTTTCGCCTAAATCGCTCCACCATCTGATACTTAAAACTTGCGCCGCCGAGCGGGAAGATCTGTTTAAAAAGGATTCAAGCGGTATGGACAAAAGGGGTCCAAGAACAATAAAAGCCATAACGATAAAATACACAATCATGATAATCCGAGAGGCAAGAGATTTTTTTCTTTCTTCGCTGTGCTCAACAATGTTTGTTTGCACCGACATTGATTTTTTTCCGGCAAATACATAAGTAAAAAAAACGCAGACGGCGATTAAGGTTTCTATCAGCGCAAGAAATCCGGCATTGCCGTAATTTAAAAAGATTCGCGCATACCGATATATTTCCACGGAAAGAGTTGTTGTTTTCGGTCCGCCGCCCAACACCAGCACAACGGCAAAACTTGTGAAGCAGTACATGAACACTAAAAAACTTGCGGCTAAAATACTTGGAACGGTAAGCGGAAGAATTACGGTAAGAATAATTTTTAAAGGAGACGCTCCAAGGCTTGCCGCCGCAGGAGCATAGGCGCGCCGCGCTCTCGCTATTCCGTCACCGGCAAGGCGTATCACAAGAGGGAAGTTAAAAAATCCATGCGCGAGAATGACGGCAAGCGGTTTGTAGAGTATCCTTATCGGTTCATCGCCTGAAAAAGGCAAAGCTCCGTAAAGACGGTTTATCCAGCCTGAGTTTCCGAAAAAAAGCACAAAGCCCAACACCACCAAAATTGACGGCATCGCAAAGGGAATCGCAGTTAATGTTTTTAGAAGCGGCGTAAAACTTGAACGGCTGTTGCCGATGAACCATGCGCCGGGAAGCCCAAGAGCCAGAGAAACAAGCACGCTGAAAAAAGCCTGCTTAAAAGTGAATAAAGTTATATGAAGGAGCGCGCTATTCTGCAAGACGGATATTTTGCCGCCCGCAAATCCGCTGATGGCGGGGGTAAAACTTGCGGCGTACGGAAGAATAAAAGAAAAAGCCGCCGCCGTTACGGGCGCAAGAGCCAAAAGACAGGCGGCTGTTTTCTTTGTCATTTATTTTGTCCCGCTAGTCATTAACGCCGCCCATTCGTTAAGCTCCGCTTCTGTTACCGGACTCGGCAAAAGCGGCTTATCGCTCTTCGGGTTTACCCTGAAAGAAGCGGGCAGAGGAATATCAATAACCGTGTACATCCAGTTTGTTAATGGAATGATATTTTGAAAATCGGGACTTATCATAAAATCCAAAAATGTTTTTGCGTTATCCTTGTTCTTTGCCGATTTTAAAAGTCCCGCCGCTTCAATTTGCATTGCGTGACCGTCTGTAAAAATAGCGGCTTTGTAACGCTCTGTATTTTCGTACTCAAGATGGTATCCCGGACTTGTAGTGTACGAAAGAACCATCGGCGCTTCCCCTTTTGTAAAAATTCCGTAAGCGGAACTCCATCCGTTGCCAATGGTAAGTATCGAGGGCTGAAGCCGCCGCCAGTAATCCTTCCAATTTGCGCCGTAAATTTGTTTTACCCACGCAAAAAAACCAAGCCCGGGCGATGAAGTGCGCGGATCAATTAAAATCAGTTTTTGATTGAATTGGGGCAGGGTTAAGTCTTCAAGAGATTTAGGCGGATTATTAATAGTCTGAGAATCGTAGACAATGGCAAAATAACTGTAATCGAACGGAGTAATATGATACTTAGAATCTATAACAAGCTCTTTAAAAATATTTTCGGCTCCCTTCGGACGATACGCCTCAAGAAGCCCGGAACTTAAAACACGCGGCGCAAGGTTTTGATCAACCCCCAAAATTATGTCCGCGTTTGAATTTTTGCCCTCTTGTATCAGTCTTGAAACAATTTCCCCGGCATCGCCGTGGCTTACCCATGTTATCTTAATTCCCGTTTTTTCCTCAAAAACTTTTGAAGCCTCGGGACCGGGTCCCCACTTTGAGTTAAAAGAGTCGTAAGTCCAAATTACAAGCTCTGCGTTTTTTTCTTTTTTACAGCCCGCAAATCCAGCCAATAGCAAGACCGCAATCGCCGCGCAGATAATAATCCCGATTTTGTTTTTTTTCATAGTACACTCCTAAAATTTTTCATACAAACAGGAGTTTAAGTACCCTTGAATTTAGAAAACAAAAACCTGCAATTATGCCGCAAGCTTTTGTTTAATTGTTCCCTACGCCGGCATTATCCGGATCAGGTTCAACGGGTTTAATCTCAGGCATTGTGTTTCGGCAAACCAAAACAGTCAACCACCCCGGTAAGATGTTAGTTAAATAGTAGCGGAAAACGCCGTATATGTCAAGTTTAATAATCTGCACCTTTTCACTTTCTTCAATATACGCTATCATTAGACATGGACTTAAAAGTAAAGAAATCAATCGAATTACTGATAAATCATATTAAACAGTTAATTTCTGTGGACGCTAAAAAATTGGAATACATTATTGCCGCTCAAATAGCGGGCGGTCATGTTATTCTGGCTGACTCGCACGGAGTGGGAAAAACATCTCTGGCGCGGGCGTTGGCGCAGTCTATCAAGTGGCGGCCTGAGGATTTAGCGGCTAAAACCGCCGTAGCCAAAACAGGCGCGAAAAATACCGCCGTCAAAATGGAAGGGTTCAGCCGTATCCAGTGTACTGTCGATCTTCTCCCTCAGGATATTCTTGGGTTTAATCGGTTTATCGGTCATTCGGGCGAGATGATTTTTAACAAGGGACCTGTGTTTGCGCATTTTGTTTTATGCGATGAAATCAATCTGCTTACTCCGAAAACGCAGGGAAGTTTTTTTCAGGTTATGGAAGAACAGAGCGTAACGATAGAAGGCAAGTTGTACCAGTTAACCGATCCCTTTTTTATCATCGCCACAATGAACTTAAAGGGCGTTCATTTGTTCCCACTGCCCACGCCTCAGCTTGATCGTTTTATGCTTCGCCTCTCCCTCGGCTATCCAAACGAAGAAGACGAGACTGAAATTATTAACAGACACGGTAAAATTGACGCATGGGATAAATTTACAAGCGTCATAGACAGCGCCGATTTAATCCGCTGGAAAAAAATGGTGGACACCGTGCAGATGCACCCCGATGTTACTTCCTATCTTGTAAACTGCGTCCGTCAAACCAGAGTTCATCCCGATATTGAAACTCCCGCAAGTCCTCGCGCGGGCGTTCGCATCTCGCGGCTGGCTCGTTCACTCGCTCTCTGCCGCGGTATGGACTATGTTCCCGTCGATATAATAAAAGAAATTTTTATACATTCAATGGCTCACAGGATAATTACCCGTGATCCTTCCATACCGCCGGAAGCGCCGTTGGAAAATATTCTGAACACAGTTCCCGTCGAGCCGAAACGAGGGTAACATGGGCTTGGCGCTTATCCGCACCTTTACGCCGGTCAGCGGCGCCGTTCTTGCCGCCGCTCTGGCAGGATTGATCCGCTCCCTTCTTAACCGAAATGCTTACGAGATTGTTCTTTCGTCCTTTGCTTTGCTTTTTCTTTTGGTTCTCGGCGGTATCGGCACTTGGAAATCGCGCAAATTAAAAACGATGGAGCCCGGCTGGAAACTGCCTGTTCCGATGACTGCCAACGCAATAGACGATGACCGTCAGCGCTCACTTGTTACGGGGCTGGATGCATCTATCCCGCTTTTTTTCCGTTTGCATTTTTATATCAGGGGACGGTTCTTCCCGTGCGGTTCAACAGGAGAAAAAAAAGGCTGTCCCTTGTCGGTAGAGACGGCAATCCCGCGCGGAGAGACCGGTACGCAGATACCGCTTGATTTTCCAATGTCGGGTATTTTTAAGGGAGACGGTTTTTGCAAATTGCGCGACATCTTTGGGTTTTTTAATTTTTCCTGCGGACAGGTAAGGCATTCTACAATTAATATAAGGTGCGCTCCCTGCTTTGGGAAAAAAGTAGTTATTAACGCTCAGTCGGGCGCAGAGGATCAGCGCAACAAACCTTCCGCCGATGTCGAGCGTTACTACCAGAGGGAATACTCGCCCGGGGATCGTTTGCGCGACATCAACTGGAAAAGTTCCGAGAAAATTGACGCGCTTATTACGCGAA
>Ga0268262_10006166_pt1 | contig 11591 bp, 8 predicted proteins | sample TergutNc150P3_FD_190354 | JGI IMG/M metagenome (GOLD analysis project Ga0268262, IMG submission 190354) | Nasutitermes corniger P3 segment gut microbial community from laboratory colony in Florida, USA - Nc150 P3 (SPAdes) (version 2) | ecosystem: Host-associated > Arthropoda: Insects > Digestive... | reverse complement strand
TGCCGGACCGGCGGCTACTTCGACAGATACGGCCCCGTCGGCTACTGTCACGCCGGCGACCTCGGCAAGTGGTGGACGTCTTCGGAGGAAGAGTTCGAAAGCGCCCCCGAAACCTACACTCGAAGCGTCTCCCACGACATGAACAAGGTGTACAACGGCGCGGACAACGACCCCCGCCGCGCATTTTCCATCCGTTGCGCCCAAGACGGAAACAACGCGGAGGAAAAGGAGAAACAGCGAATTGAAAAACTATCCGAATATTTCACCGATTCGCGAGACGGACGGGTTTATCGCGCCGTAACGATCGGCGCCAATACGTGGATGGCGCAGAATTTAGATTATAAGCCGAAAGAGGGTAACTCATGGTGCTATGGAAATAACGACTTCAACTGCGTCAAGTACGGCAGGTTGTATGATTGGAATACCGCTATGGCGGTATGCCCGTCGAGCTGGCGCTTGCCCTCCAGCCGAGAATGGGATATTTTGGGACAGGATGCGGGCGGTAAAGTAGAGCAGAACTACGTGAGAGATGTGAGCGATCAGTTGAAAGCTAAAAACGGGTGGAGGCGCTTTGGCTATGGCAACGATAACTACGGTTTCTCGGCCCTGCCGGGCGGCTATCGTCGCGCCAAAGGCGATTTCGATGATATCGGCTCTTGGGCCGCATGGTGGACGGCCACAAAAATCGAGGACGAGGGCCCCTACCACCGACGTATGTTCGCCAATGAAAACATCATGAACGAGTTCAGCGGCAACGCCGGTTCCGCGTTGTCGGTACGTTGCGTTAAGGACGGTAAATGACGTTGATCGACCGCTAATAACCTAATTTCAATTAACCGAAAGGATCAACCATAATGCGCAAACTCTTACTGACTACGGCGGCGGTCGCGGCGATTTGCTTGGCCGGGTGCGGGTCGGGAACGCTCACCGATAAAAGAGACGGGCAGAAATACCGGACGGTCGTAATAAACGGCAAGAGGTGGATGGCGGAGAATTTGAATTATAAGACGGATAGTTCTTGGTGTTATGAAAACAGCGCCGACAGTTGCAAGAAGTACGGCAGACTGTACGATTGGAATACGGCAACGGCAGCATGTCCGAGAGGCTGGCACCTGCCGTCAAACAATGAATGGACTGAATTGTATTCCTTTGCAGCCGTTTCTTCGAAGGCGTATAATGCGCTGAAATCAAAAAGCGGATGGGACGAAAACGGTAACGGCGCGGATGATTTCGGATTTTCGGCCTTGCCCGGCGGATTCCGCTCCCCCGACGGCAGTTTCGGCAATGCCGGCAGCGACGGCCTTTGGTGGACGGCCACGGAGAGCGATAGCGACTCTGCCTACTACAGGCTCATCCACTACATTGGCAACTGTGTGTACGTGGCTGCCCACTACAAGAGCCGCGGCCGTTCCGTCCGCTGCGTCGCCGGCATCCCATGATTTATATTGACTCAACCACAAGCGCAATAGTATATTTATATAGGGGCCGCCCCGATCTCCCTAGGGGGGGATCGGCTTAGCCGACGACGGCGGTCCCGACACTCTCGATACAAGCGGAGGCCGCAAGCCATGACGGTTGAACCCATGCAGATGTCGTTCCTGCCCGACCCCGACCCGGAACCGGCGCGGCTGTTTGATTCCGGCGCGGACCGCCCCGGCAGGCCCAGATACGGCGCAGACGCCGCCGTCGGCACGGCCGCCGCCCCGCCCGACCGTCCGCGCAAGTCGCACCACAAGAAGAAGCCCGACCCCGCCGACCCGGCGGCCCAAGCCGCCTCAACGCCGCTGATGCGCCAATACAACGACATAAAGGCCCGTAACCCCGACACCGTCCTCCTCTATAGGATGGGCGACTTCTACGAGATGTTCAACGAAGACGCCAAGGTCGCCAACAAGGTGCTCGGCATCACCCTGACTTCCCGCTACCAGGGCGGCCCGGAGAGCACCGCGCTCGCCGGGTTCCCGCACCACGCCCTCGACCGCTACGCGAACAAACTCGTCCGCGCCGGATACAAGATCGCCATCTGCGAACAGACCGAAGACCCCAAGTCCGCCAAGGGGATCGTCAAGCGCGACGTCGTGGAGGTCATCACCGCCGGCACCGCCACGGAGGACAGTTTCATCGAGGAACGGGCGAACAACTTCATCGCCGCCGTTTACTACTCCCAAAAATCAAACGTCTGCGGGCTAGCCGTGTGCGACCTGTCGACGGGATTCTTCCAAGTGGAAGAGATGGAGCGCGAGGCGGCGGAACACGAACTCGTCCGCGTCGATCCCGGCGAGATACTCGTCGCGACGGAGCAGGCCGAGACTTTGGAACAATGCACGCGCTCCCTCTATCGCAGGATATACATATCAAGATACGAAGACTGGAAGTTCGATACGGACACCGCCACGGAGGCTCTGACCAAGCACTTTGACATAGCCTCTGTCCAAGGTCTAGGATTGGAAGGGATAGATTGCGCCGTACGCGCCGGCGGGGCGCTCATCCGCTACCTGAAAGAGCAGAAGAAGAGCGATCTCCGCCACATCACAGCCATCGCCCCCCGCGCCGCCAAGCAGTTCGCGGAACTCGACCCGTCCACAATCAGAAACTTAGAACTCTTTAAGCCCATGCAGTCCGACGACACCGAGGGGGCGTTGATATCCGTACTTGACTGCACAAGCACCGCGCTGGGCGCGAGGATGCTGCGTCGCTGGCTCGCCCACCCGCTCATATCCGTGGCCGCGATAAACGAGCGGTTAGACTGCGTGGAGTGGTTCAAACGCGACACCTTCACCCGCGGGGAGGCCGAACTTTTCCTGAAATCAATCGCCGATTTGGAACGCCTTGTCTCCAGAGCGACATTCGAACGCGCCAACGCCCGCGACATAAACGCGCTGCGCCGCTCGTTCGAGTCATTCCCCAAACTGCAAAAAGCGCTCGCAGCGTGTAAAATCCCGCATATTGATAACATCTGCAAGGAGTTGTCGGGTTTTGAAGGTCTTGCAAGCCGTATCGCTACCACATTATTAGACGAACCGCCACTCTCCGTCAAAGAGGGCGGCATCATCCGCAAAGGCGTTGACGAGGACTTGGACGAATACCGCGACGCGTCGGTCAACGGGAAGCAATGGATCGCGAAATTGCAAGAGAAGGAACGGAAGCGTACAGGCATATCGTCGCTAAAGGTGGGATACAACAAGGTCTTCGGCTACTACATAGAGGTCTCCAGCGCCAACACCCACCGCGCCGTCCCCGATAATTATATGCGCAAACAGACTTTGTCAACAGGAGAGCGGTACGTCACGCCGGAACTGAAAGAGATGGAGGAGAAGATACTAGGCGCGGAGGAGAAACTCTGCGCCTTGGAGTACGAAGTCTTCGCCAAATTGCGCCGGGAGATCGCGTCGCACTGCGAGCGGATACAGCGGGCGGCGCAGGCGATAAGCGCGCTCGACATATTCGTATCCCTATCCCGCATAGCCGCCGAAAACGCCTACTGCCGCCCGGCGGTAAACGACGGCGCTGACATCGTCATCAAAGAGGGCCGCCACCCCGTTGTGGAGAAACTTTGCGAAGGCGGGGAGTTCGTCCCCAACGACACAGACCTCATATCCGGCGAGTCGCAGATCGCCCTGATCACCGGCCCGAACATGGCCGGGAAATCGACATATCTGCGCCAGACCGCGTTGATAGCGATAATGGCCCAGATGGGTTCTTTCGTGCCCGCCGCCTCAGCGCAAATCGGCATAGTCGATAAGTTCTTCACAAGGGTAGGCGCGTCGGACAGATTGGCTCGCGGCCAAAGCACGTTCTTGGTGGAGATGATAGAGGTCGCCAATATCCTCAACAACGCCACGGATAAATCGCTGGTACTGCTTGACGAAGTAGGCCGCGGCACATCAACGTTTGACGGTATCTCTATAGCGTGGTCGGTCGCCGAGTTTCTACATGAGAATAAAGACCGCGCGGCAAGGACGCTGTTCGCCACACACTACCACGAGTTGACGGAAATGCCGCTGATCTATCCGCGAATAAAGAATTTGCACGTTAAAGTCAAAGAGTGGAATGACAAGATAATATTCTTACGTAAGATAGACACCGGCTCCTGCGACCACTCCTACGGAATCCAAGTCGCGAGATTGGCCGGGGTGCCGACAAGCGTGATATTGCGGGCGCGGGAAATCCTGAACAACTTGGAGAATATGGAACTGACCCCCGACCACAAACCGGCGCTAGCCCGCAAAAAAGACGGCAGTTTCGGCGCGACGGCTTCCGCGTCGCCGTCGTCATCCGCGACACAGGCAGACGGAGACAACGCCGTGCAGTTAAACGCGATTGACGAGTACGCGCAGTCCATCATCGCGAAACTGAAGAGCATTGATTTAAACACGGTTACGCCGATGGACGCGCTGACGCTGCTGTATGAGTTGCGGAAGAAGGCGGTCGAGGGGTGAGCGCGGTTTGTTCATATAAACATAAAACCATGATTTCTTAAATCATCAATAATACTGTGTAAATCAATTACGTTACTATTAACTTCTAGCACCATATACATAATATCTTTGTCTCTAAATGTGTTCAGAATTGATTCTAAAAAAATATCTTTTTGAGAAACATTATTGAATAGCGTATCTAAATTTCCATGATGTGAAGTGAGACGGTTGTTTATCTTTTTTTTCCCCCATAGGTGTATGCCGCCAAAATATTCAATATAGTTTTTAATTTCATTATTAAATCCAACAAGTTTATTTAACGAATTATTTTTCGAGTTTATTCTTTCGCTGCTCATCAATTGAGGATAGTCCAATACAATATTTAATTTGAGATTTCTTTCATGTAATTTTTTGCATAATGTTATAATATCGCTAAATTTTGAAATAGTAAATCTCTTTCCGTAAAGTGTGCCGCATCTATTTTCAATAAAGATTTTTGTGTGTTTATATTTATCTAACACTAATCTTTCAAACGTTTCATAGATATCCAAAAACTCGCCAATTGAATTGCAATAATCAACAAACGGCGGGTGTATTTCAATTATTTCTGGAATACTGTCACCCAATAATCGTTCAATAAAGTAAAAAAATTCTTTTGCCCATACTTGGCTTTTCCACAATTTCGGAATACCATTTTTAGTGGACCATTTTATTTCATCCAAATCATCCAATAATTCGCTGTCAAGCGTTCTTTTTCCAAAAGAATATTCCGTATGTAACGAATACTTCGTATTTTGTGTAAATACCTTTTTAAATCCCTTTTTATCAAAATGCCCGGCGATTTCGCTTATTTCACAAGGAATATCTTCCGGGTATTTCATATCTTTATATCTAATCATTATAAAATTGGCCATCATAACTCCCTCTATCTATACGGATAGTCAGTTAAGTGTTTATTGACGCGTCCCGCCCGTATCCGCTCTACCACTCCCCGCGCTGTTCCGGCGCGTCTATCAGCAACTTATCTTCCACCTCGTGTATCCCTATGACGTACAGCCCGTTTTTCTTCGCGAATTTTCTCGCGTCGTCGTCCACGGTCAGGCCGATCATCCCGCCGAAGAGTTTCTTGCCTTTAATCTCGGCTTCCGTTTCGTAGAAGCGCAGAGTTTTCAGGCGTTCCAGATGTTTCGCCACGTCGGATCTTTTCATGTGGGTCTTTATCTCGACGGCCATAGTCTCCGCAGGGCCGTACAAGAATACATCCATTTCGGCGACGGTGTTCTTTTTGTCGCCGATAACGGCGTTCACCTTTCTGTTTCCGCGCATATCCTCGAAGTTGTGCCCGCCTTTCGCGTTCAAGTCGAGGCGCAGATAGGGGATGACGATCAGTTCCATGATTTGGCCGAGCCGCCTGTTCAGCCCGCCGACGTTGTCGGACACGTCGTCAACCCGGTCGGACAGGTCGTCATATTTGGCGGACACCCTGTCCACATCTTTACCCAATTTATCAAGCCCCGCCATAAATTTTTCGGCGGCCGCCGTTCTTGCGATTATGTCTTGCGCCCAAATCTCGGCAAGCGCTTTCACCGTCAGCCTTCCGGACTTGGGAGCGGCCTTCCGCGCCGCCTTTTTAACGCTCTTTTTAACCGGCTTCTTCGCCGCCGTCTTGACCGCCGTCTTGATCGCCATATATATCCCCTTTGATTTTCGGCTTTATGAATTATTTTTAACTCTGCCAGACATCCATAAGATAATATATCGAGCCGGTAAAGTCAATTTTATTTAAAGGGCGGGGAAAACTCCCCGCCCGCGCCCCGCCGTCCGCGTTTATGACGGCCGTCATAGCCGCGTTTACGCCGCCGCTCCTCCTTCCGCGCCGGATACGCCGACGCTCTCTAAATCTTCCTCCGCTTCGTCCTCCTCCGCCGCGCCGCCGCGGTGACGGTGCGACTTCACGGAGTACTTTTTGATGACTTCGTTCAACCTCTTAATGAACGCGGCGTACGGTTCTTCGCCCTCAAGAATGACGTAGGCGGTGATGAGGTCGCAAATCTTCCTGTACGATTCGTCCACATCACGCCGCGCGTCTTTGAGAACTATGCTGCACCTCGCCGCGCTCTCGTCAAAGCGGTCGGTCATCAGGCTGTCAAACGCTTGGTTTTCCTCGGCCAGCCTGCTGACCCAATCGCCGATCGTGACTTTGAGGCAGTCGGGCCTGTACTTGCCCTGCAACTCCTGAAGGATATTGTACACCGCCGACGTTTGCTCTTTAAGCGGCTTTTTGGTTACGTTGCCGTAGGTGTCGAAGACGATTTTAAGCCTCTTCGCCGCCTCGGATCTGTCCGCGCCGGAAAGCAGGTAGCGTGCGGCGCGAAAGTCCCGATCCGCGCCGGAAAGCAAGTATCGCGCGGAGTTATTGTCACAATTCCCGCGCAAGTTATCGTTCCGCAAATTTTTTGATGTCATATTTCTTCCTCGCTTTGTCATTTTGCAAACGCGAAAAGGCATGATTTCCCGCGCTGTCAAGGCATATCATATAAGATAACGCAGATGGGGATGAAAGTCAACAGTGAGATGAAAAAAACCTAGGATTCTTCGCGGGGAACGGCGGAAATAAAAGGGCGGAAGGCTCGCGCCCCCCGCCCCGAAAACATCGACATCAACGCATAGACGTTTACTTCACGCTCAATATCAGCGAGACTTTAACTCTCTTCCCGTCTTTCGTCGATATCGCCCCTTTAACGGCATAGTTCCCCTCCGGCACAAAGCGGCCCTTTGAATCGCGCAGATCCCACGCGCCCACGGCGCGCTTGCCGAAACCGGCGGCGGAGTTGTCGCGTACGCCGATCTTCCTGACAACTTTGCCCGACGCGCCGTAGACGTAAAGCGTCGCGCCGCCGACGGCCTTGCCCGACCAGAAGAAACTCACGCCGCCGCTCCGCCTCGCTACCGGGTTCGGGCCGGCCGCGAACTCCGCGGTCAGCGCGGTTACGGGCGATACAACCGCGACGCCGCTAGGGTTATACGACGGAATCTCGCGGTCGGCGGAGGCTACGGATGTGGGATCCGCTACCGTCACGACAGCGTCGTCAGACGTTACGGAGACCGCGCCGTTCGTCGCGCTCACCACGCAATAGTACACGTACGTTCCGGTATCCAGATCGGCGGGGATCGCGAAACTCGCGCTTGTCGCGCCGTCGATGGCGATTGACTCCGATTCGTAGGGTATCGAATTGTCGTCCAAAGCGCCGTTCTTCTCGTACCACTGATAACTGAGCGTCGCGCCTTCCGTCACGCCCGCCGCAACCTTCAGGGTGTCCTTTATGTTGCCCTGCGCCGCAACGGTTTTAGCCGCCGGCTGTTTGGTTATGGTGATAACCGGCGTTCCCGGCGTCGCGGGCGGCGCGGCGGCCACCGTCACCGTCGCGTCGTTCGACCGTACGGAAACCGCGTCGCCCGTCGCGCTTACCACGCAATAGAACACGTGCGCCCCCACCTCGAAATCGTCGGCGGAGAATATGATGGACGGGCTTGCCGCGCCGTAGAGTTCCGTCGTCGACCCGTCGCAGTCGCTTTCGTCCGCGCAGCTGCTGACGGCGTTGGCGTAGTGCCACTGATAACTCAGCGTCGCGCCCAGCGTTACGCTCGCCTCAACCGTCAGGGTGTCGCTTTGACCCTTAATTAAGGTAATCGCCGCGGCGGGCTGTTTGGTTATGGTGATGACCGGCACGGCGGCGGCCGGCGGGTCGTCCGGATCATCCGTGCCGCCGGAGTCCGCCAAGTCCGTCGAGTCCGCCGGATCGTCTACGTCTGCCGGATCGTCCACATCCACCAAATCCGCCGGGTCGTCCGCGTCTGCCGGATCATCCGCGTCCACTACCGCCGGGTCGTCAATATCTGCCGGATCATCCACGTCCACTACCGCCGGGTCGTCAATGTCTGCCGGATCATCAACATCCGCCGGATCCTGCGCCCGCGCCCCCCAAGCGAAGCACAACGCCATTACTGTGATACCCAGCGCCGCGGCCTTCATCTTTCCTGTCGGGTGAATCGCGCTCATGGTAACGAACCTCCTTGTATTTAATATGATAAAAAGGATAGCGCGCGCCGCTAGCGGTAGCGCGCTGTTAATTCTCGTCACATCCCCCGAAAATCGATAAAAATATGCAAAAGAGGCTTTTTTGCGTGTCCGGCGGTTCGGCAATGCCAGGTATTCATTATCAAGTTCGTGAAAACCCTTCGAAATATTTAAACAAAAATTCAAAACCGGCCCCAATCCAATACATTTTATTTTATCCTTGCTATATCCGCGCGCTATTATTATACTTATATATGGGGATAGCGGGACAGCGGTTTGTCCCGGCCAATATCTATTTCGCAAATCATTAAAGAAAAGGACGGTCGGTATAATGAACATCAAATTTTGCGGCGCGGCGCAGACGGTTACCGGTTCTCAGGTGCTCTTTACGATCAACGGGAAGAAGATATTGATCGAGTGCGGGCTTTTTCAGGGGAGGCGGCAGGAGACCTACGAGCGTAACCACGGTTTCCTCTTCAACCCGTCGGAGATCGACGCGCTGATCCTCACCCACGCGCACGTGGACCACTGCGGCAACATCCCTAACCTGGTGAAACAGGGGTTCAAGGGGCCGATATATGCCACGCCGGCCACCATAGAACTCTGCAAGATATTGCTGCGCGACTCGGCGTACCTGCAGGAAAAGGACTTGGAGTGGGTCAACGTCATCAGGAAACGCCAGCACCAGCCGGAACTCCCGCCGCTCTACACCATAGGCGACGTGGACAGGGCTATGGAGTTATTTGAAAAGAAACCGTTTAACGAGCAATTCACGGTTGCGCCGGGCGCGGAGGTCATGATGCGCGACGCGGGGCACATATTGGGGTCGGCGGGGCTGCACTTGGAGGTGAAGGAGCACGGGTGGGGCGGGAAGCCGCTGCGCGTGGGGTTCACCGGCGACATCGGGCGGCCCAATATGCCGCTGACCAACGACCCGAACGTGCTGCGCGACTTGGATATGCTCATTATGGAGTGCACCTACGGGAACAGGCATCACAGCGACTTCGGCGCGGTGGAGGAGGAGCTGGAGACGGCGATCCGCGAAACGGCGGCGGCGGGCGGAAAGATCATCATCCCGTCATTCGCGGTAGGGAGGACGCAGCTCGTCGTCTATATGCTGCACAAACTTTTCGACCAAAACAGGCTGCCCGATATGCCCATATACGTGGACAGCCCGATGGCCTGCGACGCGACGGATGTCTTCAAATCGCACTATGAATTATTAGACAGGGAAACCAACCGCGTGTTTTTGGAACACGACGAGCCGCCCTTCGATTTCCAGCGGCTGACGTATGTGCACGACGTGGAAGGCTCGAAGAAACTGAACGGCCTGACCTTCCCCCACGTGATAATCTCCAGTTCGGGAATGGCGGAGGGCGGCAGGATTTTGCATCACCTGAGGAACAACATGGAAAACCCGAAAACGCTGCTGCTCTTTGTGGGCTACGCTGCCAAAGACACGCTGGCGCGTAAGATCATGGACGGTCAGAAAGTCGTCAAAGTATTCGGCGAAGACCACAATGTTCGTTGCAAGATAAAGGTGATAGACGCTTTCAGCGCCCACGCGGACAGGCGGGAACTGCTGGACTACGTCGGCCTGAACGATCCGGCAAGGCTGAAGAACATCTTCCTGTTCCACGGCGAGGCGGATCAAGCCGCGTCATTCAAAGATGCGCTGAGGAGCAAGGGGTATCAAAACGTCTATTACCCGGCGCTGGGAGAGGAGTTTGATGTCAGCCCCAGAGGAGAGGTTTCGGCGGGATAAATCGGCGCGGCGCGTGTGGATTTGGATAGGTTCTTGGCGAAGGGGAGGGCGTTTACTAGGGGAATCGGATAATACGGGCTCACCAATCTTTGTCATTCTGACCGAATAAAACTTTGTCGCTGTAACAGCTGTATTTATTGCCGGCCTCTTTCGGGGACTCGCCGTCTAGCGCGCCGCAACTAAAGCACTCTTTTCTAAGATGTTTGTTTATGCCGAAGATACGTTTGTCTACCTCATAAGAACAACCGTGTATCAAAATAAAATATTCGTTAAACGCAAAATGGCTCTTGGGTGAATACAGACCGAATTCCATTTCCCATTCCGCATGGTCGTTATAGATAAGAGTATTCACCTTTCTCACATCGGATAATGACTTCATCTTCCATATCTCTACCCAAATGCAGGCTCGATGGCTGCTTTTACCGCTCAGTTTGAACATCCTGAACGATACGGGGCGGATAGGCGCGGACGTAAAATACAACAAGTCTATCATAGGACTGTCGGGACGGTATTTAAACTCTTCCCATTGCGCGTATTCAGGGATAACGCTGTTTATAACGCAATTAATTTCATCGGGATAACTTTCCGTAATTTCGCCGCTTGCTTGCCGGTTGCTGTCTGAGGCATTGACGACGGAAGGAAACCGATCCTCCAGCCACTTCCGTTTTTTGGCGGGAGATCTCATTTCTGCTTTTCTTTGGAAAAAACTGTCTATATTGTCGCGAAGCACCACTCTTAGATCATAGACTGTATCATTGGCAACGGAAACCAACGGTTCATCTTTTGGCTGTGCCGGAGACGGCAAACTGTCAACAATACTCGTATCGACCGCGCCGCCGCTCTCCAACCCTTGGATTTGCGACGCCGATTTAGCCGTATCGCTATCGTTTTTACGCGACTCACCGGTGTCACCCTTGTTTTGGCCGCAAAAACATACGGCAAGGACGACTGCCGCTAAAGTCAATTTGATAACGCGTAACATCATCGGGACACGCTCCGTTTAAAGATAACCATCATATATCATCACCTACGGACGGTTGATTTTGTAGCAATAAAATACATCCCGCCGCTACCGAAAGCAAATTTTTGCGCCGCCGCCCGCTTTTGCGGCGGCATGATATATATTTATACTTACTTACACGTATTACCCCTTAACCCGAAGGATCAACCCAATGCGCAAACTCTTACTGACTACGGCGGCGGTCGCGGCGGCGATTGCGGGGGCGGGGTGCGGGAAGACACCTACGCCGAAATCCGTACCCGCGACCTGCGGGAAGGCGTTTTGCGCGTCAAATCCGTCCCTGCAACCGTGCAGGAAGACATTTTGCGT
>Ga0268262_10006165_pt1 | contig 11591 bp, 9 predicted proteins | sample TergutNc150P3_FD_190354 | JGI IMG/M metagenome (GOLD analysis project Ga0268262, IMG submission 190354) | Nasutitermes corniger P3 segment gut microbial community from laboratory colony in Florida, USA - Nc150 P3 (SPAdes) (version 2) | ecosystem: Host-associated > Arthropoda: Insects > Digestive... | reverse complement strand
ACTACTCAATATTCCTTAACTGCTCTCTTATGTTTTCCAGCGTTTCTTTCATTTTTACAACTTCATTGGTTACTTCTATTATAGCGCTTTTTGAGCCGATTGTGTTGACTTCGCGGTTAATTTCCTGACAAAGAAAATCCAGTTTTTTACCCGGTCGCGGATTTTTTTCGGTCTCCGCCCTGAATTCCGCAAGGTGAGAGCTAAGACGGGAAATTTCCTCGGAAATCGTATACTTTAAAAGCTGAGACGCGGTTTCGGCAAGCACCCTGTTTTCATCAACCTGATTCCCAAGCAATTCCGCAAACCGCGTTTTAATATTTTCTTTTAACGTTTGCTCAATCACAGGAGCAAACGAGGAAACTTTTTTTAACGATGATTCTATCGCTCCAAGATGAGAAAGAACATCGTCCTGCGTATGCTTGCCCTCTCTCTCACGCTCCTCGCAAAAAATTTTAACAGCCTCATTCAACAGCGGTTCAATTTCGCGCCAGTAGCGTTCTTCATCGCGGTTTTTTTCTATCTCCAAAACGCTCTCCATTCCCAAAATTGCAGACAGCGTGGGTTTTTCTTTTATGCCGAGTTCTTTTGCCATTTCATTAATCGCGTTGTAATATGCCTTTGCGGCGTTTTTATTTACGCTGATATTGACAGGCGCGTTATACTCCCTGATACGGACAAAAATATCGACCTTCCCCCTGCCGCAATCCGACGAAATCTTTTCGCGGATTTTCATTTCCAGCATTGAAAGCCACGGCGGAAGACTCACGGATATTTCCAGATAGCGGCTGTTACAGCCTTTAATTTCCACAGAGACCGATAGCTCCTGCCCTGATTTTTCGCGGTACGCGTACCCTGTCATGCTAACCATGTTTTTCCTCATTCTTTGATTTAAAATATTTAAAAAGTTTAACGCCGAGGGTCCAATTATTTCCAGCCCCAAGCGTGATAAAAATATCTCCGCTTTTTAAAGTTTCGCTTAATGGCTTAAACGCGTCGTCTGTTTCTTCGGTATAGAAAGTTTGTCCCTTACCTGCGCCGGAGCGGACTGCGGATGTTTTTTCGTAGAGCGTAAGTCCGTTAACTCCGCCCTTATAATTTTCTCTTGCGGACGCATAAATTTTATGCAGGTAAAGAATATCGGCGTCATTAAAACAATTTGAAAATTCTTCCAGTAAAGCGGAGGTACGGGTATATGTATGCGACATAAAACTTACAATCAGACGCCGTTTAGGATAAAAACTTTTAATGCCTGTAAGCGTCGTTTTAATCGCCGTGGGGTGATGTCCGTAATCATCCATGAAAATTATTCCGCCCGTCTCGCCCACTATCTCGCTTCGGCGTTTGGTGCTTTTAAAATTTAACAGCGCGTTTTTAACAGACTCCAGTTGTTCTTTGTTTAACGCGTTTCCGTCTGCCGCGCCGTCATTTTTTGCCAGCGAGGACGCAAGCGCTAACCCTGCCGCAGTATTCAAAGCCTGATGTCTTCCCGGAATGCGTATGTTAAATTCTTCGGAAAACCCGGCGACGGAAAAAACGCCTTTCTCATTTTCAACTTTATAATAATTAACTTTAAAATCGCCCTCGGCGGTAAATCCGTACGGAACAAGTTGTATCCCCCGGTTATCGTTTTTAATTATATTCGCGACTTCGCGCGCGCCTGAATCATCGGCGCAGTAAATCAACTGACCGCCTTCGGGAAGCAGGCGGCAGTACTCGACAAACGCGTCGCGGATTGATTCATAGGTAGGAAAAAAATCCTGATGATCGCTTTCCACCGACGTTAAAATTATCCGCTTGGGATGAAAAGACAAAAAATGCTTGCGGTATTCGCAAGTTTCCGCGATAAAATATTTATCGCCCAGACTGATAGTTGACCTGCCGCCGAAATCAATCACCGCGCTTCCAACAAGTATCTGCGCGGGGAGACGGGCGGCTTTCATCATTACGCCGCAAATCGCCGTGGTTGTGGTTTTTCCATGCACGCCGCAAACGCCCGTCGAATCAAATTTTGCAGACCACGCGCCGAGGGCGTCGGTATATTTTAACATCGGGATTTTAAGTTCCTGCGCTCTTTCAAGTTCCGGGTTTGTATCCGCGCCGTACGCGGCGGAATAAATTATCATGTCGATATTTTTATCGATGTGCTTCGCGTCGAATTCTTCGTAGTACGGGATTTTAAGTTCTTGCAAAATTTCGTCAGTATAAAATTTTTCGGAAATATCGCTGCCGGAAACTTTTATCCCGGAATTATGAACAAGCTCGGCAAGCGCGCAGACGCCTGTCCCTTTTATCCCGACAAAATAAACGTAAGAGTTGGGCTTAAATAATTCCTGCGTTCCCATAATTTATTTTACAACAAAACCCGGTTGTTCGGGAACATGTAAATTTACTCTCTGCCTTTGAAGTCGTCCATTGCGTGGCTGATGCCGAAAAAGTCGGCAATTCCATCCATCATGGTTGGGGGCAAAAGCCGCAGTAAATATATCGAATATACAAAACGCGGCATGATGAGCCTTTTTTTGTTCTTCAATACCGCTTTGACAATTCTTTTTACAACGTATTCTTTTTTTAGAATCGGCAGAACAAGCGGAAAGCGCGTCTTTACTCCTTCAAACATTCCCGTATTAATAAAAAACGGACAAACCACTGTGGTTTTTATCGCGCTTTTCATGCGCCGCAGTTCCATACGCAGCGATTCGTCAAAACCGAAGGCGGCGAATTTTGCGGCGCAATAATCCGCCAATCCTTTCACGCCGATAATTCCGGCGGACGAAGAAACGGTAACAATGTGACCTGTATTTCTTTCGATCATCGAAGGCAGAAACGCTTTGCTTGTCCAGAAAAGCGAGAGCGCATCGATATTCATAAGTTTGATTATGTTTTCGTCGGAAACGCCGAGGAAAGCGGGACCGACGACATTCTCGCCTTTTTTCGATACGATACCGGCGTTATTAATAAGTACGTCCAACGGACCGAACTCCGCGACAAGTTTTTGCGCCTGACTGTAGACGGCGTTCCTGTCGGATACATCGCAGACCATTCCGCGTATAAAAATATTTTTTGCGCGGGCATCATCTTCCATTGTCTTCATTACATTTTCGTTAATGTCCCAGACAATTACTTTTGCGTGTCTTTCAGCAAAGGCAAACGCCATAAGCTGTCCGATACCGGAAGCTCCTCCGGTAATTAATATCAATTTATCTTTTATGTTTTTCATAATTTACATTATAACATAATTTGTTATAAAAGTTACATCTATAAAAACAAGGATTACTGCTTCTTTATCCCGTCTTTTTTCCATGCCGCCATGAAAAAACCAACAATAGCCGGAAGCGCGCCTATTTGTTTGAACGGATTGCGTTCTCCAAGCAAAGCGCCCAGAGCGGACAGTCCTTTGTAAACTTTTTGCGAATAAGGCTGCCACCATGGTTCGCGTCTTGCGCCCGGCAGTACGTCATTTATAATCACTTTTTCCTTGAACATTTCGCGGAATCCGCTTTCGCCGTGTGTTCTTCCGAGCCCGGAATCGCCAAAGCCTCCCCAGGGCGATTCAGCAAGACCGTGAGACATCAGATGATCATTTATCATTATTGAACCGGCGTTGATGTTAGCTGCAATTTTTTTCGCCTGCCTTTGGTTTTTTGACCAGACGGAAGCTGTCAGCGCGTAGGCAGAATCGTTGGCAATGCTTAAAGCCTCGCTGTCATTCTCGAAAGGAATTACCCCGATGACGGGACCAAAGACTTCATCGTCAATAATGGGCATTCCTTTTTTTACTCCGGTTAAAACCATTACGGGGGCAAACAGGCTTTCATCATCAAGAGTTCCGGCGGCGCTTCCGTCGGGAAGTTTGAACGCCGGGCTTTGAGCGGCAATTTTCGCTCCCTGCAAAAGACATTCTTCTATCTGTTTGCGAATTTTTTCTTTTCGCTTATGAGAGATAAGCGGACCATGATCGCATGAAATGTCGTTACCGGCTTGTAGCGACTCCACTTTTATTTTTAACTTTTCCAAAAATTTATCGTAAATGTCGCGGTGAACCAAAACCCGTTGGACTCCGCCGCATGATTGACCTGCGTTTGAAAAACCTGACCAAATAATTCCAGCCGCAGCGCGATCAATATCGGCGTCTTTGCAAACAATTGCGGCATCCGCGCCGCCGAGTTCAAGAGTGAGGGGGAGGAGCTTATCGGCGGCAAGAGCCATCAACTCTTTGCCTATAACGGTAGAGCCTGTAAAAAAAAGTTTGTCTATTCCCCCGTTGACAAAAGCGGGACCTGCTTTGCTCCCGGCAACTTCAACATTGATAAAAAGTCCGTCGGGAAGATTTGCCGCCTTTAGTATTTCCGCAATGACGCGTCCTGCGCCGGGAGTATGGGACGCGGTTTTTAGAATCACAGCGTTACCCGCAAGGAGCGCCATAATAACTTCGGAGAAGGGAATTGAAAAGGGATAGTTCCAAGGAGAGATGATTCCCACTACTCCCCAGGGTTTGTAAATCATGCGGCTTTGTTTGTAAATCATCAGGATATTGCCGCCGCGGATTTTTTGCGGTTTACAAAGACGCCGCCCCAGACGGATATAGTAAGGAACCGCCATGAGCGCGGGAATAACCTCTGCGGCAAGAGCGTCAATTTTCAGCTTGCCGTTTTCTTTGTGGATTATTTCCGTAATTTCGTCGCGCTTTTCAGCGAGGCTGTATCCCGCTTTTTTTATGCGCCGCGCTCTTTCGTTATACGAAAGTTCCGCCCAAATATTTTGGGCTTTACGGGCTTTATTTACCAATTCATTAATTTCGTTATGTGTCATGCTCTGCCCCTGAAATCGTCCATTGCACGGCTTTTGCCGGACGCTTCTCCGGTAATTAAAATCAATTTATCTTTTATGTTTTTCATGAGGGATATTATAACATAAATTTATATAAAAGTTATATGCCAATGGTAAAGATAAGATAAATAGCAGTATAGCCAATTTCTTCTGTTTTATGGCAAGATGTATGCCCAAGGATTTTGTTCCGTTTTTTCCGGATCGCTCATCGTTTCCAGCTTCCGTTACTTAAAATTATCCCTGTGTTGATTTGTGTTTTCTCATATACCGCAACATAAAAAAGGTAGTCAATCCAAGTATAGTAATAAGCAAAGAAAGAACAAATTGTAATACCATATTATCCTCCTATAAACCACTTAATTATAATATCAATAAGGCTAATTATACCAAAAACACTAATGAAAAGTACAAATGTTTCCAGTACACGAATAAATTTACTTGCAGGTCTCGGCATAATATCCAACATTTGCTGCATAATCTCATTTTGCCGTTTAAACTGAGTTTCAAGTGTTCTATTTATATTGTCCAGCGATTCATTCACGTTTATATTATAAAACGTTTGTTATTTATTGTCCACATAAAAAAGAGATAGAAAAATGCTCCTATCGCTCCCATTCCGCAGTCCGCCATTGAAAGATTTTGTTCTTGGGCGTGGCATACATCTTTATGCCATGCCTTTATCTTGACACTATAGACAACAAGGAATAAAATTAAAATATGGAACTAAATATACCTTCAAAATATCGAAAAGATATTGATATTGCAACAAGTTTTCTCAAAAATGAAGGCTGCAAATCAATTTATTTATTTGGTTCATTAATTACCGGGAAAATACATCAAAATTCTGACATTGATATAGGAATAAAAGGGCTTCCGCCTGAAAAATTTATTCGTGTATATGCAAAGCTGGATAAAAATTTATCAAATACTCTTGATTTGGTGGATTTTGATGAAAATGAAAAATTTTATAATCTTTTAAATTCTCTTAAGGAGATTGTAGAAATTGGATAATGCTGTTATTCAAAAGATACAATTTGAAATTGAACAAATAGACGAACTCATAGACGCATCAAGTCCGTTATTTGACTTATGTAAAATCAGAGAACCTGATTTTGTTGAAAGATGCGGAATAGCGTTAATTCTTCAATCGTTTTATAATGGAATTGAAAAAATTATGTTATTAATAGTTAAAAATAAAGACAGAAAATTACCTAACGGGATTAAGTGGCATAAAGAATTATTTGACAATACATTCAAGGAAAATAAAAACAGAACTCATATATTCAGAGAAGAATTATATGAGCAACTAAATGATTATTTGCAATTTAGGCATTTTGTAAGACATGCATATGGTTTTAAATTAAAATGGGAAAAAATGAAAAACATATTATTTGACATGAACGCTTTATGGGGAAAGATAAAAGAAGATATAAATGTATTTATAAAAAATAATTAACAATAAGTAAAAATTACCTACTCAATGCAAAGCCCACCACGCCGCTAATTACCGCTGTCACCGGGATCGCTACTATTGTAAAAGTCCGCTAGTAAGGTCTCTTGCTCTTTGATAGGGGAAAATAAATAATATAACGGCGGCGGTGAAGCGTGGTGAGGATTTTTTTAATTGTTTGGTGGTCATTCAATTTTTTCTCCTGTTTTTTTGTAAGTGGGGGCAAGATGTATGCCTAAAGATTTTCATCGGGGTCCTGTCCGAAAAAAAACCGCCGCGACTCACCGTCGCGTCAATTTTTTTCCGCCACCCCTCAAGTATTTTATTGGGCATACATCTTAATCACTCATTAAATTAAGAAATTATCTGCTTAACGCAGGTGGGCGTTATGCGCTCCATGCCCGGACCTTCGCTCCCTTTCCGCTCACTCCAGCACGGGCATTTCGCTATTTTACTAGAGCCTGCTAATCTAATGGACGCACCAGCCGGAAGCCGACGTTGGTGTACCGGTCGTACGGGTGGCTGTGGCCCCACCCAAAACCAATGCTGCTAAAACCCCCACCAAGGCAATAATAATAATTAAGAAAAAAATCGTAAGAATCCCAACACCACTCAAGTACATTCCCGATCATGTCATACAACCCCAAACCATTGGGAGCTTTCTTACCTACTTCATGAGTCTTATTATCACTGTTACCCACATACCATGCTACATCGTCTATACTATTGCTTCCTGAATATGTGTAATTCTCGGGTGAACCGTTCCCTCCTTTTGCGACATATTCCCATTGTTCCACAGTTGGTAACCTATAGCCATTGGATCCGGCTACTATTTCTACTGCGTTCCATGTTGAGTTATTATAATTAGGTACATCTCCCCAGACTGCCGGATCGGTACTTCCATTTATACAATACGCAGGATTTAATCCTTCCAATACACTCAGTTTGTTGCAAAATACAAGTGTGTCATACCAGCTTACACGTTCCACAGGTCGCCTATTCTGAACTTCCCCTAACGCAGGTGAATCCTGAAAATAACTGGGATTGCTACCCATTACCGCTATCCATTGTTCCTGCGTTACCTCGTACTTGCCCATGTAAAAACTGCTCAGTGTTACCGTATGACTATCGCCCATCTCGAAACTGCCGCCGGGTATTTGCACCATTTCAATAATAATAGGAGTATTAATCTTCACACCCAGCAAATCTTCATCTGCAAAACTTTTTGCGTATTCGGTTGTAATCCCCGGATAGATATGTATCGCTTCAACTAATCCGGCATATAATCCATTTTTTGAAACAAGAACAGTCAGCAGATAAGAGCCTGTGTCTAATTCCAGCGTTTGAGTTAGTCCGTATCCATTGGGAGTGTTATTGGGGCTTAATACAATATTATTCATATCTGTCCATTTTTGCAGAGTAATTTCCGCATCAGCGCCTGCCGGATAAGTAATCTTATAGTTGAACTTCCCTTTTCCTTCGCCGGTAACCGCGATAAGAGGGACTTTTATCGGATTATTATTTCCGGAACCGACGTTAAACTGCTCAGATACACCGCTTGCCGCAAGAGTATAGTTATCCTCATCGTCGATATAGGCTTGTACCGCGACTGTGTAACTGCCGGTTTCCAGAATAAAAAAGCCGTCACTGCCGGGAGCTATTTCCACTCCGTCCGCTCCGTCTTTGGTAAATGTATATGTATATTTACTAAAAACAGACGAAGGGAACACAGACCTTGCGGACTGCCACTCCGCTCCCTCTTCCGATAAAATAATGCTTATCCGTCCATATCCGTTTTTAATTGGCGTTTGAGTTCCGGCAAATTCAAAATTATCACAAGCGGTAAACAAACTTACGCAAATAAGCGCGATCCCGAATATAATGTTATATTTCATGTTTCTCATTTTTCATTCCTCCTTTATCTGCTAAAAGCACCAATATCGAAAGTTCCATTGGTATCTTCCCAACTAGGCATATTCCATAATTCCTCAGGAGTTACTTTTATATATATTCTACCGGGTGCACTGAAGAAGAAATAATAATTATACCTCTTCGAATCAACATCTATACTCTGTATACCATTTGAATATAATGCTGCACCGTTTTCATCATAAATATAAACCTTTGCTCTCCACAAAGTGTAGATGTAGTTACCACCAGTCACATTATTAGTTCTCCACCTGATTTCATCTCCCCTTCCGGTAAGATTAATCGTATACCAAAGCTCTTGAACATTATCAGTCATTTCACCTGGTTCCCAGCTATTAAGAGTTAACTCAATTGCAGTTCCCTTAGTAGTACCAGGAGTAATAGATTTAATCCACTTTGCATACAAAGTTTCGCTGTTTGACGGAGTATAAGAAGTTCCGGCATTGTAATTGTATCCTGTACCGGAAGCATTGTTATTCCAACCGCCGAAAGTATAACCGGCTTTTGTAAGCCCGCTACCGCTGGGAAGCGTTATACTTGAACCGACAATAACTGTTTTTAAATCAGGAGTCGTTCCGGTTCCCCCATTGATGTCAAAACTTACGGTTAATTTATTTTTTACCGCAATAGTGATGTTGGTGTTATAAACCTTACTATCTTTCTCAACAACCCAACTCACTATATGATTTCCGGTAACTACACTTGAAAAAATATAAGTATCACCGTTCTGATCGGTACTAATGCCGTTAAGATACCACTGTTTTGCCGTATAACCTTCGCTTTGTGCAGTTATGGTAAGTGTTTCACCTACTCCTACAACAGTCGCACCGCCGCTGGTGGTAGCAAGACTGCCATGCTGGTCAATCCAGTAATATTCAATTTTATCATACGATAATGTTGCCGAAGTTTGCGGAAAGATCGCGGTAATAACGCCGGAGTTGGCATTGTTACTAACTGATGTTGCACCGGTAACCGTGAAAAAATTATTTCCTATCCCTTGCAAGGTATAACCTGTTTTTGCGGTCAGCGTAATAGTCGCTGTGTATATGGTGGAAGCCTCGAAAGTGTAATGATTGGGCGACCATGTTACAAATCCGCTATATTGCCCATTTTCGTAATCGTAAATTTCATTAACCGGAGTTTCGCCGGTTACCGGAGTGGTAACGCCTTGAATGTCAGCTATGTTGATAACAGTCGCGGCTGTTTGTGGGAATGCTGCGGTAATATCGCCGGAATCGGCATAATTACTAACCCATGTTGCTCCGGCAACTGTGAAAAAGTCATATCCTACACCTTGCATAGTGTAACCTGCTTTTGCAGTCAACGTAATGGTCGCCGTATATTCTGTATTAGCGGCAAACGTAGACGTACTGTCGCCCCACCAGTCGCTCCATGTTACAGTTCCGCTGTACTGCGAATTTTCGGTAATGGCTGTAACCGGAGTTGCACCGGTAACAGGAGCGGTAACACCTTGTATAGCGGCAATAGTAATAACGGTAAAATTATTATTGTTACCATTGTTACTTCCGTTGTTTGCGCCGTTAGAACTGCCATTGTCAACGCCGTTACCTTCGTTGGTAGTGGCGTTTGAATTACCACCGCCACTGCCTCCGTTGGTTGTGCCGTTGGAATTACCGCCGCCGCCGCTCTTATCTCCGTCGATTATTATCTCGCATCCTGCAAACAGCATTAGCGCGACTAAGAGAACAAATAGAACCTTTTTCATCGTTTTCATAAACGCTCCTTTCATATAGGTAAAAACCCCTAAAATGTTGTATATATTAAACGTCCATTTACCCTATACAGCCTTATAGGTGAAAACCCCTATTTTCCTTTTGTATTTTTTTAAAATTTTGCTTTACAAAATACAAAATTTATGATAATATTTAACTAAACAGAAAGTTATTTACCTTGTAAGAAATTATAGGGTAAATGGACGTTTAATATAGACAAAAACTAGGTAAAATCCCCTACACCCCTGCCCCCGAAAGTCGCTTCGACAGGCTCAGCGACCCTTCGGACAGGTAAAATCCCCTATAAATTAACATTTCATTCTATAATGACGACTGCAATTTTACGTTCCGTTTACTTTAGCATATGTATGTCAAAGTAAACGGAGGCAAACACAAGCGCCCGCAGGGTGCAGCCGGATTAATCTACAAGCCCCGGCGCAACGGCAAACAACAGCACCCGAAGGGTGTCTTTTGAAAAATTTAACACGCCGAGAGCCCCAATAAAATCCTTTATTATTGAATGATGCAGGCGACAGCTCACCCAAGATGAATAATTGAGGCGAGCTATTGACAATCAGCCATCTTTCGTTTATATTAGCATATATATGCCAAAGTAAACTAAAGGTAAATTATGGAACTTGAGAGGACTATACAGCCGGCTATAGAAAAAATCAGCAGAGGCTTCCCTGTGCTTTTGCTTACAGGAATGAGACAGATCGGCAAAAGCTGGGTTATGGAACACATTGGGGGGAAAAACCGCCGTTATGTGACACTTGACGATATTAAAGCAAGAGCGCTGGCGAAATCAGATCCTCAAAGATTTATTGATGAAAACCCTCCGCCCGTGATAATAGACGAGGCGCAATATGCCCCGGAACTTTTTACCTATATAAAAATCTACGCGGATAAAAAAAAGAAAGACGGTCTTTTTCTGCTGACAGGTTCGCAAAAATACAGTCTTATTAAGGGTATACAGGAAAGCCTTGCGGGACGCGTGGTTATTCTTAATATGCTCGGCTTATCCTATAAGGAAATAATCAAAAGACCAAATGATTCAACGCCGTTTCTGCCTTCTCTTAACCTGACAAAAAAAACTCCGGCAGGCAGACCATTAACTTCGCCCGAAGTTTTTAAATTAGTCTGGCAGGGTTCGTTTCCGCGCATAATCACAAATAAAAACGCTTTTGCCGCAAGAAAACTTTTCTATGATTCATATATCCAAACTTATATCGAACGGGATGTAAAAGATTTTTATAATATCGAGAATAAAATAAATTTTTATAATTTTCTTGTGGCTGCGGCGGCAAGAACAGGGCAGCTTCTTAATTACTCCGATCTCGCGCGCGATGTTCACATAGATATAAGAACCGCGAAATTGTGGCTCGAAATCCTTGAGCGCTCCTGCCTTATTCAACTGCTTTACCCTTACAGTTCAAACGCGGCGAAACGCACGATAAAAACTCCCAAATTGTATTTTCTTGACACCGGACTTGCGTCGCATTTGTGTTCGTGGGAAACCGCCGATGCGCTCAGAAACGGCGCACAGAACGGAGCTATGCTCGAAACCTATGTATTCGCCGAAATTTTAAAATCATATTGGCATAACGGCGACAATCCGAATATCTATTTCTACCGTGATACAGATCAAAAAG
>Ga0268262_10006164_pt1 | contig 11592 bp, 9 predicted proteins | sample TergutNc150P3_FD_190354 | JGI IMG/M metagenome (GOLD analysis project Ga0268262, IMG submission 190354) | Nasutitermes corniger P3 segment gut microbial community from laboratory colony in Florida, USA - Nc150 P3 (SPAdes) (version 2) | ecosystem: Host-associated > Arthropoda: Insects > Digestive... | reverse complement strand
TGGCATACTCGACGTAACCAGAACCAGAGGGGTGTTGACTGGCATTTTACCGCCAACGATGCGCGGCTCAAGCTAAAGAGACTCTATCCTGCAATCGTGTAAAGTTTTAGGTGTTACAGTGTACTAGCCTTCGGCTTCGGTCGGGCACCGTTCCGCGTTGTAAAACAGAAAGCAGACAAAAGTAGCTTTAGCGATGAGAAAGGCAAATATCTGGGCAAATGGGGTTTGTTAAAATAAGAGCTTAATTATTTTACCATTCTTTCGGCTTGCCGTTTGGCGAGGTTATGTTAAGGCTTTGGCCTGCGGGTTCTATTAAATAAAAGCCTTGTTCTAATGCGTAATTTCTTTCTTTGTCAGTTACTACAACGCCCGCAACCGCCCCTAAAAATATACGTTTGTCACCGCGTAGATCGGCATACTTTCGCATTTTTTCAAGACGGTCTATGTGGTCATTTATACGGTCGATAGTTAGTTTGGTTTTTATTTCAACCAGCACAGCTTTATCGTCATTTTCCAGCATAACGTCAATTTCAAGAGAAATATTATTAATTCTATCATTAATAACAACATTTCGTTCTGCCCTGAGAAAAGTAAATCCAAGCTCAATAAATTTTTCACACAGTTTGGGCGCCATCGTATATTCAGTAACTTCGCCAAAAAGGTTGATATATTCCCCTAGTCTTCTATTGAAATCAGCTTCGCTTTCTTTCCTCTCCCGTTCATACCGTTCAGCGTTTTCTTTCATCATTCGATCAGTTTCCTGTAAAGCTGCCCAAACTGTCTCAAAACTGGGGTGAGTGGCATCCTGCGGATGCCTCGCTGTTTGTGTCGCTTCCATATTTTAACCTCTTCTATACTATACCGCTTTTTACGGTTTTTTGGAACTGCTCTAAGGCATATACCCTATATACTGCGCGGGGCTGTGTTTTGCTTTGATTTTTTGAGAAAATTATGAAAAAAATTAGGTGTAAAATACGGTTGCTTTTTCTCAAAACAAGGAGTAAGCTTTTTCCCAAGGAGAACACAATGACAAAGAAAAATTTTTGGCCTGTAATGCTGGCAATGGCTATGTTATTCGGCCTCTGGTTCACCGCCTGCGACATAAACGGCGGCGGAGGTAACAATATCGCGACAGTGAAAGATATTTATGTTATGAAGATGTTCAATGAATTGAAGGCTAAAAAATCCAAGCACTCGGTAATTAATATGGATGGTATCTCTACCGCGTACAGAATGGCGCGGGTGGACAAGTTTGTTAACGGTATCAGCGGTGCGCCGCAGTCTGCGCCTATGGAAAATTGGAACTGGGACGGCGTTTCGGAAGGGGATATTAAACTTGATAATTCCGGACCAAATGGCGATGGATTATTCATATGGGTTTTTGTTTCTATTCAGAATGGTGAGCATTATGTTATTTTCGCGAATAATGATGCCGCAGACAGATATGCTATAGGAGTTACCGATTATCGGGGCCAGGAAGGGCAGGTCTGGTTTTTTCGATGGGAATAGTAAGTGCAATTTCCTGTCTTTTTTGAGGAACAGGCTTTAATTACTTGAATTGCATAGATTGATTTATACGGCTCATGTTTATGCTTACTCTTCTTCCAGATACCGCCTGGCAAGCGCGTCCTCCGGCTCCAGTTCCAGAACCGTTCTGAAAAAAGCGTCAGCCTCCTCGCGCTTGCCTGCCTTCAAGGCCAGTACTCCCAGGTTGGAAATTATCTTGATGTTTTCAGGTTCTTCGTATAGGGCCTGCTCCAGCTCTTTTCTGGCGCCCTTTAGATCCCCAAGTTCCATAAGGCAAATGGCCATTTCGTTTTTAACGTCGCTGTTTGTTCCGCCCAGCTCCTCGGCCTTTTTAAGGGATTCAAGGCCGTCGCTGTAACGCTTTAGCTTTCGTAGCGTCCAGCCCAGGAGGAACCAGCCGTTCCAAACCATTGGATGCCTTTCAATAAGAGCGCGAATTTTTTTTAAAGCGTCTTCGTCTTTTCCCTTGTTGACGCAGTCGTAGGCTTCCTGAAAACCATTGTCATCGAAATCGCTCAAGTCCTTGACTATTTTCTCCGCCTGCTTTTTTTTGTCTTCGGAAATGTCTGATTTTTCTCCTTCCGCGATGTAAAGAGAAAAACAATCCCTGGCCCTTGCAAAGCAATTCCGGCGCAGAAAGAAAAAGCCGGCGTTAAATAAAGTGTCCGGCAAAACCGGTTGCAGGGAAAGAGCCGTCTCGTAAGCTTGCAGGGCTTCGGCATTTTCCCTGTCCGCCTGGCGGCCTTTTTTTTCAAGATCCGCCGCCCTGTCTTCCAGTATCAGGGCCTTGTTTAAAAGCACGCCAGGAGATCCGGGAAAGAGGCCTTCCAAAACGGCGTTGATCTCCAGGGCCATATCAAATTCCCCGTTTCTGGCTTTAATTATGGAAGCGCTGGTAAACTCGTGGTAAATTTCAGGCTTTACGGCTAAAACAAAACGCCGGTAATAATCAATCCATTCATCAGGGACACTTGATACTCCTTGAAGGATTATCGTTTCAGGGGAAGAGATGACTCTTAACATACCCGAAATGATCATCTCCCAGGACAGCGTCTCAGGATCAAGGCTTTCTTCACCCTGCGCCAGTTCCACCGGAAGCAGAATCCCGGCTTCGGCTTTTAGGCCCTGGGAAAATTTGCTCATATCCTCATTTAGGGAAGAGGGGGCTGGGAGAAAAATGACAGTTGCTTTTTCCATTTTGCCGATTATAACGCGATTCTGTCTTTGGCGCTAAGGCTAAAGATCAAGGTCAAAGTCGTCGCTGGTCGACTTCGCGGCTTCCGGCTTTGCGGCGGCGGGAGCCGCGGGCGTTGGGGCGCTGGCGGCCGCCTCATCAGGCGATGGCCAGTCGTCTTTTTTGGGAGGAGCCTTTTGAGGGCTTTGCGCCGGTTTAGCTCCCGGCGCCGCCTTCAGCGGGATTGGCGTAGTTTTTTGGCTGGAAGAATCAGCAGTCTTTTCCGCGCCCCGCGTTTCCGGCCTGACCGCCGAAATAAAATCGTTTATCCGGATTTTGTAGCCCATCGGAACGACGTTTTCATCAAAAAGAAGGGCCAGCGACACAAGCTCCTTCCGGCCTTCTACCGCTTCGCTGCGGATGAATTTCCCCTTTATAAGGAAAACTTCTCTTGGATCGTCAAATTCCAGGCGCAGAATCGCTTCCTTATCTACCAGGAATTTGGCTACCCCCATCATTATTATTTTCACTCCTGAAAATGACATGTCGCGTAAAATACAATGCCGGGGCACTCCTTGAATTATAATAGAGCTTTCTTTTGTTATGTTCAGTTTTCTTATGGAATCGGGGGTTATTAATATCCGTTCTTCCCTGCGCTTTTTTGAGTTTACGTTGGCGTCAAGAATACGTCCCATTATTTCAATAAGATCATCCGGCGGCCTCTGGGTATATTGAAGGTTTAAAAGAACTACTTCGCCGGAAGCCCCATAGGGAGTGTAGCCTGAGACTTTGGTATTTACAAAAAAGGTTACCGTGTTTCCGGTTTCCGCGTTTTTAAAGCAAAACCTTAAGCTGGCCATGCTATTGGCCTTTTCCAGCTTCGGTAGTATTCCCGTTTTTATGTTAACAACGACTTTTGCTCCTGTAAACGAAGTTGAATAGATAACACAGGGCCAAAAATCTCCTACGCTCTTAAGGTATACCTGATTCGCGACAAGTCCTGTAACCTGGATTATCTCCTTGCTGAAGATTACATCAATGGTCTTAAACAGCTCATAATAAGTGGCGATTTTTTGGCTAGTTAATATTGCCATTATGTAAATAATACGAGTCTTTAACAGCCAAGTCAATTAAGAAAAGGATTATCTTCGTATTGCTGTGGGCATATCAATATTAAAGGACTTTAGCACACAGGACTTTCCTTCGCTAAAAAGCCCTGTCTGGCCGATGTTTTCCATTATCCTTTTCTCAACCTCGGGGCTAACGATTATGTCGCAAAGGGAGCGGGAATGCGACCTCATGGCTTCCTCATGGGTATCGCCGCGGAAAGAGCGCATTTCAAGAGAATTCAGGGTTGCCCCCCTTGCGCCGTTTTCCATTGCCATTAAACGGAAGATCTCAACGTCTTCTTCCTCGCCTATGAAGAAAAGCCCCCTCATTCCGCCGGTTTTGTCCTTGCCGGCTGAGGTAGCCGGCTTGTGGGATCCAATACGCCGCCAATCGCTGGAACCTCGAACCTCGTCCAAGGCGGCTATGACCTGCTCCATGGTTGCGGCATGAGAACGCTTGCCGAGCCTGACGCGCAGGTTCACAACCGGCGCGTATACGGAAAATTTGTACAAAAAGCCCTTGCCGGGGATATCAAGGCGCGCCCTTGGGATGATGGTTTTTTCCACTAAATCCGCGTCGGAACGGGGGACAATAAACCAGATAACTTCTTTTTCTTTAGGGATCGTTATTCTCAACAGCCCTAACTTATCCCTTAGGCCCATTCCTTCGCCAAAAAACACAACCGGCACGCAAACGCCCAGTTCAAGCACGGCTTCGGCAAGGGCTGCCGCCTGGCCCCTTGGGACAATACAGCTTAGCAAGGTGTGCTCCTCATGGGGGATGTTTTCCGTTTTCCCACAGAGCTTTTCGAGCTTTTCCGTGTTAAATGAAATAGAAACGCCCCGCTGATAGGCGGCATGCTGGGCAAATATACAGCCCCTTCCTCCCATTTTTAAATCCGTAACCTCCGCAATGCGCTGCATAATTCCTTTTTCAAATTCCGAAGGGATCATGATGCGGTATATCAGGGCTCTGGTTTCCTCAAGCCTGGATGCAGGGCGCAGTCCAAAAAGCCCATGCTGGTCGGCCAGGCACATTTGCTTGGCCCGCTGGATAAAAACCTCCGAAAGCGCCAGATCTTTCAGGCATTGGTCTAGAGCCCCGGTTATGTTGTTATCCGCGACGCAAAGGACGCTGGAAAAATTATCCCCCATAGCCGCTCCTGATCGCCCGTTTCGATTTTGCCATGTCAATTATTCCAGATACGAGGATCGCGATTATGGGGAAGACGCTGGCCGCCGCCACTATGCCGAAAGCGCCGTCAGAGCGCAGGGAATCGCGTCCCAAGCCCAGACCGGCTGTTATAATAATGGGCACGGTGATGGGGCCGGTGGCAATTCCGGCTACGTCCCAGGCAATGGAAGAAAAATCTTCCGGCGCGATAATCGTCAATAGCAGGGCCAAACCATAACAGGGCGTCAGTATCCATGAGAGGTGGATGCCTCCGGATGGCAGCATATTGCTGAACAAAATTCTGGCAAAGCCGATAACCATGCCGCTCCCAACGCCAATCGCGGCCAGCATAATAAGTTTTTTGCGCTTAAAGGTGCCGATAGTCATTTCTTCAACAGTAACAGCGGTAACTGCCAGGGCGGGTTCCGCGAAAATCGCGAAAAAGCCAAGAAAGAATATAACAGCCAGGATTATAATATAGCCGCCCAAAATGTTGAGATTGATAGACATAGAATTTCCGGCAGGGACATGGGTGTAGGATTGGCCGGACAGCCGTGAAGGGACAAATTTTTCGAGAGTCGGCCCCTTTTCGCCAGGAATCCAAATGTAAGTCTCTGGCCCATCCTCGCCCGGAACAGTTACAAAAGAATTATCATCAACGCCTTTAACTACTAAGGTCTCCCCGGTTAAAATCGTTTGCCTGTAAGCCAGTCCCAAAGAACGTCCTGCCTGGGAACTGATCGCCGTTATTCCGCCGCCCATCCCAATGTTCAGGGCGAACATTCCGAATATTGTGAACAACAGGCCCAGAAGGGCAATATCGGAATTTAGAATACGCTCCTTGGCAAATACTACCAAAGAAATAATAAGCACCAGGGCAAGGGGAACTACGGCAATAAACGCGGCTTTTAGGTGAGCCATAAGAAATTCCATGTCTATTATAGTAGTTCCTTCCATGCCGATGCGGGTGTTAATTCCTTCATCGGGAAAACATATCGCGAATTCCTCCGGCGAAAGATCCCTGGAAGCGATCGCGTTGTTTGCTATTTTGACAAGTTTTTCATATGAACCGGCTACATATACGGCTTTGGCGCGCTGTTCCGGTTCGGCGGAAAAAAACAGAGCAGCTTCTGAGGGCATGGGTACTTTTGGGCCGATTGCCGCCGCGAGAAAAAGAACGCCAGCCACAGGCAGGGCTGAGGCCAGGGTTACCAGCCCCAAGCCTGAACTGCTGGAGCTTTTCCCCCCGATTTTAACCACCCCAAGGCCCAAAGCCAGGATAATTGGCACTGTAACCGCTCCGGTGGCGGCGCCTCCGGCGTCCCAGGCAAGGTTTACCACCGGCCTTAAAATGGGGTTTTCGTCAAATATCCAGCTTACAAAAAGAAGAATCGGAATAATAATGAACACAGGCGGCTTGAAGCCCCAGCCGAACATAAAGCGGTATACCCCAAGCACCACCGAAAGCCCCACACCGGCGGCAATTGCCGCTACAAGCCATTTGGTGCCCCTGTTCAGGAGCAGATACAAAAGAGGGGCGTTCCATGCAGGTATAACGCTCCCCTGCTGTTGAAGCACGGCTACCGCCGGTTCCGCCAGGGTAGCTGTTATACCCACGACAATGGAGAAAACCGCGATTCCGGCCACCCCAACTTTAGCGGGCAGATGCATTCCGCACTGCTCGCCCAGGGGCATAATTCCCAGAAAAAGCCCCTCAAGAAAGAATGACAGCCCCAGAATAGCCGCGGCAACGCAAATGGCAATTGAAACAGAGTTTTCCAGTGGAACGCCCAGTATAAAATACTGGGTAATGATGACAAAGACGCTTACAGAAAGCACAGATTTTAGCTGGGGTTGTATTTTGGAATAGGCATAGGATTTGAGCATGGGAAGGTATTCCCGTGGGGAAAGTTTAACCATGCCTTTCCGGCTTGGAAACAAAAAAACCTTCAGTTTTTCAAAAAAAGCCACTTTATCTCCTTGCCTGCTTTGGTTGATCTTTTTAAAACTAACAGAGTTTTTAGAATGGCTCAAGTATATATACTTTTATGCCAATATTCTTCAATTTATGGTATAAAGTATAGAGGGAAGCGGAGTTCACCGATATTAATGTATATATGTCAAGGATTATCCAGTAATGATTCATAACATTTTTAGCATAGAGATAGGCAATCTAATCCTTGGATCAGTATTAATACTTGGCGGACTGGGACTGTTTGCCGCTGTCCGCGGAATCATTAAAGTAGTTAAAGAAAGCGCCTCAATCCGGCTTGACGCGTCCGCTCTTGTTACAGGAGATCTTATGCCTTTGGAAAAGAAAGAACGAATATCCCGTATAAACAAACGGGTGAGCGGGCTCAGGCTGAAGCTCGCTTCCTTTACAATAGCTCTTGTTCTGGCGGTGGATATGATGGCTTCAGTGCCGCTTTACATCATAATGACAAGAAGCCAGAGGCAGACCCTTATTAAAGGCTTATCGGATAGAGCCACTGTGCTTTTGGATGGCTTGGCCGCCAACGCGAAGGTTTCTCTTTCTCAGGGTAAAATTGAGGATGTAGGCCTTCTTCCGGCCCAAATGGCTTCCATTCCGGAAGCCTTGTATGTAACAATAACCGGCTACAATCCTGAAACTTTGATTTTTGGAGACGAGGTTTGGGCTACAAACGATCCTAGTATTCTGCAAAAAATAGATGGTCCGACGCTACACCTTGGTTTTTCCCGTCTTACCGACGCTGTTAGTCCGCGTTTGAATTCTCTTGCCGCTGAGCTAAATTCGCAGGCGCGTGAAAGAGTAGGGGGAACCCCGAGAAATATGGCAGTACTAAAGCAGGAAGCGTCAGTTTTGGCAGAAAGCTCAAAGTCAGGCAATAACAGCGATGTATTACTCAGGCTTACAGAAATTCAAACCACCCTTCAGGTTCTTGACAACAGAATATCTGATACTATTTCCAGAATAACGAAAGGTATAAGATCGGAACCTGAATATTCATTGGCAAATTTGGAAATGTCCCCAAATCGCAGATATGTTTTCTACAAGCCCATTATGTACGGTTATGGCTCCGAAGACGAGTTCTTTTGGGGCGTTGTTCGCCTGGAAGTCTCTATGAATTCTATTTTGAACGAAATAGACGCCCAGCAGAGATCTCTAATGGGCGTGAATCTGTTGGTTGCTCTTGCCGCGCAAACCATAGGCGCTATGGGCGCGTTTATCCTGTCATCGCTGATAATCCGGCCTGTAAGGCAGTTGGTAAAGCATGTGGAAATAATAAGGGATACCGAGGACAAAACCAGGCTGAGCGGTGTTGATATAAAGCTAAAGACCCATGATGAACTTGCAAGTCTGGGAGAAACTATTAATGAAATGACGCAAGGCCTTGTTGACGCCGCAATGGCTGCTTCGGATCTGTCCATAGGAAAGGAAATTCAGAAAAAGTTCTTGCCCCTTGAACTTGACAATGATGGAAATAAACTCAGTTCCGGGTTTGAAGAAACCACCTATTTAAACATCTTCGGCTACTATGAAGGGGCAAAAGGCGTTTCAGGAGATTACTTTGATTATCAGGATCTGGACGGCCGTTTCTATGCCATAATAAAATGCGATGTGGCGGGCAAGGGAATACCGGCGGCTTTCATAATGATCCAGGTAGCCACAATGTTCCTGAATTACTGCAAACAGTGGAAAGCTACTGAAAAGGGCATGCACATAGAAGAAATTGTTTACCAAATAAACGAGTTTATAGAAAACCTCTCTTTCAAAGGCAGGTTTGCCGCTTTTACCTTTTGTTTATACGATTCATTTTCCGGAAACGCGAGGTTCTGCAACGCGGGCGACAACATTATTCATTTATATGACGCTTCCGAAAAAAGAATTAAAAATCTTTTCCTGCCGGAAACGCCAGCCGCGGGAGTACTGCCCAACCAGGATGTGGAATCCAAGGGAGGTTATTCAGTCCAGACCATAAAACTGGATCATGGGGATATACTCCTTTTATATACCGACGGTATCGAAGAATCCATAAGAAAGTTCAGGAACGCGGAATTTGAAGAAATAGTATGCACTAACGGGCCGAACGATTCTATACATGAAAACCATGTCGCGGGCCAGGCGGTCGAAGAGCTGGGGTTCAGCCGTGTTCAGGATATTATCAATTCTGTTATGAACAAGCACATTTATACCCTTCATAAATGGCACAACGGAGAGGGCGAAGGCAAGGATTTGCAATTTGACTTTAGCGCTTCCAAGGGCCGCGTTGAGGATGTAATAATGGCTTTGATCTCGGTAGAAAAGATGTTCAGGTGCTATCATAACCCCAAGGCCGCCGTGGGAAACCGCGTATTGGTAGACAGGATCGTTGACGCCTTTTTAAAGAAATATTTCCTCCAGTACAGGGACTATTGTTCGTTTACTGAGGAAAGCGTTGGTAATCCGGCGTATATTTATTATTTAGACGTTATGGAAGACGAGCAAAACGACGATCTCACCATTCTGGGGCTAAAAAGAAAGTAGGGTTTTGTGAATAATTAAAGTATTAAAACATGGAGGAAAAGAAGATGACTTTTGTTGAAAGAATGAAGGAATTACTGGATCAGGGAGTGGCGGTTTCCAAGGACTTTGCCATTAAAGCCGGCGCTAAAGCCCAGGATCTTGGGGAACGCGGCGTATTGATGCTGGAAATCAGACAGCTTGAAGGCCAGGCCCAAAAGCTCATCGGGCGCCTCGGAACCGAGGCATACCAGGCCTTTACCGAAAGAGGCGAACAGGCCCTCTCGGCGGAAAACGATACGGTGAAGTCCATTCTTACCGAAATTGCCGCGGCCCGCCAATCCATAGAAAAGAAAGAAGCGGAACTTGAGAGCAGGAAAAAGCGATAGTTTAGTTCGCCCCGTCGGGAATTGATATTTGTTTGAGTACCCTGGTCGCGATAGGAATGACGATTAAGAGGGCAGCCATATCAGCGACCGCCGTAGCAAGCTGAATGCCCAAGAGGCCCATTAAGGGTCCCAAAACAAATATGCAGGGTATAAGAAAAAGCCCTTGTCTGGCAACAGCGATTATACTTGCCTCTAAAGCCTTGCCCATGGTTTGAGTCATCATATTGCACATAACCACGATAGCCATAAAAGGAAGGCTGATGCAGTTGAGCCTGAGCCCGCGCGCGCCTATTGCTATTACTTCAAGGTCGTCTTTGCGGAAAAGGGCGATAATATGAGGGGCAAATACCGCCATTGCCAGGGCTATTATCAAAAGGCCGATAAAACAAAAACGGACGCAGAACAGGAAGGCTTTTTTAACCCTGCTGTAAATTTTTGCCCCGTAATTGAAGCCGCAAACCGGCTGGAAGCCCTGCCCGAAACCGAGAATCACAGAAAAAGCGAACATACAAAGCCGGTTGACAATGGAAATAGCCGCTATTGCCGCGTCCCCGTAGGCTCCGGCAAAGTGGTTGATGATAATTGTGGCGGCGCTGCTTAGCCCCTGGCGGAGAAGGGCAGGAATTCCGCCCCGAAACATTTCCGCAAACCGCTTTATGGAAGGGGAAAAATGCGAAAATTTTATCGGAATGTTACCTTTGCGCGTACAGCCATAGCAGAGCAGCAGGAAAAAGCTCACTATCTGGCTTAACATGGTCGCGATGGCCGCGCCTTTTACGCCCATGTGAAACGCAAAGATAAAAAGCGGATCCAGGAAAATATTCAGAATCGCGCCTGAGAGCATTCCCACCATGGCAATCGCCGCGCTGCCCTGGAATCGGAGTTGCTGGTTAAGCACAGTGGCCGCCACCATCCATGGGGATGCTATAAGGATATAGATGATGTATTCCCTCGAGTGCGGCCTTATGGTCTCCGTTGCCCCCAGGCCGTTGATAAAAGGCCCAAGTAAAGCGAGTCCTATTGCCGCTAGAAAGGCCATAAAGATAAAACCGCTTGCAAAGCCAGTGGCTGCCATGCGGGAGGCGTTATCACTATCCTGAGCGCCAAGCGCCCGCGCCATGTAGTTACCCGATCCCTGGCCGAAAAAGAATCCCATGGCCTGAATAATCGCCATCAGAGGAAAAGCTATGCCAACGGCGGCAACCTGGCTTGTTCCCAGGGAACTGACAAAGTAAGTGTCAGCCATGTTATAAAGAGCGGATATTATCATAATGGCGATGCTGGGAAGAGCCAGGCGGAAAACGAGTTTTTCAACGGAGCCGGTAGTCATTTTTACAAATTTTTCACTATTAGTAGAGGAAGAAACCGTTGTTGACATGATTTTAATGTATCATATAAGAAAATAATAATTTAGAGGTAAAAATAAAAAATTGATTAAAAATCCACAAATCATCTTGACATTTTTTATAATTCAGTAGTAATCTCGTAAAACACGCCTCCCGGTTGCCCAAAAAGGGCCGGGGGATTTTTGTCCAATATGGCGTGAGCGGACTGAAGTCTAAGGGACTTAGTCCGAGGGCTAAAGCCTGAAGACTTTAGTCTAAGGGACTTTAGTCCCAATGTTCTTTGGCAACATAGGGAAGGAGAGCAGCCGAACTGCCCGCAAGACAGGCGGGCAGTTGAGGAGTTTCATGATATTCCATAGTGGATAGCTTAGTGAAACTCCTAAGAAACAG
>Ga0268262_10006163_pt1 | contig 11594 bp, 9 predicted proteins | sample TergutNc150P3_FD_190354 | JGI IMG/M metagenome (GOLD analysis project Ga0268262, IMG submission 190354) | Nasutitermes corniger P3 segment gut microbial community from laboratory colony in Florida, USA - Nc150 P3 (SPAdes) (version 2) | ecosystem: Host-associated > Arthropoda: Insects > Digestive... | reverse complement strand
ATGCAAGCAAAGCCTATTGGGTTTGGTAGAAAACCCATGCTATCCATAGTATTGATTTCCAATTGTGACTACAATGCGTTCACAATTCAATTATCAACGTAAGCCAAGGCATTTTTTCTATATTTCCACAAATGCTGAAAAAGAAAATATTCATAAGTAGTGTGCAAAGCGAGTTTAAAACCCAAAGGTTGGCTCTGTACGAATATATTCTTTCTGACCAGTTGCTAAGAAAATTTTTTGAGCCATTTTTATTTGAACTTATGCCAGCCACTGATAGAAAACCAAATGATGTATATTTAAAGGAAGTTGAACGTAGCGACATATATCTTGGGCTTTTAGGTAAGGAATATGGGGGTGTTAAAAAAGGTCTTTCTCCAACAGAAATGGAATATGACTGTGCTTCCAAACGTTTTAAAACTCGCTTACTGTTTTTAACAAATCACAAAGACGAAGAGAGGGAGGCAAAAGAACGCAAATTTATAACAAAAGTACAAAAGGAAGTCATAAGAAGAAGATTTTCAAGTATAGATGAACTTAAAATTGCTGTTTATGCCGCACTTGTTAAGTATATGGAAACAATGGAATTTTTGAGAGCTTTGCCTTTTGATGCTGACTTTTGCCAAAATGCTTCATGGAAAGATATAGATAGAAAAAAAGTAAATACGTTTATAAATCTTGCTCGGTCAAAAAGAGGTTTACCCTTAACTTTATCCGATAGTCTGAATAAAATTTTCACGCACTTGCATCTGATAGATGGGAAAAAGCGCCTAGTTAATGCGGCTTTACTTTTATTTGGAAAGGATCCTCAAAAATTTTTTATAACATCTGAAATTCGTTGCGTTCATTTTTACAGTAACCGTGTGGAAAAACCTATTAGCTCTTATAAGGTTTTGAAGGGAAATGTTTTTGAGCTTATAGATCAATCCGTTGAGTTTATTTTGCAAAAACTAGATTATTCCATAGGAACAAGAACTGAACATATTTCTATTCCAGGCAGGTATGAAATACCTAAAGAAATAGTCACAGAAGCCGTTGTAAATGCTGTGGCACATCGGGATTATACCAGTAATGCCAGTATTCAAATAATGCTGTTTTCAGATCGTTTGGAAATATGGAACCCCGGTTCATTGCCGATTGGCTGGTCAGTTGAAAACTTAAAGCAAGTTCATTCTTCCATTCCTGCGAATCCGCTTTTAGCTGAACCAATGTATTTGGCTGGCTACATTGAGCGAATAGGAACTGGAACTTCTGATATGGAGAAATGGTCCAAAGAAAATGGTTTACCCGCACCAATATTTAAACAGGAAGAAGATTTTCGTGTTGTTTTATACAAAAATCTTAACTCCCAAGGTAAGGAGCTTAACTCCCAAGGTAAGGAGCTTAACTCCCAAGGTAAGGAGCTTAACTCCCAAGGTAAGAAGAGAAAAAATATTTTCTTACAAATGTTTGGTTTTAATAAAGTTCCGCAAAGAGCTAATACTTCTCAAATTAAGGAATGGATACTTGCAATATGCAGTTCCGATTATGCAACATTAAAAGAATTTTCGTTTATTTTAGAAAGAAATCAAGTATTTTTACAACAAAAGTATATATCTCCAATGCTAAATGAAGGATTGCTTAAATTGAAATATCCGAGCAGTAAAAATAGTCCCAAGCAGGCATATATAAAAGCTGGGTAAGTTATTTATCATTTTTCTGTTTCAAAAAATCAAATATCATTTTCCCAGCCGTGCCATCTGCATTGCTATTCATTTTGCTAAAAAGCTGCTTTTTAGTAGAATTGTAATCATTTATTTCACAGTTAATATAATCAGACAATGCAAACCGCCGATGCTCATAATAATAATATTCCCATATTTTTTGACATTTTGCTATATCCTTGTAAAGAAAATGACCTAACATTGGTTTTATTTTTTCCAACACTTGCGGAGAATATTTAAGTATCTTTTCACGTTTCTTTTGTGTTTTGCAATCATATTCTATAAAAGTTCCCTCTTTTCCATCGTATGCGTAAATTACACTTCCTATACTTTGTGCGCAAGTGTATGCTGCAGGGCTTACACGGGATTCACCTTCAATAAAACTTGGCTTTAATTCTTCTACCTCAAATACCTCATCTGTTTTAACATTTATTCTAAGCGTTTGTTTAGAACATTTGGGAATTAACCATACATATCCTTCACAGAAAAAAATAGACCTAAAACTTATGTCATTTTGTGAACAGCCATCCACAACATTCGTAAACTCTTTTATAACTCCAACATCGGGATTCCATTTTACAACGGGTCCATTACAACGAGGAGAGAGCCAATAATCTTTCCCATCAAAACATACACCACTATACTGATAATTTTTTTGCCCAACTTCATAAATCTTAGATTTAAGAGTTTCCATATTGAATTCTACCACAGCATTTGCTCCACAGGTGGCAAGCATAATTGTATTTTCGGTTATCCTAAAAGGCTTGCCAAAGAAAGGTTGTTTTTCATCTGTAATTAATCTACTTAAAGGTTCAAGCCAGTCATCAAAAAAATCAATTTCCTTTGATTCCGTATCAAGTCGCATAATTGCTTTATACATATATGGCGTAAAAAAAATGTATTTTCCATAATTTAAAGCTGCAACAAAACATCTGTTGCATTTTGTATTGTCATAAGTAATATAAGTCATTGTTTTTTTTTGAATATCATATTCAGCAATTTCATTTGCAGAGTACGGGACAAAGTACACTAGTTCTTTGTACAATGTTCCAGCCATATAGCTGTCATATTTTAATGAATTAGCAAAGCTTTCCACATATTCGTATTCTAGAGTTTTTTTGTTCATTTTGAAAAATGAACGGGAATGTCTATCACAAAACCAAATTTCATTGTTAATAACAAAAATTCTAGAAAAAAGTGCTCTGTCTAGAAATTTCTCTTGCATCCACTTATTCCGCTCTATCTCCGCATCTTCCCCCACCTCCACATTTTGCACCACCACAGATTTCCCCACCGCATCAAACATCGCCATCACCGAACTCCAATCCCCGTAATACACATCACTCCATGCAATAGCTCGGTGCAAATCGGAGCTATCATCAAAAATGCCCCAACCCTCACACTTGTAATCTTCTATTATCCGTTCATATTCAGCAAGTAACCCGGGACGCATAGCTTGATAGGTTGCCTCATTCAAGGGATGCGGGCGCCACCATAAAACAGCATCTTTGGCACTACGAAAAACACCTAAAGCATAGCGAACTTTTTGGAAATACTTTTCATTGCCATCTAAAATTGCAGCTATAGTTGTATTATAAAAAAACACCTTCTTTTTTGTACCGTCAGGTTTCATAATCAATCGCTGCCATTCCAGCGGTAATTCAAAATCTTCTGGCTTGGAATTAATAGCCTTGTCGAATTTTGGAGAACCGAGTGCCACAAATTTGTCTTCTGGTTTGCCAAATACCGCTCGGCAATTATTCTTTTTTTCAAATTCTTTGAAATGTTTAATGTAACCTTGTCTTATGCTCTCCGATTGCACAAACACCTTGTGAGCATATAAAGTACCCGGCATTGCGCAAAAATGCGCAGGAATTTCGTCTCCGGTACACACAAAATATGGCATATATACCAAGCAGTCGGTTAAATTTTTCAAACGTTTGCAATAAAAATTCGGATGAACGCTCGTTACATAATTTTTATCGTCATAGGGATTATGCACAAAAATAATATCGGGTTTGCGTTCCTCCACATTGTAGGCTTGCCAATCTACAATTGGAATATTGCTTGGGTATTCTCTGTCCTCATAGTGCATTTGCCCAAATGCTCCGCCGGGTAAGCGGTCGTAATAAGGAATAGGCACAACATAAGCATCGCAAGCGGGGTCATCTTTTGCGGCGAGATAAATGCTTTCAAGGCAATCCCACATAGAGGCTTTGTAAGGGAAAAAAGCAATCTCAATTTTATTCGGTTTTAATTCATTATTCACGCTATTTTTAATAATGCGCAGTTTGTCTTTGAATTTATCCGCAAACTTGTTTGGGTTTTTCTCGTTGTTTATTTCTGTGCTTGTCTTGTAAAGCAGTTCAGAAAATTCTATGAGCAAGCCTTCGGTTTTTGTGCCTTCGCTGTGCACTTCCTTTATAAATCTACAAGCATTAATGGCGCTCTCTTGGCAATCCGCCAAAAGATTGATTGCCGCTGGAATTTGATTATTCTTCAACAAACGCTTTATTTCGTCTATAACCTTGCCTAGAGTTTTGAGTAAATCTAGAATTTGATTTTGATGTAACTTGCGCATAAGAGGAATGTAGAAAAAAATGCTGTGAAATGGGTTATTTTGAGCAAAATTCCGATTTATTATATTCTATTTTTAGTTTAGAAGAATAATTTGAGGATTCTATGCCATTATATAAAAATTGGAACGATTTTGACGCATTGCGTGACAAAAACAAAGTTTTGGTTATTTACGGAGCTGGAGCAAACGGGCATAGATTTCTTGACCGTCACAAAGTTGTTCCAGATTATTTTTGCGATAAGAATGCTAGGCAAATTAAAAACGTAGTTGAAGGTGGCAAAATATATAAATGCCTAACCTTGAAATCTTTACTTAAAGAATTAAATGGGAGAGATGCCGATATTTTGGTCAGTAATTTGGACGGAAAGGTTATAAAAAAATTGTATGAAATTTTCAACAGAACAAACTTTACTCAAAATACTATTATTTATTTTCGTTATGATTATGATATATCCAAGAAAAAAATCATAAATGATAATGATCCATACGGTTTTTATAAAATAAATAATATACTAAACCGAGAGTTATCTATTCAGCATTTAGGACGTTTAAAGAAAGATATTGATTATACTATATTGAGAAGTTTAAAGAATGCTTACTTCAATAGTCATTATTCATCAATTGAGGAACTAGAAAAATTCTTAGAGAATATACATAAAAGAGCAATAGAAGAATTTCTTTCAAAAAGAAGAAGGTGGAAATGGTTAGGAATAAATATTCCCATATCTAGAAACGATGTTAAGGCGATATATTTTTTCTGCGACAGTAGAATTGGTACTGGACTTAGTATAATAAAAAAGATATTAGAAGAAAATACTAATTATAGAATTGAAAGTCATTTTTTTCCAGGTTTACAAGATGAACAAGTGATTTTTGTACTGACAAGCTGTCCACTTGTCAGAAACAGCATAGTTATCATAAACCGTGTACTTAATCCTTACCTACTTCTAATTGCTAGGGAGTATTGCAGAAAATACAATTGCAGGTTGGTATATTATTATATACCATGGATTGGTATTATTCATAGAAAAGTTCTTACGGATTACGAAAAATGGTGTGTTGAAATATCTGGACTTAATTCAAACGACCGTTTATCTGAAGAATCAAAAATAAAAAAAATAAAATTCGTAGCAAAGGCTATGGATGTAGAATTTTATGAGCCCTCGGAAGAATTTTTTAACTCGGATAAAACTATATTTTTTGATTATAATCATTTCGGCGACTATGGTGCTGAGATCATAGCTAAGCATCTGAGCGAAATAATCACAAGCCAGCCGATTAATTCCAACAATGACATTTGCGAAGATTTCCATATTGAACCCGAAGACAAAATAAAATACGCCAAAAGTGTTATACCGCTTCTTGTTCCAGACCTTCAAATTTACTTGAACGATTTGAAAAAGCACAAGCAAAATTTTGAAAATTGCGGAGCAATAGTTATGAACTGCAATCCATTTACGCTCGGTCACAGATATTTGATAGAATATGCCGCAAGCAAAGCGGAGCATCTTTACATATTCGTAGTGGAAGAAGACAAATCTGAATTCTCATTCAAAGACAGATACAAATTGGTTATACAAAACACCAAAGATTTGGAAAATGTAACCGTTTTACCCTCTGGCAAATTCATCATCTCTTCCCAAACATTTGACGCTTATTTTGGCAAAGGCTCAGTTTCCGAAGAACAAGCCATAGAACAAGATGTAAGTTTTGATCTGCTCATATTTGCCGCAGCAATAGCTCCAACCTTGAACATCAAAACTAGATTCTTAGGGCAAGAACCTTTTGACCCTTTAACAAGACATTACAATGAAGAAATGAAAAAACTATTGCCCGAATATGGTTGCGGTGTTGTTGAGATACCTAGGCTGGAAAAAGACGCTAGCATAGTTAGCGCAAGCCGTGTTAGGAAATTTTTGAAAGACGGCAACTTTGAGGAGATAAGGAAAATAGTGCCGAAGGCGACTTTTAGGTATCTTAGGAAGAATAGGGGAAATCCAAAGGCTTAATTGAGCGTGTTGGCGTTATAAACATTTTCTATATTCTAACAGTGCAAAAAACAGATGACATCAGATGGCTCCAACGGTTTGACAGCTACAAGAAAGCACTTGCCGTGCTGGAAAGGTCTGTTTTTGCAGCGCAACAAAGAAAATTAAATGAAATGGAAGAACAGGGCTTAATTCAGGGGTTTGAATTTACTTTTGAGCTTTCATGGAAATTGTTGAAAGATTATTTGGAATCCAAGGGTTTCAAAGATTTTCATGGCTCAAAAGACACATTAAAATTAGCATTTCAAGAGGGTTTTATCAGCGAAGGAGAATTGTGGATGGAGATGATTGACAGTAGAAATCGTTCTTCGCATACTTATGAAGAAAGCGTAGCAAAAGAAATAGTTTCCCTTGTCGTTTCAAAATATTTTTTGAAACTGAAAGAGCTATCAAAAAAAATGGATTGTTACTTACCTCATGGATAAGCAAATGTTTGGTATTTCGCAAAACGCTTTGGATAAAATAAAATCGGTTTTATCTTCCGCACAGGGAATTGAGCAAGTTATTTTATACGGTTCTCGTGCAAAAGGCAATTATAAAGAAGGATCAGATATAGACTTGGTCATAAAAGGAAATTTAACCTTTGACGATTTGGTAAAAATAAGCGTTAACCTAGATGATTTGAATTTACCTTGGAAAATAGACTTGTCTTTGTATAGTCAAATAAAAAATGAGAATTTAATAGAACATATAAATAGGGTTGGAAAAGTTATATGAAAAACAATAAATTCGCGGTTCTAATCACTCTGAGCATCACCTCTTTCTTGGTTCCCTATATGGGTTCATCGCTTAATTTGGCGTTGCCGGAGCTTGCTCACGCTTTTGGGTTAGATGCAAAAGAGCTGGGTTGGGTAACTTCTGCTTTTTTGATAGCAACAGCGATTTTTCAAATTCCTTTTGCGAAAATTGCAGATTTGTTTGGCAGAAAAAAGGTGTTTTTGCTTGGAGTTGCGCTTTTTGGAGCATCTTCTGTTGCTTGCGCGTGGGCTTGGGATTTTACTTCGCTAATTGTGTTCAGGGTATTTTCTGGGCTTGGCAGCGCAATGATTTTTGGCACCAATTTGGCAATATTGTCTTCTACCTACGAAGCGCGTGAGCGCGGCAAGGCAATGGGAGTTTTGACCGCGGTTGTTTATATGGCTCTTGCGGTTGGACCTTTTTTGGGTGGAATTTTAACGCATTATTTTGGCTGGGAAAGCGTGTTTTACATACCCGGAACAATTCTAGTTGCTCAAGCTATTAGCGTGCCTTTTTTAATTAAGCACGAGTGGAAAGAAGATAGCAGCAAGCGTTTTGACAAAAGAGGTTCTTTAATTTTTGGGCTTGCCATGTTTTGCTTTATTTTTGGGTTTTCTGAGTTCCCAAATATTTATGCCTTTATTTTGGTGCTTGCTGGAATTTTGTTGTTTATATTCTTTTACAATTACGAAAAGCACAAAGAAGAACCTATATTCCACGTGCGTTTATTTGGCGGCAACAAGATTTTTACTTTGGCATCCACCGCAACATTTTTCAGTTATGCTGCAACAACGGCTTCTTTTTTTATACTCAGTCTCTATTTGCAGTTTGTGCGCGGCTTTGATGCCAGAGCCGCCGGGCTGGTTTTGGTTTCGTCTGCGGTGGTGCAGTCAATAGTTGCTCTTTTTGCGGGCAGGCTTGCAGATAAATTTGAACCATCAAAAATATCCATGCTCGGAATGAGTTTGAATGCAGTTGGTTTGCTAGGGCTTGTTTTTGCGGGGCTTGATAGTTCAATTTTTTTCATAATCCCTATGCTTTTGCTTTTAGGGCTTGGGATTGGTTTGTTCGGTGCCCCAAATACAAAGGTGATTATGGGTTCCGTTGAAAAAAAGCATATTAGCCAAGCTTCCGCGACCGTTGGAACAATGAGGCTTGCGGGGCAGGCGTTCAGCATGGCAATTGCTATGATGTCTATTTCGCTTTTTATCGGCAATTCCCCAATAGTTCCAGAGAATTTTGAAAATTTTATGCATAGTTGGAGATTCACATTTATTTTCTGCGCGGTTTTATGCGTTGTAGGTGCATTTGCAAGCAGAGCCTGCGTAAAAATAAAATTGCCTAAATAAACTCTTGTCCCTCAATATTCAAAATATTTTTCGTAAATCGTGCAGCCAAATCCAGTTCGTGAGTAGATACCAAATGAACTTTGTCTTTTGTTTTGGTTAAAAATTCAAAGAGTTTCACGCGGTGCTGGTAGTCCAAAAATGCGGTGGGTTCGTCCATAAGGAGAATTTTTGTGTCTTGGGCAAGTGCCCTAGCGAGCGCAACACGTTGCTTTTCTCCATCGCTCAAGCTATTTACTCTGCGTTCTGCAAAACCATCAACCTCTGCTTGCTCCATTGCAAAATTTACTTTTTCCAAATCGCTTTTTTCCAATTTTCCAAAAGCATTTGTGTGCGGAATTCTGCCCAGAGCCACAAAATCAAAAACCTTTATATTTGTTTCGGCAGGGAATCTAGCTGGCACAAAAGCTATTAACTTTGCCAAATCCACCCCGCTTATTTCTGAGCAATCTTTTCCAAAAACAAAAATTGAACCCGCAAGAGGTTTCATTAGCCCCGCCATTGTTTTTAGCAAAGTGCTTTTTCCGCTTCCGTTTGGTCCAATTAAGCAGGTTAAACCACTAGAAATTTCAAATGATAAATTTTCCACCAAAGGTTTTTTATAACCAACGGATAGTTTTTGAGTTTTAATTGCCATGCACCGCTTCTGCAAATTCTTTCATTAAATTTGCATCCATATTTTTTTCCCAAATTGTTCCAGTGACTATCATATTCGCTCCGGCTTTAACCCTTGCTTTTGCCTCTTTGGGAGTGGTTATGCCGCCCCCTACTATTATGTTCAAGTTGGTTGCCTCGCGTGTTGTAGTTATATGCTCCAATGGAACAGGTGTCTCTGCACCGCTACCCGCTTCTAAATAAACCCAACGCATTCCCATTAACTCTGCGGCTATTGCATGAGCCTTTGTTATCTTTGGCTTGTTAGAGGGAATTGCTCTGGTGTTTGAAATATATTCCACCGAGGTTGCTGGTCCGCTGTTTATGAGTATATATGCAGTGGGTAGTGTTTCCAGTCCAATAGACTTTACGATTAAGCCGCTTTTCAACTGCTCTTCTATTAAATATTGCGGGTTTCTTCCACTCACAAGGCAAGTGAAAAGCATAGCGTCAAAACCTTGAACAACCTGCGAAGAACCGCCCGGAAACAAAATCACCGGAATATTTATTATCTTTTTTAATTCCTCAATTTTTTTAGGCAAATTCACATTGCCCACTAAAGAACCGCCAACGAGAATCAAATCTGCTTTGGATTCAAAAGCCATTTTTCCAGTTTTCAAAAAAACATCGTCATCCGAAGAATCCGGATCCAAAAGCACCGCAAAGAGAGCGCTCTCCTTCATTTTCGCAAGTAAATTTTCTTCAACTTTCAACTTTTTTAAAAACTCCATTATTTTCTGAATACCAAGAAACAAAAGCATTGGACGTAAGAGGTTTAGCCATATAAAATCCCTGTCCAATATCGCAACCAACGCTGTTCAAATAATCATAGTCAGACATAGTTTCTATTCCTTCGGCTATGGTTTTTATATTTATTGTGTGAGCTAAGTCCACTATGGCTTTCACAATTTCTTTTGACTGTTTGCTCGTTTCCAAATTGCGAACAAAAGACTGGTCTATTTTCAAAAAATCTATAGGCAGCTTTTGCAGGTATTGGAGCGAGGAATATCCTGTGCCAAAATCGTCTAGAGCAATTTTTATGCTTGCATCGTGAAGGCGTTTTAGCCCATTTAAAACGTGCTGAAAATCTGTGATCAAAGAACCTTCGGTTATTTCAATTTCCAATTTTTTTGTATTCAATTTGTTCTCTTGCAGCATATTCAAAATCTTGTTCACGAAATTTGGCTGCAACAGATTATAGGTAGAAACATTAACGGCAATATCCACATCTATGCCGCTTCTCTGCCACAGCTTTAACTGCAAAATTGCTTGTTTAATAACAAAGTCTGTTATGTTTTCTATCAAAGTGCTTTGCTCGGCCTGAGGGATAAATAACCCCGGTGGCACAAAACCTTTCACAGGGTGGTTCCATCTTATTAGAGCTTCCACAGATTGAATTTTTCCTGTTGCTATATCTATTTTTGGTTGATAAACGAGGAACATCCAACGGCTTCTTATTGCAAGGTCTATATCTCCCAAAAGGTCGGTTGCTTTTGAGTATTTTGATTTTTGCACAAGGCTAGAAGGGTTGTACACAACCAAATCTTTCATCTGTTTCACCGCGGTGTCAACAGCTTCTTCTGCATAATTGATTGGTTGTTCACCGGAATTTATTTCAGAAAAATCGGTAAATCGGTAAAGCCCAATATGAGAATCGCAGTGCACAAAAAAACCATCGTGCAAAAAATTCTTTTTTGCTGCGTTTATTATGCTGCCTTCAAATTTTTCTTTTGATTCCATAGTTTCTTCTTCGGTTTTTTCAAAAAAGAAAGATATTTGATTTGTGCCAAGCGAATAAGTTTCCATTTTAGACGATATTCTCTCTGCAATATCTGAGTATCTATCTTTGAATTGAAAGAATATGCTTTTTAACACATTGTTTCCAAATATTTCTGTGAGCATTTTGCTGTTAGATACTGTGACTACGACTATTGCAAAATGCCTCGTGGTTTGTGATTTTGAACATTCTAAAAGTTTTTCGCAAAGAGCCTGCCTATTTGGTAATTGCGTGAAAATGTCTGTGAAATACACTTTTTTCTTGTAAATTGCAAAATTGATTAGAGAGCCTCCCAAAACTCCGGTGGTGTATGCAACGGCAGCGTAACCGAATGTTCTAAGTACCCAAAATGCAGAGTCGTCTTTGCTTAAATCCATTCCAAAGGGGCTAAAGCACATAGTTATGATTGTCGCAAAGAAAATCCCAGAAAGTTCGCCAAAAACAAAAGAAAATAAAATAATCGGTATAAGGCTCATGTGCGAAAATTCTGGATTTTGAGAACCGATGATCAGAAAAAAAACTAAAAATTGCAAAAATACTATAAAGGCCCCTATTTTTATTTTAGAGCGCCTATCTGCCATTATCACAAAATATTCCAAAACCCTTTCTATAAACATTTTTGTAAGTAAAATAGAAATTAATCTTGTCCCTTATCCCATTTCCCTTGTCCCAAGCACTTAAATATGAGTTAATTGTATTTACTATATTGCCTTGACTAGTGGCATCAAAAAAAAACATTCAATATATCTGCGA
>Ga0268262_10006162_pt1 | contig 11595 bp, 10 predicted proteins | sample TergutNc150P3_FD_190354 | JGI IMG/M metagenome (GOLD analysis project Ga0268262, IMG submission 190354) | Nasutitermes corniger P3 segment gut microbial community from laboratory colony in Florida, USA - Nc150 P3 (SPAdes) (version 2) | ecosystem: Host-associated > Arthropoda: Insects >... | reverse complement strand
CCCGTCATGGAGGCTCCGGATCCCTCGCCCGCTTCGCCGCCTGTGCCGCCGCCGCTTCTGCCCGCTCTGCGATTATCGCCCGCTTCGCCAGTCGGATCGTTATTTTCTCCGCCTTCGTTGTTCGCGTTGCCTTCGGCGTTTTCGGCGTTTTCATCGGCGGTTTCGGCGTTATCGCCTTCGCCGGTTTCACCGGGTGTTTTCCCGCGCGCGCCTTGCCCCTTGTCCTTGCCGGGGACTTTCCCTTTTCCTTCGCCGGGGATCATCATATCCATATCCGGCATCTCCGCGTCGGCAATCATTGCGACGGACATGTCCATAATGCCTTCCATCTGCTCCATCATTTCAACGATATTTGCCTGTTCATCCAACGCTTCCGATATGCTTTCCGCCGCCGTATCCAAGGCTTCGCTTAAAGCTTTGTCGGCGCTCGCGTCGTCGCCTTTCTCAGAAATCCGCGCCGCTGCTCTTATGTCGGCAGCCAGTTGCTGAAGCGCGTCCGCAAGCGCGCCTTCAGGATTGCCGGCGTCAGAGAGAGCGCTTTCGATGTCGTCGGCTATCCGGTTAAGTTCGTTGGTCTTTTTCTGTCCCGCAAGCTTCTTGACATTTTCGCGCGTATTTTCAAAGGCTTTATCAATCTGCCTGGCATCGCTGTTTTCTATTGCGGCGCCCAGTTCTCTCGTGGAATCGTATTTCTGTAACGCCTCGCCTATTTTCTTTTGGTTCAGCGCGTCCTCAAGCCTTTTTTTTATTTCCTTCGCGGCTTCGATGATCTTCATTATTTTGTCAAACGCGGTGTCTTTTTCGGTAAAACTCATTTCGAGTTTATCGACCAGCTCGTTAAGCTCTTTCTTCAATTCCTCGTTGACTTCGGCTTTGTTGATTGTTTCGCGCAGTTCACGCAGCATCTGATCGACTATCGTCAACGCCTCGTCAGAATTTCCGGCGCGCTCCTCCGCTACGGCCGGTTTTACCGGCGGAAGCGACAGCATATATATTGAGACCGCCGCCACAATAAGCAGCAGCGCCGCGTATTTAACGGGTATTTTTATTTTCAGTTGCTTTGGATTTGTTTTTTTCAGCATTTTTTTTGCGTCTTCGCGTTGTTTAACGGCGATGAACGAGCTTGCGCCGTCAAGCTCAAGCATCGTTACGACGCGCTCTTCCAAACCGAGCCTGTCAATGCGCGCGGCGGCGTTTTTAACGGAAGGACGCAGCTTTTTGAAGTACATGAAAGCCGCTGAAAAGATGAAAGCCGCAATGCCGATGATTAACGAAGGAATCGTTCCGTCAAATTTTGCCAGACGTGAAACGCAAGCGAACAGGAGACTTGCCGCGAAACCGGCGATCAAACCATAAATCAGCGTTTTGATAATCGCCTCGGCAATCAGTTTTTTGTGATATTTTCCGAAAAGCTCTTTTACGTTGATCTCATTTTCGTTCATCCGCCGTCCCGCCCATAAACCGTATCGCGCCTGCTGTTCGTAAATTTTTATTATTCACAGGCATGAGGTTGATTGTACAGTGGAATTTCGCCGAATGACATTTTATTTTGAATGGAATTGAGCGAACGGGTAGTGCCGCCGCCGCCGGTCGCTTCTTGTCCGCCGTCTCGCAGGTTTGGCAGGATTTACTCAATCGCGCCGTATTAATGGTTCTGTTCAGGTTCCAACAATCCAACCGGCATTTGTCACAACAAAAGGTCTTGATTTGGGACTTATGGGGAGAATAATCTACGTCTTTGTTTGCCCGCGTGGATATTAGCGGAGGTCGGGAAAATGATTATATATCACGGCAGTATAGTTCCTGTCGAAGCGCCAAAGATTTTGAAAAGCGGACGTATGCTGGACTTCGGAGATGGCTTTTATACGACCTCAAACCGGGAATAGGCTAAACGCTGGTCAGAGATTGTTGCTGCAAAACGTAAGACAAATATCCGAATTATCTCAGAATATGAATTTGATTTTGCTGCCGCAAAAAAAGAATTGGTTTTTATTTCGTTTGACGAACCTGATGATAAATGGTTAGAGTTTGTATGCCTGAACAGAAGCGGTAAAATACCGGTTGAGCCTTATGACGTCGCAGTCGGACCCGTAGCAAACGACCAGGTATATACGGTAGTTACACTATATGAACAAAAACTACTTTCCAGAGAAGCCGCAATAATGGAACTGAAAGTACGGAAACTATATGATCAAATCCTATTTCATACTGAAAAATCCTTGAATTATTGCCGGTATCTCCGGCATATCGAGATTGGAGGCGCGTCAAGTGGAGAAAAATAAATTTGCGGCGATCTTCCCTGTTGTGATAGGAGGACTTGTCAATGAAATCATTGAAGAAACGCGTGTCAGCGATGAAGAAGCGTTGGAGTTATTATATAACTCCGAATTATATGCCGCGTTGGAAACCGAAGAAACAAAGGTTTGGACATATAGTGTTCCAAAGTTGATGGAATTGTATCAAAACGAAATCAAAACGGGTAAATTAGAACTTCCCGACTATTAAGGATGAGCGTTTATGCCGGAAATAGTAAAATTCAAAGTGTTTTGTATTGAACGATATAAACATACGTACAATCTGAAAGGAAGCGAAGTATTGCGTCTTTTTATGCAATACGGCGTTATGGATTACATCGAATCTTTCTATGATGTTCTGCATACTTTCGGAGATAAATATATTGTTGCGGATATTGATGAATTTATTGCGGTTCGTCGAACGGAGTAATTGCCGATCTCATTGCTATCTATAAGATTTCCCCCTTTTATTCGCTGTACCGTAAAGATAATGGTCATGAGAGCCGGGAACTATGAACCGCCTTCGGCAGCTCCGGCTGTTGAAGGCGGCTCATAGTTTCATGTTCCATTTCTTGCCCGTATCGAAAATTACTTCACTATCTGTATCTCGTCGGACCAGCCCTTTTCAAACGTGCTCCATCCTGAATTCATCCCATATGGGGATTTGTGTGAGACGGCCTCAACACGGCGAATCCGGTTGTTTTCTATCTTGAACAGCTCCGCAATCTGCCATGTCCAAGGCGCGACCGGACCTAAAACAATGTCGCGGCCGTCGGGAGTCTTGAAATGACGCGTCATGCCGGCGGCGTGATCGAAAAAGCCGAACGCGAATACGATGCCGCGCTCACGGTCGACCGCGACAAAACGTCGGTCGCGTATTCGTGTCACAAAATGCAGGAGGCCGGATTCAAACTGCTCTCTGCAGCTCCAAGCCGTGGAATAGCTGACGGATGTTTTAGGATCGGGTTTCGTCTGCCCGGGCAGCAGAGGCACGTTGGTAGTAGCTATCCCGTTTTCAAGGCGGTGGCAATCGTCGGTGAAAGGATAGTCGCCCTTGCCGTCGTTCTTTTGCATGCCTGTGAAATATTTATTGGCGACGCGGATAAGGTCTTCGCGGGAAGGACGCTCGGCTTCGGGAATAACCTCAAAATAAATCGGATGTGGTTCAACTCCGCTTTCGATGCTGGCCGCCGCCGACAAACCGGCGCCCATGCCGCCGTCGTCGCGGACGACAAGCTGTTCGGCTTCGGAAATCAGGCCGTTTTCTATTTTCAGGCGAAGCGCTATAGCGACGGGATTGCCGTCTTTAATCGTATCGGATTCTTCCCGCGCCGTGCCGATAAAAGCAATCTGGTTTATCTCTACGTCGGGAACGTAAAACTTGTAGGTTCCTTTTCCCACCATGCTGGCCCAGAGACCTTCATCACCCAGCGGCAATTGGACGCCGTTTTCCGTAAAACGAACATTTTTCGCGAACAATGCCGGATCAACGTTCTGCGCCAGCATCGCGTCCATGTATCTGTCAACAAAGCCTTCGAGATCCGCCCTGCTATATGAGCCACTGTCTTTTCCCGCCGCCGCTTTACCGGTTTCCGGCGCCTGTTGGCAGGCGGAGAACGCCAGCAATAGCAAAGATACAACCGTAATTGTTACCATTTTTACACGCATGTTTCCTCCTTAAGGAACCTTTATTCTACACTGCTCGACTCAGGTTCGTGACTCAAAAACTTTCTTGCCGAAACGGCGCTCTTTATTTTACTTCCGTGGAGTATGGTTGTAACGGCAAAATCCCGTGACATGTCAAGTGTAAACATGCGGTCCGTCGTTCTTTTTATAACAGGTATATTTAGAGTCTGTCCATAAAGTCTGCCGCGCTGGTTACGCGCTTTCAGCGCTGATTTGCGAACATTACACAGACTTTATAGACAGACTCTATTTATAACGGTTATGAGTAATTATTTTGCGATAATAAAACAAAATAAGTGGCTTGGCATACGCGCGCCGTGGACATTAGACGAAACCGTTTGGAAAAAGCCCCATAAGTTGGGCTGTTATACGGGAGTGGCCGGTGGAATTGTCACGTGCGTATCCTCGATTTTAGCCTTTACAACTGAATCTGATTTCTGGCTGTCTTTCGGCATGATAACACTTGTCTGTTTTGTTGGACTGATACCCTGCGCATATTCTGTAGAGTATCGCAAACTTCATTCAAAAAATTAAGGGAAGGAACCTTGTTTTGGCGTCCCCAACGGGATTCGAACCCGTGTTGCCGCATTGAAAGCGCGGTGTCCTAGGCCGTCTAGACGATAGGGACGCATTCGGAAACACAATGTTTTATTATGGAGCTTCCGGCGCGGAATTGCAAGACCTGAAACATCATTTTTTTGCGGATGCCTCGCGAAAGCCTATGGAGCGCGGACGTCCCGCCCGTATTCTTTCAAGGAAACCTCCAAAAACTTCGCAGACAAGACTTCGCCGAAGCGAGAAAAGCGGAGTTTTTAGAGGTTCCCTCAATAATTTGCGGGCGGGATGCCCCGCTCTATACGAAAGCCGTACTTGCATAAAATAAGGAGTTGGTTATTATGAACGTCCGAAAAAAGGAGATGTGTCATGGAGCCTGATATTCAGGAAATTGTCGGACGTATCCGCGCGTTGCGCGAAGATATGGAACTTACGGTCGAAGATATGGCTGAAGCGACCGGACGCAGCATTGAAGAATACTCGGCGCAGGAATCCGGACTGCACGACCTTTCTTTTACATTTCTGTATAAATGCGCAAACAAACTCGGCGTGGACGTCATTGAACTGCTCACCGGCGATTCGCCGCGACTGACAGGTTATGAACTCACCCGTAAAGGTTCGGGGCTTTCCATCAAACGCCGCGCCGGTTTCGAATATCTGCATCAGGCGCCTTTTTTCAAGAACAAGCTCTGTGAACCATTTATAGTTACGGCGCCGTATCTTGAGGAGGAACAGAACGTTCCCATCCATCTGTCGAGACACGCCGGACAGGAATTGGACTTCATTTTGAGCGGCAGGCTGCGTTTTGCTTATGAGGAACATGTTGAAGAACTCAACGCGGGCGACTGTCTCATGTACGATTCCGGGCGCGGTCACGGCATGATCGCCATCGGTGGCGAGCCTTGCGTTTTTCTTGCGATCGTGATCAAACCGTAATTACTAGAAGTTATTAGAGTCTGCGTTCCCATGTCATGAAGTTATAGGTGAGAAACGATTTATGCGTAATATTCATCAGCAGTACGTTAAGGAAACCTACGGACATGACGGCGTACTCAGCGAATTTAAGATCAGTTATCCTGATCGGTACAATTTCGCGTATGACGTTGTGGACGACATCGCCGTAAACGAGCCGGATCGTCCTGCCATGATATGGCTCAATCCTGAAGGAGAAGAACACATCTTCACCTTCGGCGACATGAAATACTGGAGCGATAAAACCGCGAATTTTCTTGCCGATCAAGGCATCGGGCGCGGCGACATGACGCTCGTAATTCTGCGCCGCCACTACCAGTTCTGGTTCACGGCGCTTGCGCTTAACAAACTGGGCGCGGTGCTTGTGCCGGCGACTTTCATGCTTACGGAGCACGACTTCGAATATCGCGCCAACAGCGCGAGCATCTCCGCCGTGATCTGTACGGATGTCGGTAGGATTGCGGGCGTAGTGGATAATGCGTTACCTCATTGTCCTACGATACGGACTCGAATTCTTGTCGGCGGCGCGGGCGGAGGAATGACTTCCGAAGAAGAAATCGCGGCGCTTCGCGAGACCGCCAGCGCGCGTAACGGCACGGCGGCTTTCGATCCGGCTACGGCGAAGGGCTGCGTTCTCAGCGGGCCGCCAAACATCTGCGCTGTCAGGGTCGCCCGTGAAGGCTGGACGGACTTCAACGCGGGCGTAAGCGCGGCTGGTACTGATTTCGCCCGGCGTGAAACGCTTGCCGCCGATCCCATGATTATGTATTTTTCCAGCGGCACCAGCGGCAATCCCAAAATGGTGCTGCACGACAGTTCCTACTCGTTCGGACATCTTGGAACAGCCAAACACTGGCAGAATGTGAAAAGCGACGGCGGCTGCCACTTCACCATCGCGGACACCGGCTGGGGCAAAGCGGTATGGGGCAAACTATACGGACAGTGGCTCATGGAAGCCTGCGTGTTTACATACGACTTCGACCGTTTTCACGGCGAAGAGATTTGCGCTTTGATTGAGCGCTTCCGTATTACGACGTTCTGTTGTCCTCCCACAATGATCCGCCTAATTCTGCAGGGCGACACGGCGGAATACGATCTTTCGTCGCTTGAATACGCAGTTACGGCGGGCGAAGCGTTGAATCCCGATTTGTTCAACAAATGGCACGCCCGCACCGGCTTATATCTTAAGGACGGTTTCGGACAGACGGAATCTCCCCTTACCATCGCCAATATGCCGGGCATGACGCCCAAGCCGGGTTCGATGGGTAAGCCGATGCCTCTTTACGATGTTCGCCTGCTTGACGCGGACGGGAACGAGTGTCCCGCCGGTCAGACGGGCGAAATCTGCATACGTTATGACGTAAATGATCCGCCGCCCGGACTCATGAGGTGCTATTACCGTGATGAGGCGATGACTGAAAAAGCCATTTACGGCGGTTGGTACCACACGGGAGACACCGCCTGGTGCGACGAGGATGGTTATTTCTGGTATGTGGGACGCAATGACGACGTAATAAAGTCGAGCGGCTATCGCATCGGTCCCTTTGAAGTGGAAAGCGTTATGCTAGAACACCCGGCAGTGCGCGAATGCGCCGTTACCGGCGTGCCCGATCCTGTGCGCGGCATGGCGGTCAAGGCGACCGTTGTGCTGATGCCCGGTTTTGAAGGCAATGACGCGCTTACGCAGGAATTGCAAACCTGGGTGAAAAAGAAAACCGCGCCTTACAAATATCCGCGTATCATCGCTTACGCAAAGGAGCTTCCCAAGACGGTCAATGGTAAAATCCGCCGCGTGGCTATTCGCGCCGCCGACGAATCGGCATAACGTCCTATGGAGCGCGGGCGTCCCGCCCGCATTTTTTCAATAATTTGCGGGCGGGACGCCCGCGCTCCATAACTGAAATTTGAAACCGCAACCGTTTATCAAAAAGGAGAGAATGAACTGATGAGCAATAATGAAAATCCCAAACTTCCACGATGTTTTATGGATATCACCGCCGACGGCAATCCTCTGGGGCGCGTCGTGTTTGAACTGCGGACGGATGTTGTTCCCCAAACGGCGGAAAACTTCCGGGCGCTTTGTACCGGAGAAAAAGGTTTCGGCTTTAAGGATTCTTCTTTCCACAGGATTATTCCGGAATTTATGTGTCAGGGCGGGGATTTCACCAACCATAACGGCACGGGCGGCAAATCCATCTATGGATCGAAGTTTGCCGATGAAAATTTTACGCTGAAACATACAGGACCTGGAATTCTGAGCATGGCGAACGCCGGACCGAACACCAACGGATCGCAGTTTTTCATTTGTACCGTGCAGACGCCCTGGCTGGATGGCAAACACGTAGTTTTCGGCAAAGTCGTGGAAGGCATGGATGTCGTGCGGAAAATGGAAAGTTACGGCTCCGCTTCCGGACGGACGCAGGCGAAAATTATGATCGCCGACTGCGGCGCCGCCTAATGGCGGCCAGTGATGAGTGATGAGTGCTGAGTGATGAGTGAATGTGGCGGGCGTTCCGCCGACCGCGTTTTAAATTAATTAACCGCAGGCAAAGTCCGCGCACTAACTAATCACTAATCACTGACTACTGACCACTCAGCACTCATAACTCATCACTCAGCACTGTTTAGTATAAACTTCGTTGCCTGAGGGCGGCGGCATGTGTTATTTTTTCCGTTCCATTTAACGTTGTACATCATTTTTCAAGGAAGGCGCTGTGAGCAATACAAAAATGACCCGCAAGGAAATCAAGGCGTATGATCCTGTTCGTGAAAATATTATCCGTCTGTTTGAGTTTTCCCGAAAAAATCGAACTAAGATCAGCGCGGCAGTGGCGGTTGTTATTGCGCTGATTGTCGGAGGCTGGATTACATTACGGCTTCTTGACAGCCGCGCGCTGAATGCTCAGGAACAATTCAGTAAAGGGATGGAATTCTTCGCGGCGGAAGTTTCTCCGAATGCGCCGGAAGATTCCGATAAAGCGTCCGTTCCCGTATTCAAAAGCGACACCGAAAAATATGAAGCCGCCGCCCGTGAGTTTTCTGCGGTGGCGGACGGATTCGGCAACGGCGCTGTGGCAAAGGCCGCCCGCTATTATCTGGGACTTTCTCAACTGAAATTGGGGAAAAAACAGGAAGCCATCAAAAATCTGGAATCGGTATCATTTGGTTTCGGCAGCAGTACGACAGGTTTTATGGCAAGAAAAGTGTTGGCGGCCACATATGCGGACGAGAAAGATTTCCAGAAGGCGCGGGACCTGCTCCAGGGAATGATTAAGGACCCCAGGTGCGATCTTATTAAAGAAGAACTGAGCTTACAGCTTTCGGGTATTCTGGTCGCGCAGGGAAATCAGGAAGAAGCGATCAAGGTTTTACGCGAAGCAAGCGAGCAAAGTCTTGCGCTGGGCGGGTTCAGATCACAATTGCTGACGGAAATGGAAAAGTTGCAAAAAGCTTCTCCGGCGACTTCCGAACCGCAGCCATAAGGGAACCGCTAAAAACGCCGAACTCCGCGTTGCGTTCCCACGAAAAAATTGTTCATTTATCCTACCCCTGGATGGTCAAAGCGGCGCTGAGCGCGCTAAACACGCGCTCGGCACGCCAACGCGCGGCGGCGCCGACAAACACCTTACGCAATGGATGATTAAGAAGAGGACAAAATACGTATCCTGCGTGTGTTGCGTATTATTCACATCAACACGCATGGAAAAAAGAGAGGATTAATGATGAAACATCTGAAAACAAAGGGCGTTATCATAGCGCTGTCGCTGACGTTTCTGATTGCCTGCGGCGGAAGTAAAACCAAGAAGCCGCCTGCGTCGCTGTCGGTAGCGCCGCAGGTGAGCGTGCGCGTCGGCGAATCAAAGACGGTTCCGGTAACGGCGCAAAACACCGATTTTACGGTATCGGCGGACAAGACCGGTTCCGGATGCGCGAGAGCGGACGATAAAAGTATCGTCTGTACGCCGACGGCGACGGGAGAATATCATTTGACATTGACGGCTACAGCCAACAAGTCAATTACCGCGCGTTTAACCGTCAATGTTTCCGAACCTTTAACGCTGTCGGTAGCGCCGCAGGTAAATGCGCGCGTCGGCGAATCAAAAACGGTTCCGGTAACGACGCAGAATACCGATTTTACGGTATCGGCGGACAAGGTGGGTTCCGGATGCGCAAGAGCAGACGATAAAAGTATCGTCTGTTCGCCGACGGCGTCGGGAGAATACCACTTGACATTGACGGCGACAGTCGACGCGTCAATTACCGCAGGTTTAACCGTCAATGTTCCCGAAATTGAGATCGACAGCGATGAAGCGCTGGAACTCTTCGCTGACGATACGGAGAGCAACGAAATAATATTTAACGCCGCAAGCGAATGGACGGCGGATGTTAAGAACAGCAACGGAAGCGTCCCCTCATGGATCGGGCTTAGCGCCGCAAGCGGACATGTCGCGAGTCAGTTTACCGTAAAATCCGCCGCCGTCCGCGCAACCAGCATAAGCGTACCGACAGTACCGCACATCACAGACCGCTCACCCAGCATAAGCGGCGAAAAAGGAACCAACTACATCACCGTCGTGCTTGATCCGAACTACAGCAAAGTCCCACGGACGGCGATCATAACAATTACCACGGCAAAAAATGGACAGAAGACCATAACAGTAACGCAGTTGCCCACCACCAAAGACGGAATCGTTTTAGGTGACGCTGTTACGATTTCCATCTCGCCGCCGGAAGCAAACACGCTGCCGGGTGAAAAAAGAACGTTTTCAGTGACGGCTGTACACACGGATTTCACCTTTTCGGTAGTTCCCTCAACCGGGCACGGATGCGACAGAATCGCCGATACAATTGCCTGTACGCCAACTGCGGAAGGCGCCTATGAAATTAAGGTTACGGCGCTGAACAACCCGTCAAAAATAGACACGGCGAATCTTATTGCGGCATATGAATACGTCGCGGACGCGAATATACGCGTCAATCTCTCCCTGCTCGGAGCAAAGAGAGTATCGGAAGTAAGATTTGACGCCAAGCCGAGCGGCTTTTCCAGCCCGCAGATATTGCAGCAGATAAGCCTTTTGGGAGACGGCGTCTTGTCTTTGACCGTCGGCGACTTGCGAGCGGCGATATCTGCGATTTCGCCCGCCGGTTCAGAAGTCAAAATCGGCAGAGGCAACGTATCCGCTACGCCGACGCGCCTCGAATTGGCGGACAATGAGTCTCTGTCAGACTACAGCGCTTATCTAAAAAGTCCGACTATAAACGGCGTTATATACCTGTTCGTAATTCCTCCGGGATCGTCGCTGACGTCTACGACTGGGACGCTTATGTACGTCGTCGCGGAAGTGCCGAAATATGAATACATCGCGGATACGAATATACGCGTCAATCTCTCCATGCTTGGCGAGAAGGGAATATCGGATGTGAAATTCGACGCCAAGCCAGGCGGTTTTGCCAGTGTGCAGATACTGCGGCAGATAAGCTTTTTGGGAGGCGGTATCGAAACTTTAACCGCCGGCGAATTGAAAGCGGCGATAGAAGTGATTTCACCCGCCGGGTCGGAAATCAAGCTCGGCAAAGGCAACGTATCCGCCGCGCCGGGGTCGACGCGCGTCGAATTGCTGGACAGTGAGTCGCTGTCAAACTACAGCGCTTATCTGAAAAACCCGACTGTGAACGGCGTCATATACCTGTTCGTAATTCCTCCGGGATCGTTGATAACGTCTACGTCGGGGACGGTTATGTACGTCGTCGCGGAGATAATACCGCAGACGGATGAATACATCACGGACGCCGCAAACAGTATACGTGTCAATATTTCCATGCTCGGAGCGAAGGGGATAACCGCGAAATTTGATACGAAACCGAGCGGTTTTACCAACACACAGATACGGCAGCAGATAAGTCTCCAGGGTGACAATGTCGCGACTTTAACCGCCGGCGAATTGAAAGCGGCGATAGAGGCGATTTCACCCGCCGGGTCGGAAATCAAGCTCGGCAAAGGCAACGTATCCGCCGCGCCGGGGTCGACGCGCGTCGAATTACTGGACAGTGAGTCGCTGTCAAACTACAGCGCTTATCTGAACAACCC
>Ga0268262_10006161_pt1 | contig 11595 bp, 10 predicted proteins | sample TergutNc150P3_FD_190354 | JGI IMG/M metagenome (GOLD analysis project Ga0268262, IMG submission 190354) | Nasutitermes corniger P3 segment gut microbial community from laboratory colony in Florida, USA - Nc150 P3 (SPAdes) (version 2) | ecosystem: Host-associated > Arthropoda: Insects >... | reverse complement strand
ATAAAAATATCCCGAACGCGCTTTTTATCGCGTCCGCATACCCGTATTGTAAGTTGTAGCCTTCCCGCCGTTTGAAGGCCTCTTCTTTTTCCAGGCTGTCGCCTATCTCTTCAAATTCCCGCAGTTGTTCTGCTAATATTCCCCTTCCCATGCACTCTTTTTATCATGTTTTTTGCTAAATGTAAAACTGCTGAGCAGATGGAAGAATGAAGAATGAGGAATGAGGAATAGGGAGGGAAGAAGGCAGTAATTCTTAATTTTCTTTATTCCTAACTCCTAATTCCTAATTCCTAATTTTTTCCTGCGCCTCCGTGGTTTTTATTCTTACTTACTCAAATGGGGTGTATTTTGCGATGAGATTTTTTTTCCATCAGGTACTCTTTTGTATGAAACAAATAATTACCTTTAGTTTATATCATTAAGGAGGATATTATGAAGATTAAATTCAAACTGAGCATCGTGGTAATCGTCATCATGGCTGTCGTGGTATCAGGAATTGCCACATTACTGGTGTGGCAGGCGTCCAAAAACAGCCTGCAAATAAGCCTGCGGGCCCAGGAGCATTTGGCCAACAGCCGCGCGGAATTCTGGAGAGGCCGGGAGGAGGGCTATATTCGGGCGCTGGATACGCTGGCAAATGTAATGGGGGATTTTGAATCTGTCGATGCAGAGGAAAGGCGTGACAAGTATGATGAAATGCTGAGGTCGGCCCTGGAAGAGGAATCCCAGATGATAGTCCTGTATACGGTCTGGAAACCGAACGCCCTTGACGGCATGGATGATCTTTATATAGGCCGGACAGGTTCAACCCCGACAGGACAGTACGCAATGGCATGGAGCAAAGAAAACGGCTTCATAGAAAAACGGATCACCAATGATGTTAACAATGTAATGGAACATATTACCGGCCCCAACGCGCTTAGAACCCGTATTACCGAGCCTATACTGCGGAAAGTAAACGGGGTTGACAAGTATACCCTGAGAATGATGGTTCCCATTGTAAATAACAAAAAAAACGACGAAGTAGTAGGCTCCCTGGGATGCGTATTGTCTATCGAAGCGATACAGAAGATAGTCGAGAACACCATAAAAATAAACGAGGAAATTGACATGGTGATATTGTATACCAACCAGGGGACAATTCTCGCGCATTATAAACCGGAAAGGATTGGCAAGAATATGTTTGATGTTGACGTGGAATTGGGCGACAGGAGACGGGATATACTCGAAGCCATGAAAAGCAGGAAAATTTACAAGTTCAGAGTAAACGATCCCTCTTTTGGTGATAATATACGGTTTATATTGAGGCCGGTTCAAATAGGCGACTCGGATTTTGATTTCTGTGTGCTGATGGGCATCTCCGAAGCCAAAGTATTAAGGGAGATCAAGGCAATAACCGAATTTACCGTTATTCTCGCCGTGATAGCCATTCTCGCTACGGCGGCGATTATCATTGTTGTTCTTGGTTATATAACAAAACCGATTATCAGCGTAACGAACACGCTCAAGGATATTTCACAGGGCGAAGGGGACTTAACGCGGACAATCCCTGAAAAAGGGAACGACGAGATCGCCGATATGTCGCGGTATTTTAACATGACGCTGGCGAAGATTAAAAATATGGTTCTTTCAATAAAAAAACAGGCGGCTGTATTATCCGATACCGGCGATGAACTGGCAAGCAATATGACCGAGACCGCCTCGGCAATTAACGAAATTACCGCTACTATTCAAAACATCAAAAGCAGAGTCATCAATCAAAGCGCGTCTATCACCCAAACAAACGCCACTATGGAACAAATCACAAATAACATTGGCAGTCTCAACGGATATGTGGAACAGCAGTCCGCCAGTGTAACCCAGTCGTCTTCCTCCATTGAGGAAATGCTTGCCAATATTCAATCGGTAACCCAGACGCTTGTAAAAAACGGCGAAAGTGTGGACGAATTGTCTTCCGCTTCCGAACTTGGCCGGGGAAGCCTGCATGACGCGGTGGATGATATTCATGAAATCGCACGTAACTCCGAAGGCCTGCTTGAAATCAACAAGGTAATGGATGACATCGCCAGCCAAACCAATTTACTTTCCATGAATGCCGCGATTGAAGCGGCGCACGCCGGAGAAGCCGGAAAAGGTTTCGCGGTAGTCGCCAATGAAATTCGCGAACTTGCCGAAAGCTCCAGCGAACAGTCCAAAACAATAAGCGCCGTACTCGACAAGATAAAGAGTTCGATTGACAAAGTCAGCGAATCCACCGATACCACGCTTACAAGATTCGAGGTGATTAATTCGGATGTAAAAACCGTATCGGAGCAGGAGGGAAATATCCGCAACGCGATGGAAGAACAAAACCAGGGCAGCAAACAAATTCTGGAAGCTATCGGCCGGCTTAATGAGATCACCCGGCGGGTTAGGGATGAATCGGCAGAAATGCTTCAGGGCAGCCATGAGGTGATAAAGGAGAGCAAAAATCTTGAACTGGTAACGCATGAAATCACCGGAGGCATTAACGAGATGGCCAGCGGAGCGCAGCAGATCAACGAGGCTGTAAACAGGGTCAACGAGATAAGCGCGAGGAACAAGGCAAATATCAATACCCTGGTTCGAGAAGTTTCAATGTTCAAGGTCGCTTGAGACACGCGGCAACGGTACGCGGGGTTTCACGGAGGAGGAGATAGTTTTCCAACTCTGTTACCCCGTGTACTCATTTTTTTAGGTGTAACATGCCGACAGCGACACACCGATTGATATGCCGATTGACATTTCTTCTTCTTCCATAGTAATCTATAAAACAGCCACGCGAGAGTGGTGGAATTGGCAGACACGCCAGACTTAGGATCTGGTGCCTTAGGCATAAGGGTTCAAGTCCCTTCTCTCGCAATCTGATTGCTAACTCCTTATGTCATAAGGAATTAGCTAATTATAATAGAACCACCAGAAAACTGGCGTTCAACTAATCTCTATTAACTATGAGCAAAGGGTATGAGCAAGATTCTGCCCCCTGCTCTCGGAAGGAGTTTGTTGTGCGTCAGTATTACCTTCATACCCGCAACCGTATCTTTTACGTCCAGTTTACCGACCCGGCTACCCGGAAGCGGCTTCCGGCCATCTCAACTGGAAAGAGCAATCGAGATGACGCTGTAATGGTCGTCGCCCTTTGGCTAAAAGACGGCATCCCCCCGCGGCAAGTTAAGCGGGAAGCCGAGCCTGGCCGTTCCCTGGAAAACCTGATAAGCGTCAACCAGATATTGCTTGCTATGAAGCAGGTCGAGCTTACGGAACAAGATGTCCTGAAGATAGAAAAAATCTTGAAAGACCAGGGCTTAGTTGAAGCTGTTATCAAAAAGGATTCCAAAGAATCTGAAGCAGTCGTTGAATATCTAAAGCGTTTTTGGGATTACGAAGCGTCTCCCTATATTGCGGATAAACGTTCCCACGGAATCAAACTCGGCAAAGCCTATGTTAAATGCTGCTTAGAACGGGCCAATCTTTACTGGGTCCCTTACTTCCAAGGGAAAAGAATCGGGGAAATCACCAGACAAAATCTCAAAGATTTTTCAGTTTCCATAGCTAAAGAGTATCCCAATCTTTCCCCAACTACCTTGCGCCAAATTATGCTGGTCGGCGTAACCGCCTTTCGGTGGGCCTTTGCTAACGAACTGATACATGCCGATCCGACTATAGGCTTAACCGGCTATTCAGCTAAGGCTAAAAAAAGAAGCGTTCTTTCGCCCAAGGAGGCGGAAGAATTGTTCAAACTGGATTGGAAGGACAAATGTTCCATGCTCATTAATCTGGTAGCAATGACTACAGGCTTGCGTATTGGTGAGATAATAGCCCTAAAAGCGGAAAACATAGGGGAGAAATATTTGGCTGTCGAATACTCGTATTCACCGGTTGACGGGCTGAAATCAACTAAAACCGGTGAAGAGCGGGTTGTACCCGTAATTCCGGAAATACGGGATGCTATGTTAAACCGTGCAAAGTTAAATCCTCATGGAAACGGTTATGTTTTTTGGGGCGACAAAAAAAGCCGACCTTGTACTCCGCGTACCTCCGCTGAAGAATTAAAACGGATGCTTTTCCTTATTCGTGCCGGTGAAAACCCGACAGATGAAAAGAAGAAAGAGGTTGAGGAATACTGGAAAAAAAGAAATGTTGTTTTCCATTCATGGCGGCATTTTTACGCCGCCAGAATGACTGACAAACTTGAGGCCAGGAAGGTTATGCTTGCAACCGGGCATAAAACCGAGTCCGTTTTTAAGGGCTATTCCGATCACGCCCTTGATAGCGACCTAAATGATGTGGCTGTTACGACAGGGGAGGTGTTTAAGGATCTTCTGCCTAAAGGGATTTCTTTGGGACAATGATAACGGTTTTGTTGACAAATTTGGAATTAGCTCTGCTATTCCGATTTTTGTCAACTTTTTTACAAGATAAAGAAGAGTTAGCCGGTTCTAACTTGACAAAAAAGTTAGAACCGGCTGCAAGGAGGAAAATTGATTTCCGAAATTTGTTCAATGAAGGCCATTTTGTTACTTGACAATTTTTGAGTTTTTAAATAAGGTGTTCATAAAATGTGATGAGTTGGCTGCCTGTGTTACAGGCGACCAACAAATTAGTACCTACCCGACAACGGGCGGTACGTCATACACAGAACACTGAGGGTCGCGAAGATCATTCTTAGAATGGTTTTCGGAGGATCAGGGGATGTGAGGTAGACGTATGCGCCTGTCCAGAGAACACGCATCATATTTTATTTACCCCTCCATTACCGGTTCCTCCTTCTCCAGAAAAGGACCCTCCAAAGCAAGTAGGAGGTTTTTTATGAAGACAATCGCCGTAAACTCTATCAAAGGTGGAAGCGGGAAAAGCACCCTGGCAGCCGTTTTGATAAACGCGCTTTCTGATGCGGGCCATCGATGTCTGGCCATTGACGCGGATGCCAGCAACAATTCGCTTTCGTTTCACCTTGATTATTTAGGGGAGGATGAGGAGAGCAAGACCATTTTCAATCTGTTTATGGGAGACCCTATCCGAGATTGTGCTAAGAGGATAAACGCTAACCTTGACCTCGTCTGGGGCGATGTCCGCCTCAACGAGTTTCGCAGTACCGACACCCTGAAGAAGCTCAAACGATCCCTGCAAGGGCTTGAGTACGATTTCGTGATCATCGACACTTCGCCGACTTATGACAACATTATTGGTAATGTGTTGACTGCGAGCGATATACTACTAATACCAGTTCAACAGGATCTGTTCACATATCAGGCACTTCGCTATCAATTAGAGAAGCTTGCGGATTTGGAACTTAATAATTTGGACACACACATTATCTTCAACCAGTTTGAAAAGCCGCTCACTGAAAACCAGGGCGCTTACCGAAACCTGATAACCAACTTGTTCCTTAATGATGAGACCTTCAAGCCTTTCATCAACCCGAACAGAATATCACGGTCCAGTGCTTTCAAGAAGTATATCAACAGGGATCATTACCGGATTGACGGCAAAGCCGAGACCATGAAGGTTTACGAAGAAATCAAAAGCCTCATAAAGAATATTTTGGACATTGATATTAAGGAGGGCTTTTAATGGCAAAAATGGGAATGATTAAAAATCTCCAATCCCGAACCGGCACCAAAGATAACAGTGCTGTTTCTCATACTGTGAGGGATATTCTCATTGGAGAAATCCAAATAAAAGAAAATATCCGTAGCAATTATGATGAAGCTGAACTTGAAGAACTCAAGTCTAGTATTCGGGAATATGGACTTATACAACCCATTACTGTCTATAAAGAGGGTGATGTCTATATGGTAAAAACCGGGCATCGCAGATTTAAGGCCTATAAAGGGCTCTACGATAAAGATCGGGATCGGTTTCATAGTATCCGGTGTATCATAACCGACAACGATAATATCGTAGAGATTCAACTTATTGAAAACCTGCTGCGAGTTGATCTATCCCAGCTTGACTTTGCCTATGCCCTCAATGCCTTGAAAGAAAAGGGCATGACCCATAAGGAGATCGCAAATGTTCTTGGTAAGAGCGAAGGGCATATCAAGAACCTGTTTATGGGAATAAACGAGATAGTAAAATATCCTGCCCTCAAAGACCTCATTAGTCAGTTTAAAGTGACTATTCAGGAAATTGCGGAAACAAAAGGCATCAAGAACATGCAGGATCGTCTTGATATTTTAAAAAAGCGTGGGAATAAGGAAATTACCCTTACTGAGATGAAAGAGGCAGTTAAAGCCATCAAGGAAGGTAATCAGGCAACCAAGGCACTGATTGCCGTTCAGAATTCTCCACCTACTCTATCGCCAGGCAGTACCGATGGTTCAATCGAAAGACAACCAACCGATTTGTACCTTCTGGCAATCGAAGAAATGGTTCCTCCTGATTCCACAGATAAAGCCCAAACCCGTAAAGTTCCTGATAGCCAATTTTCAGTAACGTATGATGGGAGTGAAACTCCGGAGACAGGCAAAATCCAGGTTTCTGTAGAAAGGCAACCTGGGCAGGAGAGCATCCTTGTTTCCATAATCAAGGGCGATAATAAGCAGAGCCTATCTATTTTAGAAAAGGACTTACGGGCTTATTTTAGTCAACAGAGGAGATACCAGTTGGAAAATAGTGTTTGAACAAGGGATGGAGCAGCTTTTGTTTTCTGGATGCTTCAATACGGTGTTTAGGAATACCAAAAGCTGTTTCTTCCTTTTTTACAGATAATTTTGTGGGAAATTGTTGTTGTAAATTGATTGACCTGATTATGAAATTGGTATATTATAACGATATTCAGGTTCGATGGCGGTATTACCAAAAGGTAATAAACCAGACAGGCTTATCCCTGTCTGATATTATGGATTTGCTGGACATTTTTTTACGTCCGGTTTTTGACAGCTTATTATCCGGCAATAATCTGAATAAATGATGGAGCGCGGATAAAAGGAGATGAGAATACGCGGAATGATAGGGTTTAATAATGCGTTTCATTTTTATATTTCTGCTTCGATAAGGTAAGAACTGGATAAGGAGATTATTTATCATGTCTATCAACAAAGAAAAGATCGCGGATTATAATTTTTTAGAAATAGTAAAAATTACTCTTGACAATCAAGAAAGCATTGAAATTTATTATTCAAATAACTACATTTATAGTAGTATTGAAAAAAGGGCAAATCTTTTCTTTCTCTTTAATTCTCTTTTATTTATTGGAGGTAAAACATCAATTCTTAATGTTGTTAATTATTTTATTCATTTATTAGATGATATAATCATAGCATTCAACACAATACTAAAAATTAAACAATTTAATAAGCATCAATTATTGAATGAGCAAATAGTATTTGGTTTATACATTGTTTTTTCAACAATTTTAGATTTTTTATTAGGATTACCCAATAGACTATTAGAAACTGAAGATGGATATAGATTCTCACAATCAGAGGAAAATAATATTTCTGTTAAGATGAAAGGAATTAAAAAAAAATATCAAGATAAAAGAAGGAAAATCGAAGAGCAGTATTTGAATAAAATTGATTATGAAGAAGAGATGGAAATTTATAGAGAATTGCAAAATGATATTAGTTTTATGCCTTTTAATTTACCTAATAAAAAAGATCGTCCATTTGAATTATATCAAAAAAATAAATATTTATATCAAGATATGGAACAATTTTTCACAGATTGTGTTTTAGCGTCAGCGAATCAATTGTGTGAGAAACTAAATGAAATATGCCAAATCATAGAAAATGAAAAATATTTAATTGATATAATAAAAAATAACACGCCTAGTATTTTGAATATTTTATTAGTACAGATCATATATGAATTTCCGTTATTTAAAAACCACTATAAAATTCTAAAGGAAGCAAATATTATAAGCGAGGGACTAGAGTACTTTATATGGAATAGATCCAAATCTTCTTTAACAGAATACTTTAGTACAATATATTTTAAATATTCTTATTTAGAAAAAAACAACCAAAGCAATAAAAGTGATAGAAAACCTTGGTCAGTCTTAGAACGATCCTTTTATAATATGAAAGATTTAAAAAATTCGTATACTTCAAGTAAAAAAAAGCTTTCATCTGATTTTGAAGAAATAAAGCAATTACTTAAAATGTAGAAAAAAATACCCCTTCAAGTGAAAAAAATAACTTAAAAATACCCTTTCAGGTTAATAAATATATTCTTTTTGTATAGATAAATTAATTAATACGAAAAACTGGGGGTAATATGGAAATCGATGTATGTCGCACATCTGACTGTAAACTTTTTGTAAACCGGCAAGAAATTGCAACTTTGCTTTGCATCTCACTAAGCTCTGTAGACCGTGGTCTGAAAGCACAAACGCCGCCATTTGACAAAGCTGTCAGAATTGGGCGTAGAGTGCTTTTTCCTACGTCATGTGTAGAAAATTTATTGTCCTTCGAGGTTCATAATGAAAAAAACGTATAATGATGCTCAGGTTGAAAATTTGATTATTATTGTACGAAATCTCCTAAAACAACAATTAAATTTTGCGCCCTCGCATGGATCAATCGGGATTGAGATTATATTCCGTGACGGTGAACCGGCCCGCATTGTTTCAAAAAACGAACTTTCCACAATGATCGGCCCATCTTCGTCTAACAAAATAGAGGGTAATATAATGTAAAGCTCAAAATTATTGAGTCTCTTTTGGTATCAAAAGAGATAGGTCGATGGGAGTATTATGCCTTCCATAAATTTCGGATTTATCGTGGTGTAAAAATATCAGCGATAATATATTAAAAATCATTAATTATTCATGGAGGAATATATGGATGAAAAGACAGAAATGGACAATAATTTTAGAATAATATTGTACATTCAAAACGGCTCTAAACTGGATGAAGAGTATTTTAAAAAACTGTTTTTTATAAACGGTGGTTCCTTTGATCAAGAATCTCAGAATCTGTTTAATTACTTTCTTTTTTCACAACCAAAGCAGACAGAAAAAAAAGACCCGCCATCGGCAAAGGAACAATCTGCCGTATTTTATTCATCGCCCGCTGTAGCAGAAACCGTGGAATGCTCTAGTTGCGGAGAAGTCATTGATAGAAATAGCAAATTCTGTCAAGCTTGTGGTAAAAAGCTGGAACGCAACGCTGACACTGAATGCGAACCAGCTCGAATTTTATGGGGTGAAGCACTTTACAAAGGGCTATGCAATTTGATTTATTCTGCCCCTGGGGGATTTAAGTCAATGTTGTCAAAATTCATTGGAGCTTTACGGATTTTCCATAATTGTCTTTATATCATAGTTGATAGTTCAAACAGCATTGATCTATCAAGCTACAGGAAAACTCTTGGAGAAAAAGCTATTATTATTTCCCAAAAGATGTTTGAGGATAAAGTTGATGGCTTAGAAGATACAAAACGATGGAAAATTTTTTTAGAAAGTATGTTGGTGTTTAATCTTCCAGCAAAGCAATACCATGAGGGCAAACGTTTCGAAGAGATTCTTTGCAGGGTCAAGCGTAAATACAACAGCGGTAATAATGTATCCAAAATTGACGAAATAACTATTTTGCAAGAAATAATCAGGGAAGCCATAAAAATGGGGACCGATTTTATCTGCATCGATTCCCTCAATGCGCTTATTGGGGACTCTCGTAGACTTCATCGTAAGTCGATCAAGCGTATTCTACAGCCTGCAAGGGAAAATGGAGTAACCTTACTCTGTTTACATCATACGAACAAAGCCGGAATCATTGCTGGTTCAAGTGGCATCTCGGAGGAATTTGATTATGTTTGCCGTCTATCAAACGATACAACAGCTACCAGACTTGAACGTAATGAAAGAAGGCTCGTTTTAACAGAGGAAAAAGCGCGGTATTCAATTCCACAAGCTTACCATATTAAGGTCGTTTTCGGTGATGGACCTAATCCAAAGTTTGAACTGGTTTATAGAGAAGATTATTCTGAAGATAATTATCCCAGTAATGCTCTTAACCTTCCTAATTTAGTTAAAAATATTTTGTCTACATGGGAATGTGATACTATCACCTTTCGTGAACTGTTAAGTCAAGTTCGAGAAGTAAAGCCAGCAACAGTTGAAGGTTCGGTAACTAATGCCTTAACAACTCTGTCTCGTAAAGATATTGTCCAAAAAACGAACGGTTCCTGGGCAATTATCACGATCTTGAAAAAATAACGAAGGTACGACAGGTAGGTCCTTTAGATTTATTGAGGGCCTACCTTCTAACTACTTTTTTCATATTGAAACAAAAAATACATCCAATTACTATGCCTTGTGTCATCATCATCATGAGATATATATGCTTTTATCCGTATTTTTCCACTTTTGGGGAGTAAATAGCATATATTATATGATGATGATGAAATTGGTGAATAGCTTTTTAGGGATTTTATTACTGATTATTCCGGCTCAAAATGTACATGAAGTACAGCATCAAGTATAGCTTATCGTCTTATACCCAATAACACAGGTAACTTAGTAACCTACTATTTCTAACGTTTCCTTATAATACAAAGAATATTATGTCATCCAACTTATTTCTAGTAAATATAACAGATAATTTTATTTTCTTTGATTATCCGCTGTTATAAATTAAAATTATTACTTGTAAAATGTACACCTCATAATTTATATAGTATTAATAATAATATATTAATATCATAAATATACTAATATTTAATCATATTTATGCATTTTATCCCTTTCCGCATTGCTTTTTGACACCTTTTCATTGAATATTCCAGTAGCGCGTTTTATTGACACTTTTTTAGTAAAACCAACAAATACTTCTAAATTATTACCGCCCGGCAACGGCGTTATTTTCGCCTTCTTTTTAAGCTGCCCTTTTGCATTGCTGAACCTAACCATATTGTTTTCCTTTGCAGCCTTTACCACATTCCTAAAGTTAGGGTTTTCTTTTCCTTTAACCGAGAGGCATCCGTCTACCTGGTTATTGTATATGACCGCCAGATACTCTTTATACCTGTTAAATATCTGCTGATAATTACCTCTTAAATTGTCCCAGTTAAGCCAGTTGGAATTATTTGAGAAAATCTTAAACTCGCACCTCCATGGATTTTGATTTTTTATAAGCGTTTCCACAGAGGCGTGATTGTTGTCTTTTATTGATTTTTCCAGTTTGTTGTACCTGATGAACTGAGACTTCCTTGACCCGTGACAGTCCGGCGAATAACAGGTATCTGTCACTTTATTCTTTTCTTTATCATAGTATTGATACAGCCCGCCTTCATTTTTCGCTTCGGCAATAGTCGCCTTGAGCGTATTTCTATTTACCTCAATATTTCCGTCTTTAAAATCGGAAAAGAACTCTACCCCGGCAACAGAGAGTATAAAATATCCAGGGAACCTGTATATAAAATAGGGAGTAAACATATTGTCAGGGAAATCTATTACCCCCTCTTTAACCAATTCATAGACGGCCATAGCTATCTGTATTTGATAATCAAAAAAAGGGTTAAACCATTCTTCATGGATTGAAAGCAAATACCATTGCCCCGCTTTATGCAATGTCAGCCTTTTGTACGGGTCTTTATGCTTGTGTATATTCTCTTTTCTAAAAAATATAG
>Ga0268262_10006160_pt1 | contig 11596 bp, 10 predicted proteins | sample TergutNc150P3_FD_190354 | JGI IMG/M metagenome (GOLD analysis project Ga0268262, IMG submission 190354) | Nasutitermes corniger P3 segment gut microbial community from laboratory colony in Florida, USA - Nc150 P3 (SPAdes) (version 2) | ecosystem: Host-associated > Arthropoda: Insects >... | reverse complement strand
ACAAACGAAAAATTACAGCCTGTGATAGCGAGCATAGGAGCAGGCTGCGGCAATGAATTCGACGTTTCAAAAATCCGCTATCATAAAATTATCATAATGGCTGATGCCGATGTTGACGGCTCGCATATCCGCACATTGCTTTTAACGTTCTTCTACCGTTATATGACGCCGCTTATCGAGCAGGGGCACGTTTACCTTGCCATGCCGCCGCTTTACAAGGTAAGTTATGATAAAAAATCGTTCTACGCTTACGACGACGCTGAAAAAGACCGTATTCTTTCCGAGTCCGGCAAAGACGCGGAAAAAGTTTCTGTTCAGCGGTACAAGGGGTTAGGTGAAATGAACCCCGACCAGTTATGCGACACGACAATGGACCCGAACAAGCGCAATATTATTCAGGTGCATTTATACGACGTTCCCGAAGCGGAAAGAATTTTTACCACGCTGATGGGCGAAGTTGTCGGTCCCCGCCGAGAATTTATTGAGGAAAATGCGTTGTTGGTCAGCAATTTGGATGTTTAAAACGAATAATTTTAATGGGAACCTCTAAAAACCTAACCGAGGTTTTAAAGTTTCCCTAATGTTTAAATTGTATGCTTCCTGACAATTTCACCATTAACATCACGCAAAAAGGAATAGGCTTGTCTTCGTTGTCTTTTATATATGTGTTGTTATAGTAATAGCCTTCTTTAGGACCTAAAGTCATAGGAGCCGCCAAATAAACCTCGATGTTTGGCAAAGGGTTAATTTTAAAACCGGGTATTAACTGCATGGAGTTTTCAAATGGCGCGTAACGTATTTGCGCAAAAAGGGCGGGATTGGTTTTTCCTCCGAACTTTAAGCTTAGATTTAACGCAAGATTTAACTCTTCTTTAAAACGGGTTACACTGACATCCGTAATATAGGTTTCAGGATTATAAATATATGAATCTTTTTCGGCGTTGTAAAATATTTCCCCGTTTACTGTGAATTTATCGCTAAACAAGTTTTTGATAAAACCAAAACTTGCGGCTCCGCTTACATCGGAGAAATTGTTAGCGTTAAAGACAAGGAGTCCTTCAGTGTACAACTCGGTTTTCCAAAGTGTGGTTTTTATTGACAAAAAAGCCCGTATGGGCATATTTTTCTGATAATAAACACCTGTGTCAAAATCCGCCCATCTTAAGGCAAGGTTATATTTGCCGCCAAAACCAAAATCTTCTAATTTGGGAAGAGAGGGATTGGGCTCCATCAGTTTGGCTCTTGTTAAGGTAAGTATCTGAAAACCGCCAACGCCGGTAGGAATATCAGCTTTAAATATAAAAGACTCTCCTGTAAAGCTTTCGTCTGGAACACGGGCTAATAAATTTGTAAAACTGAAATTTGAATTGATGCCCCAAGAATGGCTGTACTTTCCTCCCCGTAAGAAAACTACGTCATTGATATTATAATCAAAAAAAAAGTCTCCCAAAATTAAATAAAAATTTGGTATTTCAAATCTAAGTACGGTTTTAATTCTAAGGGAATTATCAATTTGGGCGTCTGTGGTGAACGAACTGTTTAATTTTATAAAACGGTATAAATAGAAACCTCGGTCTTCAGCTGAAACCCATGGAGGTTCCCTCCATCCGGGAGCAACGCCTGTCAAGAATTCATAGGATGCGTTAAAGGTTATTCCCGGCTGTTTTATCAATTTATTAACTGTAACCGCAGACTTATTTTCTTCTGGTCCTTCAACGGGAAATTCCTGCGCAGATTCATTAAAAAGGTCGTCTATATCCCAATCAAGCGAATTTTGCTCCTGAGCCGAAAGAACTGCAAACAACAGTATTCCTATACATGTAAATAAAAGCCTTTTCATCTGTTAACCGATTCCAAAAAAGTCTTTGAAAAAACAGAATCCGCCACTTTGTTAAAAGAAGGTTTGGAAATAGTAATTTGAGTTTTTTCATTTACAAATCTCCCGTTAATTCTCGCTCCCTGCAGTGCGTCTACAAATAGAATCTGTTTGGGAACGAAACGTCCGTTAATTTGATAATAATCCGGTATTGCCGATGTCCGCAGTAATTGACCTGAAAGGCTGTAATCTTCTGATTTGCGTAAAAGACCGTCCTCGCTGATCCAAACTTTCATTTTTGGGTATGTTACGTCTTTTGTAACGGCTTCAAGGGTCAGAAGCCGGCATTTGAACCGTCCCAATGTTACATCTTCGCCGGCAGTAACTTTATAGTCCTGCGACAGAGTAGAACGGGTAAAATCCGAATTTCTGGCGTTAGTATTTTTAAAACGGTCGGCGTTACTTGTAGTGTTAAAATAGCGGCTCTCCGGATCGTAAAACCATAGGGTTTTTCCCTGTTTTAGGTATCCCTGTCCTTTGCTGATCAAAGGCTCCATTATCACAATTACGTATGTTTCACTGGAGTCCCTTCTGAAAACTCCTGTTACGGTTGTGGAAAGCCCTTGCCCCGGTTTTTCCTGTACTATTGTGTATTCGGCGGAAAAATCAACGCCGTTATAACTGACTAGCGAATCGACTTTGGCTAACAGTTCCTGATCTGAGACAGCGTAAAGGTAAGCCGCAGTAAAAAAAAGTAAAACTGGTAAAAGCAAACGTTGAATTTTTCTTGACATCATAATGGTTCTCCTGATAAAAGTCCGGTCAGATTTTTCCGGGATGCGCGAATAGACGGCAATAACGCCATCACAAAAAGTAAGATAAAAACTAATAATATATTAACAAACATTGTCTTAGGAAGATACAGGGGTAATAGCTTTCCGTTTTTCATAAAAATGTCAAAACCGGGAATCCATGAAAAAGACAATAATGAAACTGCCCAGCTTAAAATTAAAGCCAGTATAAATCCGGCGATTAGCGAGATAAACCCTATTACAAGAACTTCGGTCCAAAGGACGAGGCGCAGGTCTCCTCCGTAAAAGCCGATAATGCGCATAGTGCCTATTTCTTTTGCCCGTTCATGAAGTATCAGCCTGTATGTAACGGCGGCGCTTACAAGAATTATTAAAAGCATCATTCCGTACAGCAAATAGGTAATTAAATTCATTGCTTCTAATAACTCTGATATTTCCGATAAATAAACAGGCAGGGTATACAGAAAAACCCTGATTCCGTCCCACGGGCGGTTTCTTTCCGCTGTCATTTGATCCCTGTCGTAAACCAGCGGACCTAGCTGTATCTTCTGTTCTGATAAAGCATTTTGTAATTGCCTGCGTTTATGTTCGGCAACCCCCGGCGTATTAAAGAAAAAACCGACGGAAGAACAATCTTCGTCCCCATAATCCGCAAGCCGGTTAAGACTCAGCTTGGAAATATAAGCCTTATAATAACCAAATATGGAAGTGTCCTTTACGATTCCCCTTATAATAAATACGCCTGTATTTTTCTGTCCCCAGTTGGTTTCAATTTCCAGAATGATACTGTCCCCCATTTTTGCGCCAATCTGACGCGCTACAGGAACCGAAAGAATAATGTCTTCATCGCCAAGATTTGAATTAAGCGGTTCTTCAAAGTTCATCTTGTTAAGTAAATGCGCTTCCTTGTCCCAGTCACAGCCCATCAAATATTTAAGTATTACCGCATTGCCGTTAAAGTGGACAATGCCGTCTCCTCCGTAGATTGTCCGCAATACCGTATACTGAGGGTTTATTTCCGCGCGGTCAGCCGCGTTCAGAATTGCCGATATTTCTTTCTGCCCCAGATGGTGGGCGTACTCGCTGGAAGTGTTGGTATCGTACCCAATTGCGACAACATCACCGGCATAATGCGATTGGGCGGTATAGTACACATTATCGTACATTCCGTCTTTAGTTGACGTGATAAAAGTAACTACGGCAAAACCAAAGATCAGGGCGGCGACAAGAAAACTGTAACGTCTGCGGTATCGGTACAGATATTTAAGCCCCAGTTTAAAAACGGCAAAAAACTTTTCCATTATCCCCTCTGTACCGCCACTATAGGCTCAATCCGTACTGTAACTTCAACCGGATATAAAGACGCCGCCAAAGAAAACAATACCGCCATGAAAAATGAAAAAACGGCGGTTTGAGGCATAAATTCCAGCTTTAATATTTTGCCGCCCATTATTGAAACAATCAGTTCGTTTGAGATGTTAATCCCCAAATTGTTAATCCATAAAATAAACAGCACGCCGGCAATAAGTCCGGCAAAAGCGGAAATTACGGCGATTATAAGATTTTCGGAAAAAACAAGCGAGCGGATATAAACGTCCGACGCGCCGATTGCCCTGAGCGTGCCAATTTCCCTTGTACGGCGAAAAACGGTGATTAAAAGAATATTAATTACTGTAATAATCCCCGCGATGCAGACCAAAAAAATTCCCGAATTGAACATTATCTGAAGCAATAGAGAAAGAATGGCGGAGTTTCCTGCCGCTATTCTCCAGTTTACCGCAGTTACGCCGTAGGGTTGTATTTTTTTATTTAAAGATGAAATAAAAGCTCCGGCGGATACTCCCTTTTTCAGGCGCAGAATAATGAAATTCCAGTCTCCTCCCGTTTCCTGTACATTATTGTCTGTTTTAGAATCCCGTAAATAATTTTCCAGCAGGCTTACGGAAAAACCGGCATCTTCTGTTTTGCCGTAAGTTAAAAACGCTTCACCAAAAATATCGTCCGGATCGGCCGTTAAAAGGCGAATGGAGTTTTTGCCGGTTTCAGTATTTAAATAGCCGTCATTGCCGGAACCGCCAGCGACTTGTATCGAGTTGAGTACTCTGACAGTTTGGGGATCGATGATAATAATCTCATTCATAAATTGTCCGGGGTTTTTGTACTTGAAAATCCCAACTAGCGGAACTTCCCTGATTTTAAACCCCATAGCGCCGCCGGATGTTAAAAGCAGGGGCGCGCCGATATGAGGACGCTGTCCGCTGTACATTTCGATTCTTTGCGCCCGTTCTTCCGTAATCATTGCGCCGTATTCGCCGGCGCGTAAAAATCGCCCTTCTTTAAGAATAATCCCGGGAAAAAGCGAAAAATATGATTCCGCGTCAACGCCGCACAGTAAAACCGGCTCCCGGACATTCAAGAGATCAAGAAAGGCTTTGCCCGATACTTGGCTTGTTATTCCGTTTATTTCGGGTTCGGCGGCCGCGATTTTCATGACTGAATCATAGGCTGGAATGACGGGTATGTTAAAAAAAGAACTGATAACAGGAGCGTTCGCGCTAAAAAGATTCATGGTAATATCCGATGATTTTTCCAGAACAACATCGCCTGTAAGGCTTTCAACATACGCCTGACGGATACCCCGATCTATCATTCCAATTACACTGTTCCCAAGAAAGAAAAAAAAAGTAATAACCGCAATAAGCAAAATTATAATAACGCTGTTTTTTTTGTTTTTGATAATATTGCGGAGGGCAAGATAAAAAACCATTACTGTCTTTTCTCCGATTTAATGATACCGTCATGCAGAAAAACAACATGATTCGCCATTTCCCATATTTCAGGATTGTGGGTGGAAAAGATAAAGGTTGTTTTTTCTTCGCGGTTTAATTTCTGCATTAAGTTTAAAACCTTTTCTCCAGTGCCTGAATCAAGGTTGGCGGTCGGCTCGTCGGCAATGACAATTTTCGGCATGGTTACAAGCGCGCGCGCTATTGCGACCCTCTGTTGTTCTCCGCCGGACAACTCCGCGGGAATATGATTTTTCCGCCCTGTAAGCCCAACTTCTTCCAGCAGATAATTCACCCTGTCGCGGCGTTCCGCTTTTGTCCCGCCTTTTTTTGCAATCACAAGCGGAAGCTCCACATTTTCAAAAACGTTTAAAACGGGCAAAAGGTTAAAAGATTGAAACACAAACCCGATATATTCCCGTCTGAGACGCGCCAATTCCTGCCTGTCTTGGTTATTAATTTCCAGATTGTTTATTTCAAGAAAACCTCGGCTGTATTTGTCTATTAAGCCTATGATATTCATCAAAGTGGTTTTGCCGGAGCCGGAAGGACCGGCAATTGAAACAAATTCGCCTTCAGATATTTCAAGATTTATGCCTTTTAGGGCGTTAATCTCAATATTGCCCATGGGATAGATTTTCCAGAGGTCTTTAACATTGATTATCACAAGTTATTATACTCCCAAACCAGTTTAAAATCTCGTTTTATCCCTATATTTTGTTATATTGTTTATTTTTCATAACTATGTCAAGGGAATTGGAAAAAAAAAATAGAAAAAAATGCCAAGAAATGATGAAAAATGCCAATTATTGGGCTATTTTTAATATAAAGGGTTGAAAAAAATAGAAATATAAGGGATTATTTATAAGGCGAGGTATAGTTACGAAGCGTTTTATTGACAGAATAAAGTGGTTTTTCAAAGGATTTTATTCCTTACTTCTCAGGTTAATACGAAGGAATAATATGCTATATTCCTTTGCAAAAAATATATTATTTCTAAAAAGAAACGGAATTAAGGCGGCTACAAGAGAATTTAATAGCAAAATACAGAGACAGTTTAGAAAAAGTTTTTCGCGGATAGAAAAAGAACTGGTATTAACAAAGAAAAAAAGAATAAATCAAGAAGCGGCAATTTTTCCAAAACAAATAAAATTCAGCATTATTACGCCGTTATATAACACCCAAGAAAAACATCTTATTGCAATGATAGAATCTGTCATTGAGCAAACATACAATAATTGGGAACTGTGTCTGGCAGACGGAAGCGATGACGGACATGAATATGTCAGATTAATTTGTGAAAGATACGGGCTGGATGACAGCAGGGTAAAATACAAAAAACTGGAAAAGAATTTTGGGATTTCAGAAAATTCAAACAAGGCAATAGAAATGTCCTGCGGCGAGTATATCGGATTTCTTGATCATGATGACATTCTTCATCCCTCTGCCTTATATGAAATAATGAATGTAATCTGCAATAAAGAAGAAGCTGATTTCTTTTATACGGATGAGGCGATCTTTTCTACTAACGGTAAAATTGAATTAAGACACTATAAACCTGATTTTGCAATTGACACATTATATTCGCATAATTATATCAGCCGTTTTACGGTTTTTTCAAGGACGCTCATGGAAAAATCCGGTTTATTCAGATCAGAATTTGACGGAAGTCAGGATTATGATTTGATTCTTAGGTATACGCATAATGCGTCTAAGGTATGGCATATTTCTAAATTGCTGTATTTCCACAGAAAGAGGGCTCGATCAAATGTAGAAAAAAAATTAAACGTTATTTCTACGGCGGAAAAAGCAATAGCCGGACATTTAAAAGCCAGAGGAATACAAGCGCAGGTAGAAAGCAAAATCGGTCTTCCGGGATATTACAGAATCATCTATGAATTAACGGAGAAACCGCTGGTTTCGATAATAATTCCAAATAAGGATAATGCTTCTCTTTTACGCAGTTGCCTGTCGTCTATAATGGAGAGAACAACTTACGAGAACTATGAAATTATTATTGTTGAAAACAACAGTATAGAAGCTGCGACTGAAGATTTTTATAAAGAGTTAAAACGGTATAATAATATTCATGTTGTTTATTGGGAAGGAAAGATTTTTAATTTCAGTGAAATATGCAATAAAGGTTTTAGTTGCGCTAACGGAAAACAACTGATATTTTTAAATAATGACATTGAGATAATTACGCCTGATTGGATTGAAGAGATGCTAATGTATTGCCAAAGGGACGATGTTGGAGCGGTAGGGGCAAAGCTTTATTTCAGCAACCGGTCTATTCAGCACGCCGGCGTTGTATTGGGAATTGAAGGAACAGCCGGACATATTCTATACGGAGCGCCTTTTGGTTCCGCCGGGTACATGGGAAATTTACAAATTGTTCAGAATATGAGCGCGGTAACCGGCGCTTGTATGATGGTTAAAAGAAAAGTGTTTGAGGATGTAGGTCTTTTTCCGCTGGAATTTCATAATTCATACAATGATATAGATTTATGCTTAAGAATCAGAAAAGCCGGTTATTTGATTGTCTGGACGCCTTATGCTGAAGCATATCATTTTGAGTCAAAAACACGTGGATATAATATAACAAATGAAAAAAGGCGAAAATTGGCTAATGAAATGACCCTATTTAAGTCAAAATGGAAGAATGAACTTGACGCAGGAGACCCCTATTATAACCGTAATTTTTCGTTAGAAAACGCCAATTATAACATCAAGTGAAATACAGAAATTTTGCTGTTTATGTGTTGATTTATAGCTTATTTTTTGATATTATTCTTTAATGTCATATAAATTTTTTCATTTAAGCTGAAGATGATCTACCCCCTCCCCCCCCCAGCAAATTTAGCTCTTTTTTGGAGTTATTTTTATAAAATGGGGCATATTTCCTACTGTATTATGGAAAGTTTTAAGCATTGACTGTTTTAAAAGTATGGTATATATTAATTATTTGCTAAATATAACCGTATTTGACATGAAAATATATGATATTGTTGGTATATTATGGTTATAGTCAGGCAAATTCGGCAAGCCTGTTTCGGCGGCGGCGGGATTTTTTTAGGAATTTTAAAAAAAAGCCGTTTTAAGACGGTAAGGCATTTGTTTGGTCTGGTTTTGTGTATAAAGGCTAGGTAAACATTTAGTGATTTTTAAGATAAGATAAGGACAGGACAAAAAAAGTATGAATATTATCAAAAAGACAATTTCTCGTTTACAAATCCTTTATAAGTATAGAGAACTTTTTTCTCAGCTTGTATCCCGTGATATAAAACTTAAATACCGCAGAAGTGTTTTAGGTTACGTTTGGAGCATGTTAAACCCCCTTCTTACCATGCTGGTAATGGTTATTGTTTTTTCCAATTTGTTTGCGAAAAATATTTTAAATTTCCCTATTTATCTTCTTATTGGAAATATACTTTTTATGTTTATGTCAGGCGCTGTAACAAGGTCGCTTACTTCGGTATTGGGGAATGCGAGTCTTTTAAAGAAAATTTATATACCCAAGTATATTTTTACTCTGGCGGTGGTAACCAGTGAATTTGTAACGTTTCTTTTTTCAATGGGAGCTCTTATCATTTTAATTTTAGCTACAAAAACACCTTTAACAATACGGTTTATTTTTGTGGTTATCCCTATTATTCAATTATTTATTTTCAGTATTGGATTGGGTCTGTTTATGGCTCAGGCTACTGTTTTTTTTCGGGATTTGGTATACATTTGGCAGATATTTTCCACCGCATGGCTGTATCTTTCCTGTATATTTTATCCGGCAAGCATTCTGCCGGAATGGCTCTATTCTGCGGTAACACGCTATAACCCCATGTATTTTTACATAACCTTATTTCGTAATTTTACTTTAGTCGGTCCCAATATGGGCAGTTTGGATTTGACAATTCGCGGAGCCATTGCGGCTTTTTTTATGCTGTTTATAGGACTAATAAGTTTTTCATACAGCAAAAATAAATTTATTTTATATATGTGAGGTGTTTTTTGGAACCGGCTATTATTCAGGTAAAAGACGCAACAGTGCGTTTTAATATTGCCTCGGAAAAAATTGACAATATCAAAGAATATTTTGTAAAGCTCATAAAGGGCAGTCTTCATTTTAAAGAATTTCTTGCACTTAAAAATATTAATTTAGAAATAAAACAGGGAGAATCATGGGGCATAATAGGCAGTAACGGCGCGGGGAAATCAACTCTTTTAAAACTTATTTGCGGCATTATTGCGCCGAGTACCGGTTCAGTTACAGTTACCGGCTCTATATCTCCAATGTTGGAGTTGGGAGCCGGGTTTGATCCGGATTTAACCGCCGGAGAAAATATTTTTCTGGAAGGTGCTCTGCTTGGGCATAGCCGGACATTTATGCAGGAGCATTATGACGAGATAGTAGAGTTTTCCGAACTGAAAGATTTTCTTGATATGCCCATTAAAAATTATTCTTCCGGTATGCAGGCTCGTATGGCATTTTCGGTGGCAACTGTGGTAAACCCTAAGATTCTTATTGTAGACGAAGTTCTTGCCGTAGGAGACGCCGCTTTTCAACGTAAGTGCGAAAGCAGGATACGTGAAATGCTGCAAAGCACCACAACGTTACTTCTTGTGTCTCATGACAGTGGTACGATTGAACGTTTATGTAATAAAGCGCTCTGGTTACGTAAAGGCGAAGCTGTAATGGCGGGCGACGCCAAAGAAGTCTGTGCCGCTTATGGAGAGTATTACAAATGAAAGGTATAATTCTTGCCGGAGGTTCCGGCACAAGGCTTTTCCCCATTACTAAAGTTTTATCAAAACAGCTAATACCGCTGTACGATAAACCAATGGTTTATTATCCTCTTTCCGTATTAATGCTTGCGAAGATTCAGGAAGTATTGATTATTTCTACTCCTAAAGACCTTCCGTTTTTTAAAGAGTTATTCGGAAATGGCGGATGGCTTGGCATGAAATTTGAATATAAAGTACAAGAAACCCCCAGAGGGCTTGCGGACGCTTTTATTTTAGGAGCCGATTTTGTCGGCAACGAAAGTTGCGCTTTGATTTTAGGGGATAATGTTTTTTACGGACGGGGTTTTGAACAAACATTAAAAGAAATAAGAAGCCGGCTTGAAAAAAATGGCGGAGGGACTATTTTTGGCTATTATGTTAAAAACCCAAAAGCCTATGGTGTTGTGGAATTTGACAAAGCAGGAAAAGTTATTTCCATAGAAGAAAAACCCGTATCTCCAAAAAGTAATTATGCAGTGCCGGGACTATATTTTTATGATAATGCGGTAATAGATATAGCAAAAAATATAAAACCCTCAGCCAGAGGCGAAATAGAAATTACTGATGTTAATAACGCGTATCTGAAAAAAGGAACGCTTACCGTAGAAACGCTTGACCGCGGCATGGCATGGCTTGATACCGGTACTTACGACAGCTTGCTGGAAGCGGCAAACTTTATAGAAACCATACAGAAACGTCAGGGGATGTATGTTTCCTGCATAGAAGAAATTGCATATAACAACGGCTGGATAACAAAAAACGAACTGCTTAATCTTGCTTCTTCTTACAAAACCGAATACGGCGAATACCTGCGTTATATTGCGGAGAGTATGTAATGCCGTTTACATTTACGCAGTGCCCGATACAAGGTTTGTACGAGATACAGCCGAAAGTATTTGGAGATGCGCGGGGATATTTTTTTGAATGTTATTCCGAGCGTGATTTTCACGCTTCCGGAATCACGCTTCCGTTTGTACAGGATAACCAGTCAAAGTCAAACAAAGGAACGCTTCGCGGTTTGCATTTTCAGAAAACTCATCCGCAGGGAAAATTGGTCAGGACAATACAAGGTGAAGTTTTTGACGTGGCGGTGGATTTACGCCCTGATTCCCCAACCAGAGGCAAATGGCATACCGTTATTTTAAGCAGCGAAAAGCAAAACCAGTTTTACATTCCTCCGGGATTTGCCCACGGATATTTAGCACTGACAGAACAAGTTATTTTTGCCTACAAATGCACCGATTTTTATTTTCCCGAAGATGAAGGCGGCATTATTTGGAACGATCCTGATATTGGCATTAAATGGCCGGACTTGGGAATGGAATATAATTTATCCGATAAAGACAAAAAACTCCCATTTTTTTCATCGCTTCCTGCCGTGAGGTGAAAGTGATGATATGGCT
>Ga0268262_10006159_pt1 | contig 11596 bp, 9 predicted proteins | sample TergutNc150P3_FD_190354 | JGI IMG/M metagenome (GOLD analysis project Ga0268262, IMG submission 190354) | Nasutitermes corniger P3 segment gut microbial community from laboratory colony in Florida, USA - Nc150 P3 (SPAdes) (version 2) | ecosystem: Host-associated > Arthropoda: Insects > Digestive... | reverse complement strand
GCGTCTTCCAACGCCAGTTTCATGGCGATACCCATAGTGCCGCGATTCGGTTGTGTAATGTGAGTGCCGTCGGTATTGGTTCCGAATCCGACAATCTCGGCAATTATCTTCGCTCCTCGCTTTACCGCGTGTTCATATTCTTCCAGTATCAGCGTTCCCGCTCCTTCGCCGATAACAAGTCCGTCGCGGTTTTTATCATAAGCGGCGGGAGTTTTTTGCGGGCTGTCGTTTTTGGAGCTTGCGGCAAAGAGAGTGTCAAAGACAGCGGCGTTTGCGGGGCTTAATTCTTCCGCGCCGCCCGCCAGCATAATGTCTTGAATACCCTGTTTTATTGTTTCGTAAGCGAAACCTATAGCCTGACTGCTTGATGTGCAGGCGGTGTTAGTTGTAATGATTCTTCCTGTCAGCCCGAAAAATACGCCGATATTCGCGGCGCAGGTTTGAGGCATCGCTTTAATGTAAGTAGTTGCGCTCATGTTGGTTAGATCGTCTAACACAAGCATACTGTAAAAATCCATAAGGGAATCAACGCTGCCCATTGAAGAACCGTATGCGACGCCGCAGCGGCCGTTTTTTAATTCGGGATCATCAGCGTTTATACCCGCATGCGCTAACGCTCTGTCCGCTGAAACGAGGGCAAGCTGGGCGACCCTGCCGAGTCCTCGTGTTTTTTTGCGCGGATAATCGGGCATGGTAAAATCTACAGGAGCGGCAAGTCTTGTATTCATACGGGTATATTTATCCCACTCGTTCATTATACGGACAAGGTTTTTTTTCTCTTTTAGCTTTGCAAATATATCAGCCCATTCGCTGCCCAATGCGCTGACTATAGAGCCGCCGGTAATAACTACCCGCCTCATATTAACCTCTGTTTCATAACATTCCGCCGTTAACTGAAATTACCTGCCGCGTTATATACGAAGCTTCTTCTGAAAGAAGGAATACGGCTAAAGCCGCAACTTCTTCCGGCTTTCCGGCGCGCCCCATTGGAATTGACGGAAGAACTATATCCATAGGCACATCGCGGATCATTTCTGTTTCGATAATACCCGGCGCGATACAGTTTACAGTTATGGAACGGCTTGCGAGTTCTGCCGCCAAAGCTTTTGTCGCTCCTATGATACCCGCCTTTGCCGCGCTGTAATTTACCTGTCCCCTGTTTCCCGAGAGACCGGATATCGAAGAAATTGTAATAATGCGTCCCTGTTTTTTACGGCATATCGGCATAACGAGGGGGTGAATCACATTGTAGAAACTGTCAAGATCGGTGCGAAGAACTTTATCCCAGTATTCTCCGCTCATGCCGGGAAACGAATCGTCGGCGGAGATTCCCGCATTGCTGATAATTCCCCAGAACGCGCCGTTTTCTTCCGACCATTTATCAAGTTTTTCCTGACATTCTTCCCTGTTGCTTACGTCAAATTGGATCAATTCAATCTTTCCGCCTTTTTGGAGAATTTCTTTTTGCAATTCTTCGGCGGCTTCTTTTCCTTTATGATAATGCGCCGTTACATGATAACCCGCGCCGGATACGGCAACGGCGATAGCCCTGCCTATACCTCCGCTTGCTCCCGTTATCAGAACTTTTTTTTCCGTATTCAATTTAAATCCGCTCCGAGGTCAAACTTTTAAACTTTTCATCGCTGACTTCCATCACCATTAAACTTCCTTCCATAACTTTTTTGTCTTTCAAAAAAATAGCTCCTTCAAAGGTATAAATCATATCCGTACAATCAGTTTCTTTTGCTCTAATTTCCAATGAATCGCCGTTCTTAAACACAGGAATTTCCATTCGCATGGACGGGATACTCAAAATAAACCCGATAGTGGGTTTTTCTCCCTTTTCCCTTTTTCTGATTCCCGTAAGAACGGAAATCGTCTGAGCCAAAAATTCGAAACCTGCCCATGAAGGCACACCGTCTAAAACAGGATCGTAAAAAAGACAATTCTTGGTAATATTATATTCCGCGCGGATACTATGTTCAATATCATAGTCGATGACCCTGTCCAGGAGCATCATTTTACCTTTGTGGGGAATAAGGGTTTGCAGTTCTTCTTTTTCGATCAAAAATTATCTCCTCCCCAGGATTAAACTGACATTACAGCCGCCAAAAGCAAAACTGTTACTCATACATACCGAAGGCGCTTTTTGACCGTCCGCTTTTGCCGGAAAAACGGGGATTTCCTCATCTCTGACGCCGTCCCAACAGTGTACAGGAAGCCCCCTTTGTTCGGTCAATACCATCCAGCATATTGCCGCTTCCAACGCTCCCGCCGCGCCTAACGTGTGTCCGGTTATCGGCTTGGTTGAACTTATCGGCGGAGGACTGCCGAATACTTCTTTCATGGCAAACCCTTCGGCTTTGTCGTTTAATTCAGTGCCGGTTCCGTGAAGGTTGATATAGCCGATTTGACCGCCGTCCAATTCCGCGTCGGCAAGAGCGGCTCTCATCGCCTTTGCCGGTCCCGCTCCGTCTGTTCCCGGCGCGGTTATGTGATATGCGTCCGCGCTTTCACCCGCCCCCAGTAATTCAACGGCGGAATCTTCTTCCGAATCAAGCAGAAAAAACGCCGCTCCTTCGCCTAGGTTGAGTCCTTTTCTGTTTTTACTGAACGGGTTGGTGAGGCTGTCCGAAATCGCTTCCAGCGAATGAAACCCCGCGAAAACCGTATCCGAAACAACGTCCGCCCCGCCCGCTATTACAGCGCCGCACAAACCTGAGCGAATTAATTCCGCACCGCGGATAATCGCGCTTGCCCCTGAAGCGCAAGCCGTGGCGACGGTGAACACCGGTCCTGAAAGACCGAATTTACGGGCGATAAATTCCGCGGGAAAATAAGCGCTTTGAAAACGCAGACTGTAGTCTTTCGGAAAAGAGCTTTTCGCAATAAAAGCTTGATGAGCCAAAATAGAACCTTCACTGCCGTTGTCGCAAGTGCCGAAGCAAACCCCGATTTTTTCCCGACCGTATTTTGCGGCGGCTTTTTCCACAACGGGACGTATCTGTTCCAGAGTCGCGTCGATAATGCGGATAATTCTTGTCGCTCCCGCGTAAGCCGCCGGTTCGGACAGAGCGGTAACTTCGGGCAAATTTTCGGGAATAAGTCCGACGGGGAATTTTCCGCCCGCGCCGAATAAATCACGCATAACCATTCCGCCCTGATAACCTTTCAGGCAGGAGTCGTATAACTCATTTCTGTTTTTACCGGCGCAGCAAATAAGCCCAGGGGCTGAAAGCCGTATATTTTTTTTCACTCAAAATTGCCTTCCAGAGTATAGGTGTATTTCCGAAGATGATTAACAAGTCTGACATTATTTTTGTTTTTTCAATTTCTATAATAACATTTTTTCTCTAAAATAGGCTACAATATAATCAAGTTTAATGATATGTCATATTATATAAATTTATCTATTTTGTCAAACGAGCAAAAAAATACGGATAGAGCCGAACGGCAAAAAATTTTAAGCGCCGAAGCAAGGCGTATATTATCCGTGTGCGAAGGCAGACCCGTTACGGAAGACAATATAGCCAGAGAAGCTTCCGGGCGGCCTTTTTTCCCAAATCGTGATACGGACTTTAGTATTTCCCATTCAGGGTCTTTGACGGCGGTCTCGTTAGTTAAGGGGAAAAATCTGCGCACCGGCTGTGATGTTGAGCTTATACGCCCCCGAGCGAAGGCGCGGGAAATAGCGGAAGAATTTTTTTCCGCCCCTGAAAGAGATTATATTGAAGCAGAGGGACATCTTAACGAAACACTATTTTATGAGATATGGACGCTCAAAGAATGTTTTTTAAAACTACGGGGTCTTTCGGTTTTTGATATGGCAGGCGCTCCGTCTTTTATTTCTCGTGAAGGCGCATATACATTTGATTTTGTCGGTTCTTCTACAATTTCATTCTGTCTTTACGAACTTGCAGGCAGCGGCGATGAACGTTATATACTCGCAACGGCGATAGAAGGAACAGAATACAAACCTAAAATACGTTGGTTTTCTCAAGCGTCTTTAGACTGTAAAAGCATAGCGAAAATAAAAGCCGCTCCCAATCCGGCTGAGACGGTAAGTCCGAAAATATGAGTCGGCGTAAAACTGCTTAACACCAGAGCGCCGAAAGATAGAAGAGTAGTTAAGAACGATAAAGTTACCGCAAGAGATGTAAGCGGTTTTTCCTCTCCTTGTTTTTTTTCAATCATATAAAAGATATAATCCAGCCCCAAACCAAAAACCAGAACAAGAGCCGCTGCGGAAAAAAAGCCCAGTGGAATTTTATTAACCGCCAGCACGGCAACTGCGGTTATAGCTAACAGAAGCGGAACAGCGCAAATTTTAACGCTGTCAAACCTTGGGTATACCGCAAAAACTACAACGGATATAACAAGGTAGGCGGCAAGAAAAAACAACAACATAGTTTTGGTAAGTGTATCCAAATCCCGTCCTATATCTTTTGCCTTGTTTACAAAAAAAACATAGTCTAATTCTTCGGCGATAGCTCTAAAGACAGTTTCGTCTGTTGGTTTGAGGGGCAGAACGCAAGAATAGTATTTTCCGTTTTTCTCTCCTATCCACAGTTTTGAAATATCGGTAATAGAAGGCGCATTTGCGTCTGAGGGAAGACAATATTTTGCGGAGGCAAATTCGTTTTCAAATATTTGCACATAACTTTGCGGAAAGCCAAGGTATTCAAATTGAGCGGGAACAAGAGGAAGCAGAGCTTTCATAGCGTTATATGTTTCTTTTTGTTTTTTTATTGATGGGATAAAAATAGAAGTCCCAATGAATGAATTCAAATTTCCGCGTATAATTTCTTCTTCCAAACGCGTAACAAGAGATTCTTCGTTTTCCAGAGTTTCTTCGGCGGTTGATCCTGTTACAATAAAGTACCAGCCCGAAGAACCGTAATCCAAAACTTGCGCCGCCCGTTTTTCCGATTCCAGCAATGGAGCGGACATGGTGTAAAGCGAAGAAAGGTTGTTTTCTATTTTTACCGCCGAGGAGTTAATGGCAAGAAGTATCAGGACGATAAGAATGAGGGCGGCGGCAATAGCGGGTCTTGTTATCTTAGGCAAAGACAGATTCTTAAGACGAAGAAAAATTTTATTTTCAAAAAGCGTAAAGCATCTTTTGTTTTGCTCGGGTATTTTCAGGCGGGGGTATATACAGAAACAGGTGAGAAAAGAACTGAGAAGTCCCGCCATGGAAAAGACGGAGAATTGTTTTAAAATCGGGAATGGGGCGAACAGAAAAACACAAAAACAAATTTCCGTAGAAATAAAACTCATGACAACGCTTTTTGAAATATGGGAACGAATATCCGCCCCGTTTTTCAAAGACGGATTTCCTTTCCAGTGAACAAAAAAGTGAACCGAATAATCTACGCAGGTTCCGATAAGAGTAGTGCCGAAAACAAAGGTGATGATATGAATCTCCCTGAAAACCAAGAGCGCGGCTGCTGCGGCTATACCTAATGAAACTCCCGCCGCCAAAATGGAAGAAAAGACCGGTAAAACAGAACGGAAGGCATACAGAAACAAAATCAAGATAATGATAACCGTAACCGTACCTATTAACGATATTTCCCTTTGCGCGCCCGAAGCGCTTTCGTAACTGTGGAAAGGTATCCCTGAAAAATAAAATTCCAGCTCGGGTACGGATTTTTTTATTTCGGGCGCAAGAGCGTAAATTTTTCCTACGGCGTTCTGTCCCGATTGCAGAGAAACCGCTTGCGGAGCGAGAATTAAACGGAGCAATACATACCATGTTCCGTCTTTATCCGCTGCAAGAACGTCATCCTTGATGTTAAGACTGCCGCCCGTCAGTAATGAAGACGATAAATATTCTTCCATACGCCTTTCCGCAAGAAGGAAAGGGTCTTTTTCGATGTTGTCCAGCGGGAAAAAATTAAAAGCGCCGAAGGCGGACGCAAGCGCGTCTTGCGCTATTTCCCGCGCTCCGCCGTTTTCCAGCAAGTTAATCGTTTCCTTTCCCGCTATAACAAAACGGTAATCGTACAGATAACGGCTGAACTCCGCCATTACGGCGGAATCAAAATAAAGTGAAATATTTTCAAAATCAGGCGAATGTTCAAATTCAGCGTATAACATTTGCGCGCCTTTCTTAGCGTTTTCAAAATCAGGCGCGGCGGAAAGGATAAGAATTTCCCGTCCTATTTTTTCAGCAAGTATAGTATCCGCTTCCATTACCGCCTTGGATTGGTTTGAGCGCGGGAGCATATCAGACAGCGCGGTGTTTATGCGTAAAGGACCGATAACAAAAACGGAAAGCAAGAGGAGCAGGGGAATAGTTATGTGGACGGCAAGCCACAGCCTCAAGGGTGGTATATTACGGCAAAACAAAAAAACTTTTTTCATTGGCATTTAATTCCGCCGGATAATTGTGGTTCGACAAATAATACTTTGCAGTATCGCCGTTTTGTTCGTATATCAGTATTGATCTTATCGCCGCATCGCCTTTCATAATGATTTTTTCCGCAAAAGAGCCGACAGCGTTATTTTTAGGAGTAAGCCCCAATTCCCAAGCGGCTGCGCTGCCGGAGTAATAAACATTAAAATTGTCCATTAACCCTTGGCTGTTGCCTGAAAATATTGCGCTGATAACCTCCGCCATACGAAGAAACGTTTCATTCCCTTGCGCGTTCAAAACAGTTTTTTGCCTGCCCGATCTGGATTGTATAACGTAATCTTTTCCCAATGTCAGCGTAGACGGAAAAGGTTTTACTGTATCCCATACCATGCCTAATCCAATCGCGATAATAAAATTACCTGAAGATTTTAAAGATCGATTAAGGCGGCTTACGGTTTTTTCTTGTTCAAATTTTCCGCGTATAAAAACATGTTCGGAAAGACGCGAGCAAGTTGTTTTAAATGCGTCCATGGTTTGCGGTTCAAGAGGGCGGCGGAAAATTTCTTCCGATTGGGTTTGCGCCCATATTCCCGCGGCGCAAAGAAACAGCGCCAGAAAAGCGGTAATTCGCCTCACTGTTTTCTTTCTCCGATAAACGCTTCAACTTTTTCGACTAAAATCTGCGGACACACAAAACAGGAATCGTTCTTCTTAATATCAAACGCCATTTGTGTGCTGGAGCCTTTGGTTGTGATTTGTCCTGTTTGAGCGTTGCGGATTTCATATCGTATCAAAAGACGGTTTTCGTATTCCATAAGAATTGCTTTTACAATCGCGCGGTCTCTAAAGCGGAGCGAGCTTAAATATTTTACGGAAACTTCAATTACCGGAAACGCATAACCTGATTTTTCCATATCATCATAGCTGTAGCCTATTTTTTCCAAAAGCGTACGGCGGCCGATCTCGAAATAATTTAAATAATTCCCATGCCATACAATCCGCAGGGGATCAAGATCGAAAAATTCAACGGTAATTTCAGATTCCGTGTAAATATTGTAGGGCCCGTTATTTTCTTTTGATTCCATTATCACGCCTCTTTTGACCAGAAGTCATAGAAATTATACCATTGAAAAGGGGTTTGTTTACAGTAGTTTTCCAGGGCTGCGGCAAAAGAATCGGCAAGAAGGGCGCTTTGAGCGTATCTTTCCTTTCTGGAACATTCAAAAGACAGCGTATTTTTGTGCACATGCATATCATATTCAGGTTTTATGGATAAATCCCCTCGGCGAAAGGCAAAAACAAAATAAACGGGTGCTTTTAATAACGCCGCAAGATAAAAAATCCCCGGCGAAAAAGGCGCGGGTTCCCCAAGAAAGGAAATCATGAATTTTTTCCCATCTGTATTACCGTTAGCTGCTGTTCTGTCTCCGGCAATCGTTACCATGGCTCCGTTTGCAAGCTGTTCTTCCAGTATGACTGCGGTATGAGGACCTATTTCAGCGGCGTTGATAATGTCAAAACTTGATTCAGGATTCAGTTCTTTAAGCATACGGGAAAAATTTTCGTTGACTTTTGTATCGATAACGGCGGTTATAGGCGTTTTTCTTGATACCGCTGTCCGATTGAAACTTGCAAGTCCTCTTAAAAGTTCGATATTTCCAAGATGAGAAGTAATTAAAAAAACTCCCTTTCCGTCTTCCAAGGTTTGGATTAATTCGTTAATATCATCATTTTGAAAATGTATATTCTTAAACTGAAACTTGCCGCCCCATGACTGCAGTTTTTCCACCAGCGCGAGAGAAAAAGAAACGATATGCCGCAGCGGGCCGAAAGGAGAAAGACATTTTTTCGCTGTGTCTTGCCGCGTAACAAGTGGAGCGGCTTTTTGCAGATAACGTTTGGATTCGGTTCTTGCCCTTTTTGAAAAAAGAAAATAAAAAAAACCGACAGGAAACGCGAGAATACGCATAATAACAACAGGGAACAATTTAAATAAAACCAAAAGAAGTTTTACATGCCAATATCCGGCGGCCTTTTCTTTATGCTGAGACCAATGTATGGGAGTTTCTTCCGTTTTTTCCATGGTTACAATTTCCTGATCATTTTTTACCGCGTTTAAATTTCCTTATAATCAACAGCGGCAATCTAAGGAGCATGCCTGCAAACAGTCGGCTGAACATAAAGCTTATACGGATATTATCTCTGACCATGCGGAAATTGGAAACCCCGTCCTTGGGGTAAATTACTTTTATTGGGTGATATAACGGGAGCGTATTCTTCCAGTAAAGACGCACCAAGATTTCAGGGTCAAAGCCCATGCGCTTGTCTAAAAAAAGGTTTTGAGCTGCGCGTAATGACGCGTCTACAGGGTATACTCTAAAACCGCATAACACGTCTTTTAAATCTTTTGAAAGCGTAACCACGGCAGCCCAGAAGTTGGAAATCTTTCGTCCGTTTACCCTGCCTTTGGGAGCGGTCTTGTCAAATTCAGGGTATCCGCAGATAATTCTGTCGGGGTTTTTTGCGGACTCTTCAAGAAAAAATTCAGTCTTTCCTTCGTCATGCTGTCCGTCGGCGTCTATCTGAAGCACATGGGTCAGACCCAATTCCGCCGCTTTTTTTAAACCGCATATAACAGCCGCTCCCTTGCCGCCGTTTTTTTTCAAACTTACAAGCGCGGCTCCCGTTGTTTTTGCGGCGCATTCGGCAAGAAGGGTTTTTGTTTCCGCGTCGTTGCCGTCGTCCGCAATGATTACCGTCAGACCAGTAGCCGCGAGCCGTTCAGCCAGAGAGCAAGCTGTTTTGCCGTGTTTGTATACGGGGATAAGAAAGCCTTGTTTCATTTGTTCTCCGGTATCACTGTCCCTGTTGAATAGACAGTTTTATTATCGGGAGAAGACATAACAAAAGATATTGATTTTTCTTTTTTTACCAGTTTAAGAAGAAGAGGAGTAAAAGGTCGGATAAAATTGATAAATTTTACCCGCTTAATTTCAGATGACCAAATACTTGTTCCCAGATACCGCGCCGCAAAACGAATAATCAATTCCGCCTGCGCTATCGCGGGAAGGATAAGGAATCCCGGAAAATGACCGTCAAAGTACGGACTTGTATCGGGAATGGAAAATTCTACGCTTACCGAGTTTTCGTTTTTTTCGATAACTTTTTCCTTTTCCAAAGCGCCAAAGCCTTCACTCGTAACAACGTTAACTGCAATTTCTTTCTTGCCTGAAAAAAGAAATTCGATATCTTCTTTCTTTTTCTTTCCCTGCGCGTCAAGAGGCAGAGTTTCAGGATAACGCCATTTTTTCGGAATAACTATGTTTTCAAAATATTGAAGAAGGTACTCTCTCCAAAAATTATTTATTTCGAATTTTTCAAGTCCTTTAAAACGTTCTTTTCCTTTGTTGTTAAAAACCACAGCGGCGGCAAGATATTGACGCTTATCTTCCAGAAAGATCACGCATACGTCGGATGCAAGACCCGATTGTAAAATACGGTTTTCTATTTCAGTAAAGGAAATTCGTTTTTCCTCGATCTTTACAACAGAGTCAATGCGTCCTTTAAGCAGGAAACGATCGTCTTTTAATATTTCAACCATGTCGGCTGTTTCAAAACCGGCAGGGTCTTTGATATACGGCGAGCGTATAATTAAACAGCCGTCTTTGTTTTGGCTGATATTAGCGTTGTCAAAGACCGTCCACTCCTGACCATTGACCGACTGCCTCCACGCAATGCCGGAAGTTTCCGTACTGCCGTAAACTTCAACAGGCCAAAAGCCGAAAATTTCGTTTGTCTTTTGCGCCGTGTCAAATTTAAGAACGCCGCCCGAAGTAAATATCCACGGTGATTTTAAGTTAAGGACAGACGGAGTTTCCATTTCAACCGCCCGTTTAAGAAAAGCCGGTACGGTAATAATCATATATTCGGTATCGGATAAATTTTCTATCTCTTCGGGAAATTCGATCCGTGTCCTTCTAAAAGGCGTTCCCAAAGTAAACGGTAAAAATATAGAAAACAAAAGTCCGTAAATGTGGTGCTGGCTAACGGTGGAACATAATTTGCGTTTAAGAAATTCATCGCCCCATTTGGAAATTATAAAACGGTTGTCCGCTTCAAATTCCGTAAGCCTCTGCTGTACCGCTTTAGGTTTTCCCGTGCTTCCCGATGTATACATGATGATAGACGTTTCGTCAGCGTTAATAGCCGGCGCTTCTTCCGCAAGACTGTCTGTCTTTTGCAAATCTTTTAGAAGCGAAGGAATGTGAAAAGTATTTTGCGGAGTTTCTCCTTCAGGAAAAACTTGGTCGGTAAGGAAAGGAACCGCTGTTTGCGCCGCTGTTTGCGCCGCACCGCTGCGAATTTCTTCAATATAAGAGGGACTAACATTTGCGCTTAGAAGTATCTCTTTTTTACACTGGAGCAGGGCGGTGAACGTTAGAAGAAAGTACCAGCAGTCATCGCAGTGTAAAAGCCATTTATCGCTATTCTGCGAATTAATTACACGGCGCAATTCGGAAACGCCGTCAAGAAAATCTCCCCATGTCTTGTAAACGGCATCGCTCCATACGCCCTCATAGCACAGGATCGTAGACAGAGGACGGGAATTATTTTTAAAGCCTGAAAGCGGAAAGCTTTGAGGCATTTTTTTCTGTACCATTTTTCGTACCATGAATTCCACCGCAAAGAGGGCTCCTATCAGTATATAGGAAATTCCGCCGTTATAAACAGACCACAGCGTGTCGGAACCGAAAAAAATAGTCCATGCGGCAATGCTTCCGTTGACGATAAAAAACCCGCACCAAACATACGTTACTTTACGGCAGTAAGCGGCGACTCTTTTTTCATTCAGAGAGCCTTGAATCGATTTATCTTGCATTATGGCAAAACGGAAAATCATGCTTGGGGGAGAAAAAAGAGTGCCGCCGAAAGCCGCCAGAAACAGAATATTCATAAGAAGAGGGTAGAGCTTTAAAATGACAGCGGAGTTAATAATAAGGCATAATCCGCCAAGCCCCAAAAGGAGAGCGGAATTCCAAAGGAAGGAAATGCCCGATGTCTTTTTTTTTGCGGACGTTCCTGTAATAAAAACAATAAGGGCGAAGCCTATAACAAAAATGGAAAACAGCCGTAACGGAGTTTTACGAATTACCAGAAAATAAAAAATCAGCGCAGGATAAAGCGCAGCGGCGATAAAAAATAAAACTTTGGTAATACTTCGGAACTTGAAAGGCA
>Ga0268262_10006158_pt1 | contig 11598 bp, 16 predicted proteins | sample TergutNc150P3_FD_190354 | JGI IMG/M metagenome (GOLD analysis project Ga0268262, IMG submission 190354) | Nasutitermes corniger P3 segment gut microbial community from laboratory colony in Florida, USA - Nc150 P3 (SPAdes) (version 2) | ecosystem: Host-associated > Arthropoda: Insects >... | reverse complement strand
GCAGATAATCCCCGGATACAAGATATATGCCGGGCGAGGTTTCTTCTATCCTGTAGCCGCGAGTCCCGGCAAGGTATCTCAGCAGTTTGCGCGGATGCCAAAACAAAGGCGGAGGAGGTAATGATGACGAAGTATATAATATCGTCGAGCCAACTGCCGGAAAACTGACTATTAACGGTCTTACCAAGCATGAGGGCAAATCTATTTATGCTACTGCAAATAGCGGAGATCTGTTTCTTACGGCAGCCGCTTCTATAACACCCACAGATATAATCAGTCAAAAAATTGTAAACGGTTCTGTTACACTACAGGTTTGGCAAACATTCCCCCCAAGCTTTCTGCACAAGAAAAATTATAAAGGAAACGACACCGTGTCTTTTACTATCTTTACAGAAGATGATAAGGACTTGGATGGTACTCAAAATGGTTTACCCGTGATCCATTCTGTGTCTGTAACTTTTACTAACGGAAAAGGTTCAGGTACATACTCTCCCGGTCCCTAATCCCCAGTCTTAGTCCCCGTGTAACGCGGCTCAGGGGCTGTAGCCCGCGGGTCGGGGGCTGAGATCCCTGTCAATAGAAAAAGGAGAGATAAACCATGCGTACAGACCGGCTTCCCGCAAAACGCGAAGAACAGCTCGCTATGGCGAACAAATGGATTGCCGAACTGCCCAATCACCGGGGCGTGCGGACGGTCACGGCCTGATCCCCGTTCCCTTTATTCATTGCTCATTGTTCCCCATTCCCTGTTCCCTGTTCCCTATTATATGATATAATCAATTTTCAAGGTTAAAAGAATGAAACGGATTATAGATGTCCCGGGGAAGAAGCTGATTATCTTTTACCGGATCATTGTCGTGTTGCTGTTATTGCTGGTCGTCCTGCTGATAGCGGGCAGCCTGTACGGGCTTCTCCGTTCACGGGATTCCGGACCCTTGTTTCGCATAGGCGGGAGAGGGCAGGGGAGCGCTGCCGGAAGCGGCATTGCCGTCCCGGATGCCTTCGTCGTCTCTGACGGCACAAACGCTTACAGCGTTTTTTCTGGCATCGGCACGCTGAGGATCCAAAACACGGGCAAGTCCCAGGCCTCAGGGAACGAGAAACCGGCGGTCATTATAATCTCTATCAGTTTTCCCTATAAGTCGGATGACCGCTCTTTTACGGAGGAGCTTGCATCCAACCTCGGAAAATTCCGCTCCGTCGCCACAAATTACTTTGCCAACCTGCCGAGGGACAGCCTGTCCAAACTGGATGAGGAACAGGCGAAAGCGGAAATCCTCAGGCAGTACAACGCCCTGCTCCGCCTGGGCAGAATCGAGGCCCTGTACTTCGGCGAGTTTGTGGTAATGGAATAAATACATAAAGAAGAAAGTAAAATTAAGGGGAGTCGGGTTATTGGTTGCTCCCAATCATTTGAGCGAATGTACTATTTGGTCGCCGTGAGCGCCGGTAACTTCCTCATTGCGGGAATTAATCGTTAAGTCCATTGCTTCAAGCGGAATAGCGCCGAGCAGGTTCTCATCGGTATCGGGTATGACAAGAGCCTCGCAAATGACGCTGCGGTCTTTCCATGAAATTTCAAGCGGGTCCGAAAACTTATACGTTGCCTTCGTCCCGTCGGCAAGTATTCCGGGCGCGGTTCTTGTTGTTTCCAGGCCAAGGATTTCGCGGGTGGCGTCATTAATCACCATTGTCCATGCGCCCGAATCAACCAGGGCGTTGACGGTGGTTTGCCTGATTTCATGCTCAGGCATAAGTCCCTTTTGAGCCATCATCATATCAATGCCGTTTTTTAAGGTAATTTCCGCATGAACCAACCCCATGTTGTTTTCTCCTCTGTCTACAATAATACTCAAATACTCAAAAAAAAAAAAACAAGAAATCAAGAGAATAAAGGAAGAAAATCCAGTCCCCAGTCCCTAGTCCCCAGTCCCTATTTATGGTATACTACCCTTATCTATGCAAGTAAGCACTTTTAAGCAGGGCATACGCCTTCCGATGCGCAAGCACGCCACGGAGGGCAAGCCGGTTGAACTGGTCCCCTTGCCCAAGCAGGTGGCCATACCCGTTAACCAGCATTTCGGGGCGCCCAACCGCAGCCTGGTCAATGTCGGCGACATGGTGCTGCGCGGGCAGAAAATAGCCGACGCCGCAAGTCCCGCGCCCAACGTCCTGGGCAGTTTTACCGTGCCGGTTCACGCTTCCATAAGCGGCAAGGTGGTGAAGATTGAGCCGAGGTTTCAGTCAAACAACACCGAGGGGCCGTGCATTATAATAGAAGCCGTTCCCGGCGAGGACCCGCGCAAAGAGCAATTTCTTCCTCCCCTTGATCCCTTTACATGCTCCAAAGAGGAAGCCTTGACGCGGATCAGGGACTCAGGCATTGTCGGCATGGGGGGGGCGGGCTTCCCTTCGCATATTAAACTTTCCCCTCCGCCCGGCAAAAATATAGACCTGATCATCGCGGACGGGGCCGAGTGCGAGCCGTACCTTACAACCGACGAGGCGGCAATGAGCGAAAAACCCGACCTTCTGATAAAGGGCCTTGCCATTGTAATGAAAATCACCGGTGTAAAACGGGCCTTCATCGGCATAGAGGACAACAAGAAAAACATCATCCCCATGCTGGAGCAGGAGATACGGCTTGGGGAAGAGACCCTGGGAGAATCCGGCGGCGAAATTTCCATCAGGCTCTGCCGCACCCTGTACCCCCAGGGCGGCGAGAAACTGCTGATCACGGCCCTTACCGGAAGGGAAGTGCCCTCCGGCGGCCTGCCCATGGACGCGGACTGTATCGTGCATAACGTCGGTTCCATTATCGCAATTGCCGAGGCGTTCTATCTGGGCAAACCCCTGATTGACCGCGACCTTACCGTTTCCGGCGGGGCATGCAAAACTCCCAAAAACATCCGCGCCCCCCTGGGCGCTTCATTAAACGACATGCCGCCCGAGTTTATGGAAATAGACCATGACAGGCTTGCCAAGATACTGTACGGCGGCCCCATGATGGGAAGCGCCGTCGCCTCGCTCGACGTGCCGATACAGAAAAACACTTCGGGCATTATCCTGATGACGGATGAAGAAACTTTCAAGGACGCGGAAGGTCCGTGTATCCGCTGCGGCCGCTGCATAAGATGCTGTTCCTGCCGCCTTAGCCCGGTAATAATGAACAACAGCCTTGAAGCGGGCGATTTTGATTACGCCGTCAAGGCGGGCCTGCTTGACTGCATGGAATGTGGGAGCTGTACCTATAACTGTCCGGCGCGGATCAAGCTGGTTCAGCGTTTCCGTGTTGGAAAACAAAAATTAAAGATGATAAAAAAATAGCCCTGGGAGATAAATATGGCAGAAACTAAAACAGGCAGTCAGCGGAAACCGGTTCTTCCTTTGCTTGCGTCAAGCCCCCATATTGCCGCGCCTGTAAATTCAAGGATGCTGATGGGCAATATGCTTATCGCGCTGACTCCGGTTTCTATTTTTAGCGTTGTGATTTTCGGGCTGCCCGTCCTGCTCAACATCATTGTCGCCGTGGCCGCCGCAGTCGGCGGCGAAGTCCTTTTCAGGCTTGCGACCCGTCAGGACATCCGTGCGCGGGATCTTTCCGCAGGGGTTACGGGCCTCTTGCTTGCCCTTGTAATCCCGCCCTCGCTGCCCTTGTGGATGACTGCCCTGGGCGCGTTATTTGCCGTAATAATGGCGAAGGAATTTTTTGGCGGCCTGGGCGCGAACGTGTTTAACCCGGCCCTTGCCGGCAGGGCCTTTCTCCTGATGAGTTTCCCCTCAGCGATGACGACATGGCATATACCCCAGGAGAGCTTCCCCCTCGCCCTCACGGACGCGACCAGCGGGGCTTCCTATTTGGGAACGCTTAAGACAGGCGTTGAGGTTGCAGTCCCCTACCCGGAAATGGTAAAGGAAATGTTTTTTGGTTACCACGCGGGAAGCGCCGGCGAGACTTCGGCCATCCTGATACTGGCGGCGTTTGTATACCTTCTTGCCACGAAAACCATTGACTGGCGTGCGCCGGTTTCAATGATACTGACAGTTTTCGTTGCCGGTTTTTTGCTGGGCTTTGATCCCCTGCTCGCGGTTCTTTCGGGCGGGGCGCTCTTCGGCGCGGTATACATGACGACGGATTATGTGACGTCGCCGCTTCCTCTCTGGGGCAAGGTTATCTTCGGCGCGGGAGCGGGGCTTATCACAATACTGATACGGAAATTCGGCACATACCCGGAAGGGGTGTGTTATTCGATACTGATAATGAACTGCGCCGTTCCCTTCCTTAATAAACTGCTTCCGCGCAAATATGGTTATGTACCAAAGAAGGCAACGCCTTCGCAGAAGGCGACGGCAGGGGGTAGCAAATGAAAAACATCGCCGGAATGGTCAAGCTTGGCTGTATACTCGCCGTTTACGCGGCCGTCGCCTGCGTCATGCTAGCCTTTGTGTACGCGGGAACTTCAAAGATAATCGCTTCGCGTGTGGCGGCGGATCAGCAGGCTGCGTTAACAGAAATTTTTCCTGACGCGGACAGTTTTGAGCCGGTGCAGGGCGTCGCCAGTCCTGATCCTTCGGTAAGCATTATTGACGCGTACCTCGCAAAGAAGAACGGAACAACTGCCGGCATGGCGCTTAAGCTGTCACGCGCAAGCTATGCCGGTCCCATTGTGCTGCTGGCGGGGGTCAGCGTTGACAAACGCATAACCGGGGTAAAAATAATGGAACATTCGGACACTCCGGGGCTGGGGGCAAACGCCGCCTCGCCGTCGTATTTTGTAGACCGGGCAAACGGCGTCACGTTTTACGGCCAGTTCAAGGAAAAAAACATAAGCGATCCGTTTACGGTAAAGGGCGATGTCATTGCGATTACCGCGTCCACAATTACCAGCAGGGCCGTCACTGCGGCGGTTAAGGCGGCAGGCCTTGCCGCGACCGAATGGCTTTCCACCGGAGGTTCAAAATGAGTGAAAAAAAGGAATCGTTATTAAAAATTTTTGCCAACGGCATTATCCGCGAAAATCCCCTCCTGATGCTGATGATAGGGCTCTGTTCCAGCCTGGCGGTTACCACCTCGGTTGACAACGGGATCGGCATGGGGCTTTCCATGACCTTTGTCCTTTTAATGTCGGAACTGGTGATCAGCGCGTTCCGCAAGCTGATCCCCGATTCGATACGCATTCCCATTTTCATTATTGTTATCGCCGCGTTTACCACGGTTATCGACTATGTGTTAAAGGCATGGTTCCCCGGCCTGTCAAAGGCGATGGGGGTCTTTATACCGCTCATTGTTGTTAATTGTATTATAATGGGCCGCGTGGAAGGCTTTGCCTCAAAACGCCCGTTACGCGATTGTCTGGCAGATTCCTTGGGCATGGGCCTGGGCTATACATGGGTGCTTGCCGGCATCGCTCTGGTCCGCGAGCTTTTGGGCAACGGCACGATTTTGAATTATCAGGTGATGCCCTTAAACTACAAACCCGTGCTTTTCTTTATATTGCCGCCGGGGGGGTTCTTTGTTTTCGCCCTGTTCATCGCCCTTAATCTTTACATCAAGTCGCGGCTTAAGGAGCCCGCTTCGGCTGATAGCGGCGAAGGCTTTGGCTGCTGCAAGCCGGACAATTGCGCCGATTGCGGCGCGGTTGCAGGCGCGGGGGGTAAGGAATGAACCTTTTTAAAATATTCCTCGCGGCGTTTTTAATTGACAATGTCGTGTTGATGCGTTTTATCGCGCTCTGCCCCTTTATCGGCATGAGCACCGACGAGGATAAATCAGTCGGGATGGGGCTGGCCGTTGTTTTTGTGACGGTTATAGCCACAGCCGTTACCTGGCCGATTTACCGTTTTATCCTTGAACCGCTGGGGCTGGTGTTCCTTCAGTTACTGGTTTTTATCCTGGTTATCGCCTCACTGGTACAGCTTGTAGAGTATTTTCTTAAAAAATCCATACCCGGCCTGTATAAGGGCATGGGGATCTACCTTGCCCTGATTACGACTAACTGCGCCATTCTGGCAGTTACGCTGGACGTGATTAACAACACCTGCGTTTTTACGGGCAAGCCCTATACGTTTATAGAAGCCATTGTTTACGCCATCGGCGTCGCCCTTGGGTTTCTGCTTTCCATGCTGTTATTGGCGGGTATCCGGGGCCGGCTCAGGACAAGCCCTGTTCCCGCTTTTCTAAAAGGGACGCCGGTGCTTTTTCTCGCCACGGCGCTGCTTTCAATAGCCTTCATGGGCTTTAAGGGGCTGGTACAATGATTTTAATCAGGGAACAGGGAACTCGCCAACAAAGTTGGCGCGGGAACAGGGAACAGGGGGAGCAATGATTATAGTAGTAATAACAGCGGTTTTTGCGCTTGCAATCGCTTTTGTTCTTGGAACCGCCCTGGGGTTTTTCAAGGATTTCTTTGCCGTGCCGCAGGACCCCCTTGCGGGCAAAATTCGCGAAGCCCTGCCCGGCGCAAACTGCGGGGCCTGCGGTTTTCCAGGTTGTGAAAATTACGCGATTGCCATAGCAGGCGGAAACGCAGGGATCAGTTCCTGTTCGGTCGGCGGTCCTGCCGTTGTTGAAAAACTCGCCCTGATTACCGGCAAGGCAGGAGAAGCGGTGAAGCCGGCCGTAGCGGTTCTCTGTTGCCAGGGTTCGAACCTTAATACCCCGCAAAAGGGAATCTATACCGGCATTAAAAACTGCCGGGGCGCGAAACTGGCGACGGGCGGAACCAGGCTTTGTTCTTTCGGATGTCTCGGCTTCGGCGACTGCGTGAAAGCGTGCAAATTTGGCGCTCTCAGCATGGACAGTAAAAAAGGCCTGCCTGTAATAGATCTCGCGAAATGCACCGGCTGCGGCATGTGCATAAGCGAATGTCCCCAGGCTCTTATCAGGGCTGTCCCCAAAGATCAGAAAGGCATGATGGTGCTTTGTTCAAACCGCAGCCTCAACAGGCAGCAGGTCGCGAAAAGCTGCAAGATCTCCTGCCGCAAATGCGGTCAGTGCGTGAAACAATGCCCCCAACAGTGCATCGATCTGAGTACAAACATCCCCGTCGCGGATCTGACAAAATGCACTTCCTGCGGCATCTGCGTGGAAAAATGCCCCACAAAAGTTTTGAAGATCATTGAGAAACAATTAGCAATCAGCAATTAGCAGTGAGTATCACGCAACGCTTACGAACCAAAACCCCGATCCCTGTCTCCAATTAAAACTTAATTTTAATTTTTTGGATATTTTTTCATCTGTTATTTGTATAAAAATCTCTTTTACCGCATGTATCTGTATAATTATTCCAGGGGGGAGGGCCTTATGCGTCTCAATGTGAACGATACTGATTTCAGTGAAGTTCTGGGCAGGCACTGGAATCTGACAGAGGTAAGAAATAAGTCCGTTACTATCAACATAGACAGGACTGGAGCTCCAATAGATATTTATACCATTAAATTTGAAACAACCCACTTAACCGGCACGGGCGCGGTAAATTTTTATTCCGCTACTTATACAGCGCGTGAAAATCACAGGATTTCTATTGTAGGAGTCGCCCGTATTCGTGATGATACGTTATACGAAATGGAAGAATTTACGGAGAACGAGTTCTTCCGGTATCTTCAAAGGGCAAACGGATGGGATATTCACGGCGGAAAACTGGAACTGTACACCTATGATGAAAACGGAACCAGGGCGATTATGATTTTCTTCCATACCGAGAGGGACAGTCCCTAGTCCCCGGTCCCTGTTATTTGAAACTGCTTTACCGCGAACATCGCCGTTTCCCTCAGATCGCCTACTGTCTCCTGCCGCAGAAGCGCCATGCGGAAAATGGCGGCTTCTATAAAACTGTATAAATAGTCGTCTGCGGTTTTTACGTTTACAGGTTTCAGTTTGCCGGATTTTATTCCTTCTATCATAAGAGATGACAGGATATGCCTCAGCCTGAGGGTGCGTCTTCGGACAGGCTTTGCGGGATCGCCTGAGCTTTTTGAAAGGTGTAAAAGGTAATCAAGTATAACCGAAAGCAGGAGGCGGTTTTCCTCTATATGTCCAAAAATTTTCATTAATACTTCTATGATTTTTTCTACGCTGTCCGGCGAAGAATCGGAGAGGGTCAGTTGGATGTCTTCTTCAAGTTTCGCCAGAAGCAGTTTGATACTGTAGTTGAAGATCTCTTTCTTGTTTTTAAAATAAAGATACAGGGTCGTTCTTGTTATACGGCATTTGTCCGCTATTTTCTGAAAGGTCGCGTCCACATAACCCTCTGTAATAAAAACGTCAAGAGCTTTTTCCAGTATCTCCTTCCGCCTTTTCTCATGCTCCACCACAATCGACATTCTGCCCTCCTGTTTTTTACCGATTGCTATAATTTCTCATATTGGTAAAAGTACGCGGGAACGGCTCCACCCGTAATCTCGCGGCATGAATCCGCCTTCCTGCCGAAAAAAGACTCAAATCCGGGATGATCGCTTATCACGGCAAGTTTCCAGCCGGGAAAATTCTTCGCCAAAATTCCCATCTCCCTGTAAATTTCCAGCGATGCCTCTATATCACCCAGACGCTTGCCGTAGGGGGGATTGGTAATGATAAAGCCCTTCGGTTCGTCCTCGGCTTCAAAAGGAGGCCGCGCCATGTTCATAGGCGTTGTCGTAACAAGCGGAAGCCTGTCGGCAGGCGGTCTGCCAGTCTGCGGATTACGGTTTTCAGCTAACGCATGGACCTTATTCAGGTTTGATAAAGCGAGCGAGGAGGACGCGGGGTCCTCGTCGCTTCCGGCAAGGCGGATCAGCCGTTCAAAATTGATTCTGGAGCGAAATTCGGAGCGTACCGTTTCTTCGATTTTGTTGTCGGCGATAAGCAGCCTTTCAATGGCGAAACCATGAAGGCTCCGGTTCCGGCACAAGCCGGGCGCCATGTCCCATGCGTACATCAGCGCTTCGGCGAGGATAGTGCCGGAACCGCAAAAGGGATCGTATAACGGATACTTGCGCTTCCAGCCCGAAAGCAGGATCATCGCCGCCGCGGTGGTTTCCCTCAACGGCGCGATGCCGCCGTCCTTCCTGTACCCTCGCTTAAAAAGCGGCTCCCCGCTTAAGTCGAGCAGAAGGGAAACCGTGTCTTTTTCAACATAGACCCTTACTTCCGCCGCCCGCTCCGTATCCGGCAGCCGCGAAAGCCCGCTGTGCGTACAGAGCCTTTGCGCCGCCGCCTTGTGCGTAATTGCCTGTATGCTCGTCTCCGCCTTCAGCCGCGAACCGCCCGAGCGCACCTTGACGATTTTCAGCCCCGACTGCGCGGGGACGAATTTTTCCCAGGGTACTTCCTGTGTTTTTTCAAAAAGCGCGTCAAAGTCTGCGGCGTGAAAACTAGTCGCTTCCAAAAGCACGCGGTCGGCGGCTCTCAGCCCCATCAGGGAACGGTATAGTCCGGTTATATCGGCCTTAAAGCGCACCTTGCCGTAAGCCGATTCAATAACGCCAAGCCCCAGTTTTTTCAGTTCGTTTGAGACAGCCTTCTCCGTACCCACGGCGCAGAGCGCGACAGCGTTGTAAAGAGTTTGCGGGTTTTCCTGTTTTGCCACTTTTACAGTATAACATATTTTGTGGTTTTGTCAGGATAGGGAACAGGGAACAGGGAACAGGGTTATTGTTCGTTCTGCCCAAATTGGGCAACCGGTGGTTCCCCAATTTGATAATAAGACAAATCCAATTAGTGAAACACTGTTTCCCCAATTCAACTCTAATATTACTTGGTCACAATATATTTTATTGACTCGTATTAGGATTGTGTTATGCCGTGATAAGAAAGATGCAATGGTTGAAATGATGCTTCCTGAAAAGAATAAACATATTTTTGCCGGAAAGTACAAAACGGTATTACCAAGTAAAGATGAATTAAAACACTTATTGGAAGAGCAGTGAACAATTATTTTTTTTCAATCATTGTGATAAAATGAGTTTATAAATGTACATTGCGTGAAAATGGAAAAAGAGGCATACTCTAAACATGGAACTTGATTTTGAAATAGACAAAATAACCGAATCAATCGAAAACGCCGAGACAGTTTTCCTGAAACGGAGGCAAAATTATGATATGGTTAGATACCAAAGAAGAAGTAGACTTTGACTGGTTTATGGAAGTCCTGAGAAACAATGAACTACAGGTTGTCAGTAGAAAACTAACCAAAGAAGACGATGAGGAAATCTGTAGGGCAATCGCCGAATACAATAGTAATGCAAAAGTCGGCGCGGAATGCATGGCACTGGAAAGAAATTAGAAATACGCCGATTAGATTGCAAACAACGAACCCCAGTCCCTGATCCCTAGTCCCCAGTCCCTATGTAGTTGTATAATCGGCTTATGTGGCATCCCAGAATGACGGAATTTGACAACCGCATGAAGAAACTGTTTGATGAAGTCGATGATTTTATAGAGGACCGCTACGGCGGCCTATACAGTCTGCACCCTAACCGTCCCGAAAGGGGCGAAACAGCCAACCCGGAGGCGGACGGGCTTTTTAACATAGGTTTAAATTTTACACCTGGTTACAGATCGGAGTTGGGCAGGGGCTACCTTATTGACGTATCAATGGCGACCCTTGACAAAGTTGATGATAACGTGCGGAGCGCGATTTACAAAGCCGCAGCGGATAAGATAAATGAACTGTTGTCCATTCACTTTCCGGAACGGGAGCTTGCCGTCCGCCGTGACGGAAACCATTTCAAGATTCAGGGCGATTTTGACCTTGGAGAGATTTAACCATCCTCATTGTTCCCTGCTCTTTTTCATGGCTCCCTGGGATTTCAGATAGGCGGCCATTTCAATATCTTTGCCTTTTATATGGGTAGTCAGCCAGCCGCCTACGGTTTGGACAACGCTGTCTATCAACTCTTTTTGAGGCCCATTTTCTTGAAGAGAATTGATCAACTCATAGATTGTTGTTTTGAACTCATCGTGACTTCGTTTATGGAGTGAATAGTAAGGGTAATCATATTCTATCTGTAATTCTTCCTCCGTCTTAAAGTGCATAACGGTATATTCACTGAGGAAATCAAGGGTTGAATAAATTTCATCCTTGCCTAACCCCTGACTGGAAGCTTCAATAAGATTGACAAGCGTGGCAAACAACTGCATGTGTTGTTCGTCAATTATTTTATGCCCTGTTACAAGGCTTATGTCCCATGTATAATCCATAATTTATTATTGCATATAAGTTGAATACTGTATAGAAAGAAAACTCTCAATATGGCAATATATAACCATGTACAGCCTTGGCGTTGAAAATGTTATTATCGTTTCAGGAAATTTTGATTACGTTCCTTTCAGGGGTTCGGTGTACCTTGACGGCGCGGTAATAGCCAAAATTTGCCCCCAGGATTCGTCCGCTTCGCAAGTACCACGGGAGCAATGCGCCGAATTGATAGACGGCAATGGTAAAATCCTTATGCCGGGGCTTGTTAACTGCCATTGTCATGGGGACATGACCCTGGCAAGGGGTCTTGGCGATGACATGACATTGCTCGAACAAATAGAAGCCTTCCGCCCGCATAACTGGTTTTATCAATTCATCAGCGATGACGACAGGTATTATTCACGCCAGCTTGGCTACTGTG